>ERZ842401.4827-NODE-4827-length-15352-cov-8.371772_pt1 | contig 15352 bp, 15 predicted proteins | sample MGYA00521270_ERZ842401 | MGnify/ENA primary metagenome ERZ842401 (study PRJEB31892, sample SAMEA3878208) | bioreactor metagenome | biome: Moose rumen | place: Sweden | collected 2011-10 | study: EMG produced TPA metagenomics assembly of the PRJEB12797 data set...
TGCATCTTCAGTTTTTTCTGTGTATTTCCGATACCAATCGGCAGCTGTTGTGTAATCTTTCAATTTAAAATAGCAGTAACCAATATTGTAATAGCAAGTTTTGAACTCGGGCATCGTATATGCGCCAGGCGTTGTTTGCAGTTGCTTATATGCTTCGGCTGCATCGGTGTATTTTTCAAGGCGATAAAGGGCTTCTCCTTTCCAATATTGAGCCATAGCGCGAATTTCCTTGTCGTAGGCTTTTAAGGCGATAACTTGGTTGAAAGCTGCAACCGATTCTTCAAATTTTAGATTATTGTAAAGTTCTAATCCTCTAAAGTAAGCAACACGCTGCCACGCCGATTGCATCTCAGTCGTTTTGTTTTCAATTTTTGCAAGCGATTCAAGCGCGGTAAGTTCGCCGGAAATTTTATTTCCCTTAATGAACTGCAAGATCAAGACGTTAAGTCCTGCGCCGTAAGCACGAAGAGCCAAGCCAAATGCCGCCGTTGATTTACCTTTGCCGTCGCCTGTGTGAATTATTACAAGTCCGTGATTGTTCAAAAATTTTTCCCTCCAATAAAAAAATCTGCAGTTCATTTGAACTACAGAAAAAATAAACTATCGATCTGTTAAACCATTCAACTATCGATCTAAATTACATCATACCGGGCATACCGCCGCCCATTCCGCCTGGCATAGGAGGAGCAGGAGGTTCAGGTTTATCGGCAACCAATGTTTCAGTTGTAAGAATCATTGCCGCGATTGACGCCGCATTTTGCAACGCTGAACGTACAACTTTAGCAGGATCAACGATACCAGCTTGAATCATATCGACGTATTCATTGGTTAATGCGTTGAAACCGACGCCTTTACCTGCCTTCTTGACAGCCTCAACAACTACGCTACCTTCTTGACCTGCATTGTTAGCAATTTGGCGAACAGGCTCTTCAATGGCGCGTTTGACGATTTCGACACCGACTTTGGCGTCGCCCTCAGCTTGAACGCCGTCGAGCGCGGATTGAATGTCGATAAACGTGGTGCCGCCGCCCGCGACGATACCCTCTTCGACAGCTGCGCGGGTTGCGTTGAGCGCGTCCTCTATGCGGAGCTTCTTTTCCTTCATTTCAACTTCGGTAGCCGCGCCGATTTCGATAACCGCCACGCCGCCCGCCAACTTGGCAAGACGTTCCTGAAGTTTCTCTTTATCAAAGTCGCTGGTCGTCGTTTCGATTTGCTTGCGAATCATGGCGACGCGGGATTTAATTTCGTCCTTATCGCCGCTGCCTTCGACAATAGTCGTTTCCTCTTTGGTGGCGCGGATTTGGCGTGCACGACCGAGGTCGGCAAAGGTTGCGCTGTCGAGCTTGCGTCCGAGTTCCTCGCTGATAACCGTGCCGCCCGTCAAAATGGCGATGTCTTCGAGCATAGCCTTGCGACGGTCGCCGAAGCCCGGAGCCTTAACCGCAAGAGCCTTGAACGTGCCGCGCAGTTTGTTGACAACGATAGTAGCCAACGCCTCGCCGTCAACGTCTTCCGCCACGATAACGAGCGGCTTGCCCTGCTTAACGACTTGCTCAAGAATCGGCAGGATGTCCTGAATCGAGGAGATTTTCCTGTCGGTGATGAGGATAAACGGATCGTCGAGGACAGCTTCCATTTTGTCGGCGTCGGTGACCATGTAGGGCGAAATGTAGCCGCGGTCGAATTGCATACCCTCGACAACCTTAAGATTGGTCGTCATGGTCTTGGACTCTTCAACCGTGATAACGCCGTCGTTGCCGACCTTTTCCATGGCGTCGGCGATAAGTTTGCCGATTTCGGCGTCGCCCGAAGAAATGGCGGCAACCTGCGTGATAGCCTCTTTGCCCTCGACCTTTTTGGCGTTGTTCTTAATTTCGTCGACGAGTTTGGCGACAGCCGCTTCGATGCCCTTTTTGATAATCATGGGGTTCGCGCCCGCCACGACGTTTTTAAGCCCTTCGCGGACGATAGCCTGCGCCAGGAGCGTTGCGGTGGTGGTGCCGTCGCCGGCTACGTCGTTGGTCTTCGTGGCGACTTCCTTAACGAGCTGTGCGCCCATGTTCTCGAAGTGGTCTTCAAGCTCAATGTCGCGAGCGATAGTCACGCCGTCGTTGGTTATGGACGGTGCGCCGTATTTCTTTTCCAAAACGACGTTGCGACCCTTCGGACCGAGCGTAACTTTAACCGCGTTTGCAAGAGCGTCTACACCGCGACTGAGGGCGCGGCGAGCTTCTTCGTCGAACAAAATTTCTTTTGCCATATAGTATTTACCTCCAAAAAATTTTCGCTTAGATAATCGCCAAAATGTCACTCTCGCGAATCACGAGATAATCTTTGTCGTCCACCTTGACTTCGCTGCCCGCGTACTTGTTGAAAATGACTTCATCGCCGGCTTTGACTTCCATAACCGCACGCGTGCCGTTGTCGAGGAGTTTGCCGGTGCCGACCGCTACGACCTTGCCCTTTTGCGGCTTCTCTTTGGAAGTTTCGGGCATGATGATGCCGCTCTTGGTCTTGAGCTCGACCTCGGCTACTTCTACAACAACTCTGTCTCCAAGTGGCTTTATCATAAATATCTGCCTCCCATAGGAATTTCAAACCTGCTCGGCGTACCCCGCCGAATTGCAAGGCGTATAATAATCCCTATTCAACAAAATGTCAAGCCTTCCTTTTTGCCCGGCAAGACAGGAGTCAAAGAATCCTTGTCGTTGTTGCGGCTCCTCGCTTCGATTGGCTTAATATTGATTTTTATAATTGAAAAACTTTTCTTTGCTTGCCCAAAGAAAAGTTACAAAAGAAAAGGCACCTCGCGGGGGCGTAACCATCCACCGTTCCAACGTTCGCGCAACCCGAAACGTGTTGTGCCCGCTGTTGTTGCATCACGCAACAAGACGCGGGCGGCGCACGTCCTGTGCGCCTCTTTTTTTCAGCTTTCTGCTTCGATTCGGCTTAATCCCGATTAGATCGTAAATTTTATAAAAAAACCCCGACGTTTGTCGAGGCTTAAACTTTGTCAAAACTTGGGAATCAGAAATCTTTTTTGAGTTTACATTGAATGGAAAGCCCTTTCTGCTTGCCGACCCAACCGACCAACGCCGAATCAAACATGACGGCGGAGCGGGGCGTGGGCTTGAGTTGCCAGCCGAACTCCAACATGCCGCTGGAGCCTTTTTGCCCGACTTTGCGGGTATGTTCGCCCATGTAGCTTGCAAAGGTGTCGCCGCTGAAGTCGTATTGATATGCAAGTCCCGAATAAAAGCGATTGTGATCGTTAATGGAACGTGTGAGTCGTGCGCCCAGGCGAATGCGTTTGCTGTCGGAATCGGAAAGGTTATAAGTCTGCTCCACTTGAGAAACTTTGGCGTCAAGCCCGCTTATATGGTTGTGCGAATAGATGCCGTAAAAGTCCATGACATTTTGCGGCGAAACGTTTGCTCTCCAGCCCAACCTTACGTGCCCCGTGTAAACGGGAGTGTGCGCATTATAGGAAACGTGAACGTGTTCGCCATTCATTTCAAAGTTATCGCTCGTGAAACTCGTCTTCATGCGTCCGCCGCGAAAGCTCGCCTCGTAATACATGCCGCCCGTGTTCCATTGCCTGGCGATTAAACCCGCCGTGAAGTATTGCGAATTGCCGCCGCCGTGAGTGCCGTCCTGCAAGTCGCTCTTGTAATTGGCGGCTCCGTAATCGGTTATCGGGGCGAAGAGAAAAACGCCGTGACGATTTTTCAGCACGCGAGCCGCGCCTATGTTCGTGCCGCCGCTTTTATTTTTGACGCAGGAGCCGTTGCCGGTGTCGATTTTCAGATATTCGCCGCCCGCGCCCATGAAGAATTCAAATTGCGTCGTTTCGTTGATGCCTTTGCTTTCGACCTCTTCGGGCGGGAGCCAATTCAAAATCCTGTCGGTGCCGCTGTCAACCATGCCCTTGACGCTGTTCACGGGTTCCGTCAAAGCCTCTATCTGCTTTTTGAGTTCGCTTGCTCTTTCCTGAACATCTGCGCGGAGTCCGACGACGGTATCGGTGCTGTCGCTTGCGCTGTCGGCGGAACTGCCGTAAATGGGGCTGTATTCGACGTAATTATCCCAAGCGATGCCGTGAGAAAGAGTATTCCTGCCCGAAGCCGAATATCCGGGGCTGGTTTCGCGAACGGCGTTAATATCCAGGTTCAAGCCGTTATCGTTCCGCACGAGGGTAAACCAATCGCCGGTATGCAAGAGAGCTCCGCCCGAATTCACCAAAACCTTTGTATCGGGCCAATCGGTCGCGCCGTCCGTCAACGTCAAGATTGTGTCGCCGCTCCGAATGCTGCCCGGCAAGTTGAAATAGATTCTGTCGAAGCCGCCGATTTTTTTTGCAGTTATGTCCTTGGTGTGGAAATTGAGTTCATTGTTCGAGCCGTACAAATCTGTATTCCCGCCGAGATAGCCCGCGTAGATATTCGCGCCGCTAAGGTCGCCGCCGTAAATATTGATGACGTTGTCGCGAACTTCGCCGGAGCTGCCGACATAGCCGCCATAAATATTGCCGTTAATAGTGCCGCCGTAAATGTTGACGCTATTGCCGTTAGCCGTGCCGTCCCCCATGACGTAGCCGCCTTGAGTCAAGCCGTTCAAGGTGCCGCCGTAAATGTTCAATGTGTTGAAACTTGCCTCGCCCGTATAGGCATAGCCTGCGCCCGTAAGAGCTTCGACAGTGCCGGAATAAAAATTCACCGTATTGTAATTGGCAACGCCGGAGCCGATATGTCCGCCGTGAATGTGATAAATCGTGCTGTCCCAAATATCAACGGTATTGTAGCTTGCACTGCCGTTGCTGTTCCAAGCATAGCCGCCGTGGAGATAGGAGATATTGGTCACGTTCCGAACAACGGTCTTATTGTTATCTGTACTGCCCGACGAGCTGTCGGTTTCGCCCGCATTCACATGCTCATTAACATCTGCATCTGAAACGCTGAGATTGTTATTCGAAGCGTTGCCGTCATATGAATATCCCGCTTGAACTCGACCGCCCTCATAATTATTGGTGGTGACGGTTTTGCTGTTGCCGTTGGCGTCCGCCGCGAAAGCGAAAGAGACTGTACAGACGAGCCCGCCCGCAACCAGCGACGCCATGATTTTACGCGCCACACTTGCGGGGAGCTTTTTGGTTTTCAATTTCATCAATTCATTCCCCCAATTATCTGACGAAGACGACCGCGCACGTGTCGAGCATGTGAGAGCGTTCGTTAGCCAACAAGATTTTATCGGCGTCCTCGACCGAAACGACGCAGTTTACTTTGTTGACGGAATTTTGTCCGCCGCGAACTTCAACGGCTTTGACAATCAGCGGATTGGAACCTGCGCGGTCGCGAGCAATTTGGTCTTGCAGAGCGGTGCTGTAGCTGACCATGCCACGCGAAATAATTTCGTCGGGATTAAGATTTTTAATGCCGTAAATCGCCCGCCCGTTCGTGTCGTAAATCACGGGCGAAAAAGTTTCGTCCAAGCCGAGCCCCGACGCGTCCACTACCACGCCGCTGTAACTAATCGTCTGCAGAGTTTGAACCTCGCTTGGCGAGAGGTCGGTTTCCGCAACTTGCGCGAAAGGTTGAGGACTATAAGCCGTAAGTTCGGGCACTATGGCAGAAGCGATACTGTTTTGCCCGTAGAGCGGAACGCGCATTATTACATAGTAGCCGCCGTCCGAGATGCTGTCCTCTTCGACAATCTGCGCTCCGCGAAGTATGCCTTTGATTTTTCGCGTGACCGTATCGCGTCCAATCAGAAAATCTTCCATTGTCGTCTCCGAGTCGATTAGCAACCCTTGAATGGTACCGAGTAAAGTTCTTTGTGCGGACATGATAGCCGCCTCGCGTGAAAGAGCCATGCCACGCGGGTCGGGGCGACCGATGCCCAATGCCAGAATTTCAGAATCCGAACCTCTGTTCCAGTTGACAATTTTCGTCTCCATCTTCATGACGGCAGAAATTTCAACCGTAGCCTCAGCCGCCGGAGCCGTCCCGCCGAAAATCAGCACGCCGCCCAACGCTATTGCCGCCGGGATTTTTTTTAAATTGAAGTGTTTCATATAATCACCTCCGTATCATTGAAAGTGATAGCCGCAATCCCAAGCCCTGAAAGGCTTTTCATTATTTGAGTAAATCACGCCGTTTTGAATCCAATACACCGAATCAGTATAACGAACGGTCTGATTCGTCCAATTTCCTTCTATGGTCGTGAGCCTGTTGCCGTTGCGATAGAGTACAACTATCCAATGCTCATTTCTACCGTTGGCGGCGTTCACGTGAACAACATCGCCATTGCGGATTTCATCGGCAGAGTAAAAAATTTGCCCTTGGCGCGGAGCCTTGCCGAAAACGTAATTTGTGAACGCGGCGGCGTAGTTAAAGCAATTTTTCCATCTTGTCCCTGCCTTATATTTGCCATTGTTTACGAATTCACGAACTTTGTTGTCATAAGAGCCTCCTCCGCCGAAGATTTCGTTTTTGTTGACCCAACGCGTCTTGGTGCCGCCGCTGACGGGATAGCGCACAAGATAAGCATTGCCCTCCTCGCGCAGGACAGTTACGTTGTCGCCCGCGTCGACGCGCTCATTGCCGTTGCGAGCCGCCAGGTCGGGCATAACGTAAGCGGGGACGGTTTTTGCCGCCTTCTTGCTGTAGGATTGGAAAATGGAAAGCGGACGAACTTGCACGAGCCGCCAAAGTTGCGCATCGGAATTGTTAAAGCCGTAGCTCCAAACATTGGCACCTGCGCGGTTTTCGGCATTGACGACGTCGAGGACAAAATTGCCGCCGATATTGGCTTGAATCACATAGTAACCGTTGCCCGCGTCCCAAATCCTGTATTGATTCTGTCTGTCGCCGAGGAAAGGCCACGTGGCAATATTGACGCCGTTCTCTGCGCGAGCATTGGCGACATCCAGGGCAAGATTGGAGTGGACAGCAATTATTGAATAAAGGTCGGTGCCGGCGATGCGTTGAATTTTCCATTTTTGCCAACCCAAATTGATATTGTCGATAATCACGTTCGCGCCCCAATTCGTCGCGTGGTTTTGGACGGAAAGCTCCTTGTCGGGGGCGCACTTCGGTTGCAGAGAGTAGACGCCGTCGGGCAGATTGGCTATGCTCAAAGCAAATACCGGCGTTGCGACGATTAGTATCGCAGTCATTGCCGCGAACGCAAAGAATTTCCTGAACATGCGAATCACCCCATTAAAGCTGACGGACAGAAAAACCGTTTGGAACGTCAATGTCGACACGGATATTGTTTCCGCGAGCCCGTTGCAAGCCGAAGGTGATAAACATCTGCCCCTTGCCTTTGAAAGAAACGTCTTTGGATTGACCGTTGCTCAAATAAGAACCGGTAGCACCGGCAATGTAAGAGCCAACATCAATATTCTTGTAGTGGAAATTCGTATCGGCGTAAGTCATGACTTGCTGACTGATGCCGTTTGCCACACGCACGGTGAATGAGTATTTTTTCATAAATAAACCGCCCTTGCCCTCTATGGCGAATTTCTGAACGCTTCCGGTATTTTGGAGCGTGAAAGATTGAGCACTTGCAAAGGACGGCGAAAAACTCACGGCGGAGAATATCAAAGCTATCGCCATGCCGAACGTGAACGAACAAATTTTCCTAAACATGCCGAATTCCTCCTTATCCGAAAAAATTTTCCGAACCGAATTTACACAAGCATAGGCATCACCTCCTTTAAGATTTACAAGGCGTCACTCTTCGTAAGCGGAAAGGTCTTCGTTCGCGTCAAGGTCGTCCGTGTCGTCGACGGTTAAATCGCCCGCGTTGCCGGAGTCGTCAAGTGTAAGGGAGGTATCGCCGCTTGAGTCTTCCGTGGAAGTTTTGGATAAAGCCGTCTTGTCGACCCAGCCCATCCGATAATAATTTCCGTCCGCCTTGAATATGACTTTGAGCCTGTCGCCGCGCTTCGCCACAACGATTAAATCCTCGTCGCTCGAAATTTTGCCGACAAGATTCATTGACGTGCGCGTCCTGTAGGCGTCCTTATCCGACGTTGCCTTGTCAGTGTAATTTTCAAAATCAACGTAGCCTTGAAGCTCCGCCATCTTGAACCAGCGATAAGGGCGTTTCTTTTGATTGGCGACGTGATAACTGCCGTAAGCCCAACCGTCAGCCCGAATGACTTTGACCAACACCAAAGAATTGCCCGCCGCGATTGTGCCCGTGCGCTTTCCGTTCGGCGCGTCGCAGACGGTAACGGGAGCCTCGGCGTAGGTTAGGAGCGGTAATTTATCCGCAACGATTTTTGCCTCAACCTGCGCGGAAAACATCAGCAACCCAATCATCACCAATAAGAATTGTTTCATGCCGTTACCTCCCAATCAAAGATTTTCAAGAAACTCCGCAACCAAAGAGTACGCCGCCTTTTCAACCGAATTGTGAACACTTACCTGCGGAATTTTTTTCGTGCCAATGGTGATAAAGCCGAGATTGTCCTTGCCGACCTTGACGAGCGAACTTTTCGATTCGCCCCTGCCCTCCGCCATGGTCACGATATTGCCGGTGCTAACCTCAACCAACCGCGCAATAATGCAGGCTTTAACAGAATTTATCTTTGCGCCGTTTGAGGCGAATTCGAGGACGCATTGGTCGCCGCCCACGCCGAACACGCTCCCGATTATCACGTAATCAACGCCGAGAATTGTGCCGACCTTGCGAATCATGCTTGGGGGAATTATCCCGACGCCCGTCAGATTTTCGGCAAGCAATTTCTCCGTAAAAATATCTTTGCCGATAACGGTGAATCGCCCGCTGTCGACAAGTGCGTTTTCGATATAATCCGTGCACATTGCGCCGACCCGTTCGACGTTAAAGTCGCTTGTTATCGCGCCGCCGTGTAAGCCGAAATCGACAACCGCAACCTTAGGCTTTCCGCCAACCGCCGCGTATGTCGTCGCCGTCAAAAACGCCAGACAAACAGCAACCGTTGCCAAAAACTTCGTAAACACGCCGCGCACGCTCCAATCAGAAAATTTTGCCCGCCGACATATCCGCAAACAACGCCTCGGCAATTTTGTCGACGGCTTTATTTACGGCTTTCTCGTACAGCGAATAACTTACGTCGGCGTGCCCGAAAGCAACCGGGCCGAGGTCGATAAGACTTTGCTCGGCAACGCCCGTGACGCGCTTGCTCCAAACGACTTCGCCCGACGCCGCCTTGATAACCCGAACGTCGCATTGAACGCCGATGCCTTTCGTCTGAACGTCAATCGTGCCGAAATTTCCCAAGAACCCCAAAACATTTGAGCCGTAAGCCGCCGCCACCGACGCATATTGAGTTACTGCGCCCGAAATGAATTCTAAATTCTCATTGAGCCAATCGCCCGTGCCGAGATTTATAATCGTGCCTTGAATCAGATAATCCGCGTTGTGCGCCGCGCCGATTGCCTGCGTTATTTCGGGCGTGATTATCTGCCCGACCTGCGCGGTCGCTATGCTTTGAGCTTTCTTTTCGCTGAAGCCGCCGCTCTCAAAAAAGGCGTTATAATTGCCGGAGTTTACGGCGGCGGTAAAATCTGCATATTCGCTGACTTTCTCGTCGTAGAGACGCGCCTCAAGGTCTTCGTCGAGCGGTTCCAAACTTGGCAAGGTGAATTTCTTACTCTGCGCCAGTCTTTTCAAAATGCGTTCGGAAAGTTGAATTGCGGGAGCGTCGGACCTACCGTTCAGGGCGTCAAAGCGCGTATCGTCACTGAATTTGAGCATAACCACCGAAGGCGAGGCATTTGCTTGCGACGAAAACAAAATCGCGGCAAACAAAATCACCGCCAAGATAATTTTCCGCATGATGTCCCCTCCTAACCTTTGCGACGCTCGGTTACGTCTTGCAATTTATCGGGCAAGCGCAGGAGTGAGCGGTCGGGCGTGGCGGAAAACTCGTTAATCTTGATAATGCACTTGCGCCCGTCGATTTTGCCGTCGGCTTTCCTGTGATAGGAGGCGGACGCGATTTTTATCAGCGCATTGCCGTTGAAGTAGCAGCGAACAATTTCGGTCACGCCGTCGCGGTCGGTGCGATAATCCTCGTAAGTGTTGCCGTCGTCGAGCGTGCCCGCCGCGATAAATCTGCTGCCGGCTTGCTGAGCACTCTTAACCTCGTCGGGCAAAATCGCATTCAAAAGGCGCGACATATCCGCATCGCCGTAGCTTTCCCCCTCAATCAGCCGCGCCAGATAATTTTTGGCGTTAGCCTCGACCCGATTCTTACGCGTGCCGAAATATTCCCAATCGCCGCCGCGCCGATATTTGGTGTAGAAAAAATCCTCGGCATTCTTTGAAAGGCGACACATATAAAAATCGCCCTCGCCGACCTCCTCGTACTTTTCGGTGCCCGCGCAGGTTATGACGCCGCGTTTGGGCTTGTTCAGCAGATAATTGCTGCCCTCAACCGCCAAACCGCTCTTGCCGTAAAGCTCGACGCGATCCGCATTAGTGACTCGCGGCGGCGGCGTGATATTCTCGTAACGTATCGTGTAAGAATTCTTGAGGAGCAAATCACGATAAGCGTCGATTTTGGCGGCTTGCGCGTTCGCCGAAAACAAAACCGTCAGCAAGCCTGCGATAAGATAAATTTTCACGGCGAAGCCTCCAATGTCCCTATTTCTGTCGGCTTTTCGAGCAAGTCGTTTATATCGCCCGTGCCCGCCGCGTAGAGTTTCGTGCCCTTGTAAATTTTGAACGTGCCTTCCGGGATTGTGCGTTGAATTTTGACTATCTCCAGCGTGCCGACGGGATATTCTAGGCTGTTGCGCACGATATACATTTCTGCGCGGAAAAGTTGCCCGTCCTTATAAAGCATGTCGCAGACAAGTCGTGCCGCCTCGCGCCCGTCAAGCTCCTTTATGCCGCTTATGTAGCGGTCGCAATCGTACTGTTTGCCGTCGAAAGTTTTCTTCAAGCTCTCGGAGAATTCGGGAGCGTCAACGGCGGGCGATTTGCTCCCGTACGGGTCGTTCCAATAGAAAACGGCCAGCTCATTGGGAACTGCAAGCTTCCCAGAAATTTTGTTCCAGCCTTGGCGCGGGTCGAGATTTTCGTCGTATAAATTTTTCGCCGCGCAGACGTTGGCTTTGTTCTTCGCCACGAAATGATAATATTTGCCGTCTTTGAACATGACTTCCGGATTCTTATCACCCGTGCCACCGAAAAGTGCGCCGAGCGGATTGAGCCAAGCCATTGCGCCGTGCTCAAATGTGTAATTCATGCGCTCCATACGAGTGCCGTTTTTGCCGGCGATAATCCGCTTGCCCCACTTATCCTTGAACTCCAGATAAAAATTGCCGCTTTGAAATATCGCCCGATATTCCTCTGCCGCTTCCTGTTCGGCGCAGACCGTGCCGAAGTGCAGGAGCGTCAACAAGACAATCGCCGCTATAAATTTCTTCCACATTGCTTAAACCTTTCTGCGCTTGGCTTTGCCGTCGAGTTTGGCAAGCAATCCGAAATTTTTATTGTAAATCATGTCCTCAACCGCCCAATAAAAAGCGTTGCGAACCTGCACCAAACTGAAATTCTCGCCGCCGATTGTCAGCGTCTGCGTCAAAACATTTGCGTCAGTCTCCGAAGAAATATCTTGTATGCCGTCGGTCTCTGTCGTGGTTTCGTATTCCTCCTCGGTCTTGCGTTTGAGCGTGAACTCGGCATTGGTTCGCGCAGATTCGCCCGTGCCGCTCGCTACCATAACTATCTGCCCCGTCTCCACGTCAATGAAACGCATCGTTACATTTGCCACGACCGTCATCTTGTTAAATTTGCCGCCGCCTGCCGCGCTGTGCTCATAATTGACGCCGCTTTTCTTTGTGCTCAGCCCGGTGATACTGCCCGCAATCAAGTAAGACGCGCCCAGTTGGTTGCCAATTTGCACAACAGTATTTTCGTTGACGGCTCCGCCCAATTGGAAGGCAATTTCGTTGAGAACCGCTTTTGTACGCTCGCGCTCAACCACCGTGAATCTCTCCGAATCAACCAATTTCTCAAGGACGATGTCGGAAATTATGGAGGCGTCTTTGATTGAAAGTCCCTCCGAAACCGCCGCCTTGTTGACGTAAGGCAGAACGGCTACCGTCGGGTAATCGTGCAGTGACGCCGCCTGCGCGGGTGCCGATAAGATTAGTGCGACGACCGTCAAGACAATCGCCGAAATTTTCTTCATGACACATGCCTCCTTAAGCAATTCGCAATTTGCAACCGCTTGCCGTCATACTCTCCACGAACACGCCCAGCTTGGTGTGACTCCTCAAAAGCGCAACGACCTCATGCGGACGATTTGCCGTCTCTATCGAAAGAACAACCTTGTCGCCCGTCTGTTCGCGGAGCTGAATATTGTCGATTGAGCCCAAAGAACGGAGTGCGTCCAAAATTTGGTCAAGCTTATCCGCGCTGTCTGCGGTCACCGTGAACGAAAGCCCGTTTGAAGTCTTCGCGCTGAATCTTTTAAACGTATCGCCAAGTTTTTCCGCCGCGACGTTCAAGGCGGCATTATCGGCGGTTTTCCGCGCAGATTCATTGCTGTTGCCGAGCCCCTTGCCCTCCGCCGCGAAAGTGCCGATATATTCGCCGGTATCGTACTTGATAATATCGACTTTGAAACTCGACCGAACATTGACGAGCGACGAATCAAGCATCTCCGCCGAATGATAATCGGGCACACGGACGGGATTGGAAATGCGGGAACATTTGCCGACGACCAGATAATCTGCGGCGTTATCCTTATTGCCCGTGAAAAGTCCCTTCTCGCCCGAAACGATATTGTTCAAAAGCTCGGCGTCACTTTGCCTGATAACTTGGTCGGGGTGGAGGACGTGCGAAAAGTTCATGCTCAAAAGCTTGTCGATAAGGACACTCTCGGCGGATTCGTTTCTGGCGGCTTGTTCGGCGTCAAAGACAACTACGGCGATTCGCGGGTCGTTCAGCCGCATCAACATCGTAATTTCGTCGATGAGTTTGCTGTTCGGCTCGGTGTCAACGTCGATTTTTGCAGTCACCCGATAAGCAGAATTATTCAAGCGGCTCTCGTTCAGAATTTGGATTCGCTTGACGTAGCCTTGGGATTTTTTGTAAACCTCGTCAAGTTGTATCAGCAAATCTTCCATGAGCGTCCGCGAATCAATGAAAGTCCCCACGACTTGTTCTACTGCCAAGCGCGTCGCGTCCCGTATTGCCCCGTCCTTATCGACACCCATCCCCGTTACGGTTACCTCCTGCGCGGCGACGGGAGTTGTGAACATCAACGCCGTTATCGCACCGCTTAGAATAATTTTCTTGAACATGCAACCTCCTCCTCAATTTGTAATGTTGAGTACACTTTCGGAGCGCGGCGACATTTGCATTAGAGTTCGATTAAATTACATTAAAATTCTTGCAGTGGCAGAAAGAATCGATTATAATTTTTAAAAATTGACAGCGTTTAGAAAGTGTACTAAAAAAAACGCCCGCACAATGAGGTACGGACTCAAAGGCAGGCAATGACTTTAAGACGGAAAATTATTTATCGGCGTCGGTTTTCGTCCATTTGATGAAGGTGGAATGCGAAACGCCCAAAAGATTTGCGGCTGTGCGAGACGAAATCGCTCCTGCCAACCAATCTGCGCGGACTTGCGGATAGTTATCGGGGCGCGGCAACGGTTCGCGACCGAATTTAACACCGCGAGCTTTGGCGGCGGCAATACCTTCAGCTTGGCGTTGCCTTATGAAATCGCGTTCAATCTGCGCGAACGCCGACATTATCTGCAATGACAAATCGGCAATGAGCGTGCCGAGAAAATCTTTCTTGTTGCGAGTATCGAGGAGCGGCATGTCGAGAACGACGACGGCGGCTCCTTTTTCTTTGGTGAGGACGCGCCATTGCTCCAAAATCTCCGAATAATTCCTGCCGAGGCGGTCTATGCTCTTGACGACAAAAACATCCTCGGCTTTCAACTTGCGAAGGAGACGTTTGTATTGCGGGCGATTGAAATCCTTGCCGCTCTGCCTGTCAACGAATATTTTTTCCGAGGTAATCCCGAAATTTTTAAGCGCATCGAGTTGCCAATTTTCATTCTGATCCCTGGACGAGACGCGGGCATAACCGTAAATGTTGCTCATAGAATTTCCTCCAAACGATTTGATATGTGGAATTGCCGCGCAGATTTTACAATAAAAAAACCCCGACGCTTGTCGAGGTTTTAACTTTTTACAGGGCGGCGGCAAAGTCGTCGGCGATTTTCTCAAGGTAGTCGCGCCGCTTCAAAGTTTTGAGCCATTCGGCGGGAATTCCTTCGACACCGCAGACAATGCCCGCCAAGCCGCCCGCAACCGCGCCCGTCGTGTCGGTGTCCTCGCCAAGGTTGACTGCCTTAAGCGCAAGCGTCTTGTAGTCGTCGGTGTTTAGCAGGCACCACAGAGCCGCCTCCAACGTGCAGACCACATAGCCCGCCGCCGAAATCTTATCTTCGGGGAGCGCGGCAAAGTTTTCGTCGCACAGCCGAGAGAAATGCCCGAACGCCTCCTCGTCGCCGTAAAAAGTCTTGGCGTCGTTCATGCCGAGCGCGAATGCCTCCGCGATTGTCTTACCGCTCAAAATCTGCGCGGCTATCAGCGAATAAATCCCGCAAGCCATGCGGCTGATTATGTGCCCGTGAGTCAGCGCGGAAAATTCGTGAATAACCTTAAGCTCGTCGCCGCCAATCTTCCCGTGTTTGCCGTAAAGATATAACGTCGCGGGCAAAATCCTCATCAAAGAGCCGTTGCCGTTGGAAGTCTCCTCGGTCGCTCCGCACTTGGTCGGCGGCAATATCCTGCGTGAAAACCGCACTATCGCCGAGCGCGTCGTATTGCCTATGTCAAAGCGTTCGCCTGTAGCCGTGAAGTCGCCGCGCTCATACCAACGCAGGAAATTCTCCGCCACATCCTTATAATCAATCTTGCCGCGCCGCGCTATGCTTTCCATTGCCGCTATCGTCAAGGAGGTATCGTCAGACCACGTGCCCGCCGGTTGTCCCCAAGAGCCGTCGCCAAGCATTCCCGTCACGGGGTTAAGCTCCAACGTCCTGCGCGATTCAAATTCCACCGGTACCCCCAACGCGTCGCCCGTCGCCAAGCCCAACAGCATTCCGCGTACTGTTTTTGCGTCCAATCAGTTGCGCCTCCTTCCAAAAAATTTTTCGTTAAGCAAAAAAGTTATCGCCGTGAATAACGCCACGCCGCCGATTATCATAAGCACGAACACTGCGGCGGGCAAGTCGGTTGCGGGCGTCGCGAAGATGTGCTTCATTAAGATTCTGTCGGCTACCCGATTCATGATTAGCTCCGCCACTCCGAACGCCGCCAA
>ERZ842401.4829-NODE-4829-length-15347-cov-5.629414_pt1 | contig 15347 bp, 10 predicted proteins | sample MGYA00521270_ERZ842401 | MGnify/ENA primary metagenome ERZ842401 (study PRJEB31892, sample SAMEA3878208) | bioreactor metagenome | biome: Moose rumen | place: Sweden | collected 2011-10 | study: EMG produced TPA metagenomics assembly of the PRJEB12797 data set...
ATGTGCAACTTTTTTCTCAATCAATTTATTAACAAATTAATTCCGCCAACGGGTTTAATTATTTTAATGCATAATGCTCATTGCACAAATCTACGGACGAGGCAGGCCTCGTCCCTACTTAATACTTAAAACTTGACACTTATCACTTAATCATGGCTCTGTCATTGAAAATAGCGCTTCGCTACTTGAAGTCGAAGAAGGCTCATAATGCGGTGAACATCATCAGCATCGTGTCGATATGCGGTGTGGTGGTGACTACCGCGGCGCTGGTGTGTGTGCTTAGTGTCTTCAACGGCTTCTCCGATGTAATATATAGCAAACTCGCCAAACTTGACCCGCAGATTGCCGTGTGTCCTGCCGAGGGCAAGACCATCAACAATGCCGACAGTGCCATTGCCGTCATTTCCCGTGTGAAGGGCGTTGACAAGGCGATGCCGGTGATTGAGGATCAGGCACTTGCCGTCTTTGTGGATTATCAGATGCCGCTGCGCTTGAAAGGCGTTCCTGCCAACTATAACGATATCAATTCCATTGACAGCGTGATTGTTGATGGCTCATTTGCTCTTGAAGATGAGGTGGGTAACAGCTACGCCATAGTGGGTGTGGGGCCTGCCGTGAATTTACGTCTTGTTGCCAACAGCCTGCGCATGCTTCAGCTTTATGCTCCTCGCCGTGAGGGGCAGGTGAATGTCGCCAATCCCATTGACGCCTTCACCAGCGATTCGCTGTTTGTGAAGGGCATATTCCAAGTGCAGCAGGCGTCTTACGACCAAGATCTTATCTTCGTGCCTATCGGCAAGGCGCGAGAGCTGTTTGACTACGACACCGAGGCGACGCAAATCGAGCTGAAGCTCAAACACGGAGCCAATGAGAAAGACGTGATAAAGCGACTGGAGCAGGCACTAGGTCCAAATTTTGTGGTAAAAGACCGCCTGATGCAACAGTCGGAGTCGTTCCGCATGGTTAATGTTGAGAAATGGGTGACATTTTTGCTGCTCACGTTCATCATGATTATCGCCACATTCAACATTATCAGCACCTTGTCGCTGCTCATCATCGAGAAAGACGAGAGCATACGCACCTTCCAGAACCTCGGTGCCACCAGCAAGCAGATAACGCGCATCTTCGTTGCCGAGGGGTGGCTCATCACCATGCTTGGAGCTTTGCTGGGAATAGTGCTGGGATTGCTGTTGTGCTTGGGCCAGCAGACTTTCGGATGGCTGAAAATTGGTGCTGACCCCACTCAGGTGATAGTCAACGCCTATCCTGTGAAGGTGATTTGGACCGACATGCTGGTAGTGCTACTGCTCGTTGCCGCCATAGGCTTCGTGACTTCACTGGTCACCAGCACCATCATGCGCCGCCGCCTGCGCAGTCGCAGTTCATAGTTCAGAGTTCACAGTTGCTTTGGCATAGAATTTGCATTATCATCAAGAATTCAGCGATATCATTATCAAACAAAAAGAACAAAACCAGACAAAAACAACAAGATAATATTTTGGGAAAAAAGATTTTTTTGTTGAATTTGTTCCTCTTTGTTGAGTTTGTTTGATGATAATGCGAGTAAAAAACAAAATCGCTGAATAATTACTCAAGAATAATGAAGAGTAAGACAGTGTGAAACACCTCTAAACTCTAAACACTAAACTTTTATGCGAAGCATAAACTATTCACAATACGTGATGCCGATTTTCAGGCAGGCGGGCAACGAGCGGTCGTTTGCCGGCACAGCTTTCTGTATCGACGACTATCTGGTCACTGCCGGTCATGTGCTCACTTACCCTGCCACCTGCTATGTGCGCAACGGCAGCGATTATCACCCATTGCAATTCGACAAGTGGATACCGCAACAGCTGCCTACTGATGATCACACGGGCTATGACATAGCATTTTATCCAATTCCAGGACTAAAGAGTCCGCTCTCGCTTGCCGACAGCGATGCAGAGCCTAATGACCATCTTGACATACTGTGCTGGCAGATGCGGGGCGTGAGACCTTTGCAGGTCTCTACGCAAGGTCTCGTCATAAAAGACCCTGACATGGAAGGCTACTTCCGCCTCGCCACCGTTGACTACATCACCCACGGCTGCAGTGGGTGCCCCACCTTTGGCGGCGACGGCAAGGTCTATGGCATGATAACCATGGGGCGCAGCGACGTTGATGCTCAAAACCTTGCACCCTTGCCCCGCAAGATGGAACAAAACACCTGCTGGGCATTTAAGACAAGCTATATCAGCCGGTTTTTGCCGCAGAGCTAGTTGTGCCGCTCGCGTTGCTCGCTAGTTGTGCCGCTCGCGTTGCTCGCTAGTTGTGCCGCTCGCGTTGCTCGCTAGTTGTGCCGCTCGCTAGTTGTGCCGCTCGCGTTGCTCGCTAGTTGTGCCGCTCGCTGCGCTTCGCTAGTTTGCCGCAAGCTGCGCTTGCTAGTTGTGTCGCTCGCTGCGCTCGCTAGTTAGCCGCATCGCTGCGCTTGCTAGTTGTGTTGTGAGCTGCCTATTTTAAAGGAGAAGTTAATACACAGATGGTTATTATTATCGATTACACGTTAAAAAAGGTCATTTTACTTTTTTAAGGGTCTTTTGTGCTATAGTTTTAAGTAATTTATTAATTTTGCAGTTTGTATTATAATTAAATATATAATATAACACTGCAATGAGTGGTTTTTGGAGCAGAATAACGAGCTTTTTCAGTGGCGTTGTGAGGTACTACAAGCGTTTTAACGCTTGGTATAAAGGGCTCTACGACGGCAAGCCTTGGTATGTGAAGAGCGCAGTGGCACTGTGTACTCTGTTTGTCACACTGGTGCTGACGGTTGTTGCCATCAACATCAATTTCCTGTGGCTCTTTGGCAAGTCGCCGTCGCTGGGCGAGATTATGTCGCCACGCCCTTATAACGCCTCTTACATCTATAGTGCCGACGGCAAGCTCATTGGCAAATACTACAAGGAAAACCGCACTCCAGTGAAGTATGAAGAAGTTGACACGATGTTCTACACGCTGCTCATCGACACCGAAGATGAGCGATTCTTCGAGCATCATGGCATCGACTTCAAGGGCATGGGTGGTGCCTTGAAAGACCTTGTGGTCCACCGCCGCGCGCGTGGTGCCTCGACCATCACCCAGCAGCTGGTGAAGAATATGTTCAAGATGCGCACCAAAGAATACACTGGTGGCTTGCTGTGCCGCATTCCTGGCGTGGGAATGCTCATCACCAAAGCCAAAGAGTGGATTCTCGCCAGCGAGCTGGAGATGTTCTACGACAAGAAGGAAATACTTGTGATGTATGCTAACACGGTGGATTATGGCAATCAGGCCTACGGCATCAAGACGGCGGCAAAGACTTATTTCGACACTACCCCCGACAAGCTCACCACCGAGCAGTGCGCGATGCTTGTGGGAGTGCTCAAAGGTACCTCCTATTACAACCCGCTCACTGTGCCCGACCGCTGCCTAGAGCGACGCAATGTGGTGCTAAACAATGCCTTAGTGCATCATCACCTGTCACACAAAGAATATAATGAGCTTATCAAGCATGGGCTTGACCTGAAATATACTCCCGATACCGACTTCAACGTGGAGTGCCCCTACTTTAGGCAGGCAGTGGTGGAAGAGATGCGGCAGTGGTGCGCCGAGAACGACATTGACTTCTATCGCGACGGGCTGGAGATACACACCTCAATCGACACACGAATGCAAGAATGTGCCGAGAAGGCGGTGAAGGAACAGATGAAAGTGGTGCAGCAGAACTTCGACCGTGAGTGGGGCTCTCACCCCTGCTGGATTAACGAGGATGGGCAGGTTGACACCACCTTTGTGAGAAAGCGAGTGCAGGAGTCGCCGGTCTATAAGCAGTTGATGGCTAAATATAACAACAACTACGACTCGGTAAACCACTACATGAACCTGAAGCACCGGGTTAAGCTCTTTGACTACAATGGCGGTCATTATGCCAACATTAGTTCTATTGACTCGATAGAATATATGCTCCACAAGATGCACTGCGGCTTCATAGCCATGGATCCGCACACCGGCGAGGTGAAGGCATGGGTGGGAGATGTCGATTTCAAGACATGGCAATATGACAACGTGCGAGCTCAGCATCAGCCAGGTAGCACATTCAAGATATTTGTGTATAGCGCGGCGATGAAGGCAGGCATAAAGCCCTGCGATATGTATGTTGATGCTCCGCTCGATAATCCGCTCGTCGATATAGACCCAGCCACGGGAACCTCTAAGCTGTGGTCTCCCAAGAATGCCAGCGGCAGTTTCTCCAATGCCAATATGACGCTGCGTTCGGCTTTTGCCCGAAGCAACAATATCATAGCGGTGAAGGTGGGTAACTCGGTGGGTGTCAATAACGTTGCCAACACCGCATTTGACATGGGCATTAAGTCAACGGTGACGAGGACGCCGTCGATGTATCTGGGGTCCAGCGATGTGAACCTTATGGAGCTTGTTAATGCCTACGGCACAGTAATTAATGATGGACAGCCCAAGCGACCGGTGCTGGTGACAAAAATCTACCGTACCAACAAAGACGGTGTGAAGGAAGAAATCTACAACAGCAAGGCCTACGACGACCCCGACCGCGCCTTGTCGCATAGCCAAGCCTACTGCATGCGCAAGCTACTAGAGGCTGTGACCAAAGATGCCGGTGGCACCGGTGTGGCACTCAACAACTATGTGAGCAATGTGGGCATTGGTGGTAAGACTGGTACTACCGACAACTTCACCGATGCGTGGTTTGTGGCGACAACCCCCGACTTGGTGTGTGGAGCATGGGTGGGGGGCAGTTACCGGCAAATTCACTTCAAGTCGTCGCAGGGGCAGGGCGGCAAGGCTGCGTTACCCATTGTGGGGGCTTTCTTGCGCAAGGTGCTGGCAAAACGCGACTTGGCATACTTGCACAAGCAGTTTGTTGCCGACTACGACCTAGACCGTCGCTATTTTGCTTGCGAGGGCAACCTTAATGCGGGTAATGATTTCAATAATGATACATCGTTGGGATATGATACTATTACTCCCCAAAATTCTGCCGATGGTGGTTACGACAGCACCCGCTACATACGCGATAAGGTGCATGATGACATCTATGGTCCCGATGGCACACCGCCCACCACTGGTTCGGACGGCGATGATCGTCCTGTTGCACCGGTGATATAGGAACGTGTGAAAAATGCGTTTGGAAAACCGTGAACCAAGTCAATTAAAACTAAAAACTTTTAACTATAAACTCTTAACTGATAACATTATGGTTTACAAATATGACTATCTCATTATAGGTTCGGGCGTTGCGGGAATGAGCTTCGCCCTGAAGGTTGCCGGCACCGGCAAGGTAGCCCTCGTGTGCAAGAGCACGCTCGATGAGGCCAACACCGACCTCGCCCAGGGTGGTGTGGCAAGTGTTACCAACCTCGAAGTAGATAACTTCGAGAAGCACATCCACGACACCATGGTGGCGGGCGACTGGCTAAGCGACCCCAAAGCGGTGGAGCAGGTGGTGACACAAGCTCCCGACCAGATTAAGGCCCTGATAGAGTGGGGCGTGGATTTCGACAAGAACGAGAAGGGTGACTTCGACCTGCACCGCGAGGGCGGTCACAGTGAGTTCCGCATCCTCCATCATGCCGACAACACGGGTCACGAGATACAGGAGTCACTCATCGAGGCGGTGAAGGCTCACGACAATATCGACATCTTCGACAACCACTTCGCCATCGAAATCCTCACCCAGCACCATCTAGGCAAGATTGTCACCCGCCGCACCCCCGACATCCAGTGCTACGGCGCATACGTGCTTAACCAAAAGACCGGCAAGGTAGATACCTTCCTCTCGCGCCTCACGCTCATGGCGACCGGAGGATGCGGAGCGGTGTATCACACTACCACCAATCCGCTCATCGCCACCGGCGACGGCATCGCCATGGTATATCGTGCCAAGGGCACGGTGCAGGACATGGAGTTCATACAGTTCCACCCCACAGCGCTCTACCACCCGGGCGACCGTCCCGCCTTCCTCATCACCGAGGCGATGCGCGGCTACGGCGGCGTGCTCAGGAACCTTGCCGGCGAGGAGTTTATGCAGAAGTATGACCCGCGTCTGTCGCTCGCACCCCGCGACGTGGTGGCGCGCGCCATCGACAGCGAGATGAAGCAGCGCGGCGAGGACCATGTGTTCCTCGACGTGACCCACAAAGACCCCGAGGAGACAAAGCATCACTTCCCCAACATCTACAAGCACTGCATGGAGATAGGCATCGACATCACCAAAGACTATATCCCCGTTGTGCCTGCCGCCCACTACCTGTGCGGTGGCATCAAGGTGGATTTGAACGCTTGTTCGTCGATTGAGCGGCTCTATGCGGTAGGGGAGTGCTCCTGCACTGGCCTGCATGGCGGCAACCGCCTTGCCAGCAACTCGTTGATAGAGGCAGTGGTATATGCCGAGGCTGCAGCTAAGCATGCCATCGCTTGCCGCAACCATTACGACTACCGCATCGACATTCCCGCTTGGGACGACAAAGGCACCCAGCATCCCGAGGAAATGGTGCTCATCAGCCAGAGCGAGAAAGAGGTGGGCGAGATAATGAGCGCTTATGTGGGCATCGTGCGCAGCAACCTGCGCCTCGACCGCGCCTGGAACCGCCTCGACATCCTCTATCAGGAGACCGAGAAGCTCTTCAAGGAGAGCACCGTGAGCCGTCGCATCTGCGAGCTGCGCAACATCATCAATGTGAGCTACATCATCATGCGTCAAGCGAGAGAGCGCAAAGAGTCTCGCGGACTGCACTACACCGTCGATTATCCCCCCAAGCCCAAAAGCGAGGAAGACCTGAAGCTTTAGTTAATGCATAATGCACAATTCATAATGCACAATTGGGCTGCGCCTTGTTTAGTGCACAATGCATAATTCATAATGCACAATGTGAAGCCTTGTTTAGTGCACAATGCATAATTCATAATGCATAATGTGAAGTGCCTTGTTTAATGAATAATTCATAAAGCATAATCATGAAAATGAAGCATATTTTTCTAATAACTATAGCTATAGTGACCTTGCTTAGCTGCAAGTCGCAAAAGACCAGCGAGGAGATGTCGAATGCTGACGATGTGGCAGCGCAGGTGGTGAATTTTGATGGCATGAGTGCCTACAAACTGGTGAAGGTGCAGTGCGACTTCGGTCCGCGCGTGCCTGGCACGCTGGCTCACGGCAAGTGCGCCGAGTGGCTGGAGCAGTCGCTCCGCCAGAGCTGCGACACAGTGATTGTGCAGCAGGGACAAGTCACCACCTTTGACGGCAAGACGCTAGACATCAAAAACTTCGTGGGTAGCATCAATCCTGGCAACAACGACCGCATCTTGCTGCTGGCGCACTGGGACTGCCGACCCTGGGCGGACCACGACCCCGACCCCACCAAGCGCCGCGAACCAGTGATGGGTGCCAACGATGCCGCCAGCGGAGTGGCGGTGCTACTTGAGCTGGCGCGACTGATGAAGGAGAAGAAGCCCAATATCGGTGTGGACATTCTGCTTGTCGATGCTGAGGACTGGGGCACCAACGATGTGGAGGAGTCGTGGGCGCTGGGCACGCAATACTGGGCGAAGAATCCGCATGTGGCAGGCTACACGGCACGCTTTGGCATTCTGCTCGACATGGTGGGAGCTAAAGGTGCCACATTCTATAAGGAATATGAGTCAATGCAATGGGCTCCCGCTGTAGTTGCCGAGGTGTGGGATGTGGCGCAGAGAAGTGGTTATGGCTCCTATTTCGACAGCAATTATGGTGCCGGTGTCACCGACGATCATGTTGTTGTCAACGCAATGGGCATCGAGTGCATCGACATCATCGACACACGTCAGGAAGGCGGCTTCTTTGCTGGCTGGCACACTACCGACGACACCATGAACTGGATAGACCAGAATACGCTGAAAGCTGTGGGGCAAGTGGTGGCGAATGTGGTGTATAGTTATTAGTTTATAGTTCACAGTTTTTTCTAGAAATTCTAGTTTTTCTAGATTAACTAGATGCTTTAGAATCACTTAACACTTGTCACTTAACACTTAACACTTATCACTTAACACTTAACACTTATCACTTATCACTTAACACTTATCACTTAACACTTAACACTTATCACTTAACACTTATCACTTAACACTTATCACTTAACGCTTGTCACTTAGCATTTCACATACCGGGCGGTCATCTAAGTTCTTGAAGGACTTGGGCATTTATGCCATAGGGAACTTGGGGGCGAAGATCATCACGTTTGCGATGGTCGCTGTCTATACGCACTATGTGAGCAAGAGCGACATGGGCTACTATGACCTGTGTCTTACTGTATTATTCTTGATAATCCCCTTCGTTACGCTGCAGTTGCGCGATGGGGCTTTCCGTTTCTTGCTCGAGAGTGACGACAGTGAGCAGCGCAGCAAGATTATCACTTTTGTCTATCGCACTCTCATCACAAGCTCTGTGGTGTCGCTTGTCGTAGCCCTTATGCTTGCGTTGTTCGCAGGCATCGACTATGTGTGGCTGTGTTTCCTGTTGCTTGTGGTGATGTCGTTTTATGAGGTCATCACGCAGGTGGCGCGTGGCTTGGGCAGGAACGTGGAGTTTGTTGTCGCGGGAATAATATCTTCGCTAGGGATATTGGTGTTCAGCGTTGTGTTTGTCATAATTCTGCCATGGGGTGTCGCCGGCATTTTCATCGCCAACATCCTGGCACGCATTGCAGCACTAGCCTATCTTGAGATGCGTCTCAAGATTATAGCCACCTACTTCAAGTTTAATATCGACCTCGGGCAGGTGTCGCGCGACCTCCTCAAGTACTCACTGCCGCTATTGCCTGGCTCGCTGTGCTGGTGGCTTACCGGCAGCAGCGACCGCTGGTTCATCAACTATTACCTAGACCTTGAAGCCAACGGCGTGTATGCCGTGGCGTTCCGTTTCAATAGCATTATTCTTATCCTGACCACGATTTTCTACCAAGCATGGCAGGAGACCGCCATCTTGCAGTATAACAGCCCCGACCGCGACAAGTTCTTCTCCAAGATGTTCAACACCTACATCAGTGTGCTTGCTATATTGCTCACCGCCTACGCTTTCATGCTTAAGATATTATATCCCGTCATCGTTGATGTTGGTTATCAGGAAGGTGTGAATTATCTCTATGCGATGGGTATCTCGGCGGTGCTCTTTGCCTTGTCGGCATTCTTCGACATGGGTTACCAATGCGCTAAGGACACAGTGAGTACCTTGCCGGCCATAGTGCTGGCTGCCGTGGTCAATATCGTGTGCAACTACTTCCTTGTCAAGTACTATGGCGTGTATGGCGCTATTGCCACTAGTATTATCACCTACGCGGTGCTCTTCGTGTGGCGCTTGCACGACATGAAGCGCTATTTCAGGCTCTCGTTCTATCCTTCGACGGCGATAGCTGTGATAATCATTTTGCTTGGGGTGATACCCTACCATTTATTTGACTTGTGGTGGTCGCTGCTCTACATGATTGTGGCGTGCGCACTTGCGTTATTGTCGATACCTAGAGAGATGCTCCTCGAAATGAAAGACAAAATGCTTCAAAAATTAGGCATCGGCAAGCAATAATAGCACTAAAGAAACGTTAAAAACATAATAGGTGGGTTCTATAAATTGCTTGAGTCAGCTTATTTTTGATTTTTGAGCAGAACGATGCCAACAAGCATAATAATATGACCGAAACAATCAACTCTCATTATGGAATTTATAGAACTCGCCTATATTATTACTATAAGATACAATACACTCAACGCATGAAGTTAAAGAATTTAATCATAATCGCAGCTCTAATCACAGCCTTGACAAGCTGCAAGACGACATCTGAGAACACGTTGTCCTACTTTCGCAACCTAGGTGACTCGCCAAGCGGAGTGATGCCGCAAGGCTCTAGCTATGAAATAAAAATCGTACCGGAGGACGAGCTGTCGATAGTAGTTACCTCGTCGGTACCCGAAGCCACGGCAATGTTTAACCAGCCGCAAGCCAATACCGCTCACCGTGGTGATTTGAATGTCCAGGCGAACCCTCGCCTTCAAACCTACATCGTGAATAAAGATGGCGACATCGTGATGCCCGTGATAGGTCGCCTCAACGTTGTGGGGAAAACCACCCGCGAGCTTGAGCAGATGATTACGTCGAGAGTGAGTGCCACCGTTAAGGATCCTTTTGTGCGGGTAGAAATTATAGGATTCTATATTAACGTAATGGGTGAGGTTAAGAACCCTCATCGCATCTATGTCAACTCCGAGCGCTTCACATTGCTCGACGCACTGAGTGCTGCCGGCGACCTTACAGAATATGGCGAGCGTGGCAATGTGCTGGTGATACGCGAGGAGAATGGCCAGCAGATCTACCATCGCCTCGACCTTGCCGACAGCAACATCTTCTCGTCGCCATATTTCTATCTTCAGCAGAACGATGTGGTATATGTCGAGCCTAACCAAATTCGCATCGACAACTCGAAGTATAACCAAAACAATGCCTTTAAGCTTTCGGTAATTTCTACCATCGTGAGCACCGCTTCGGTAGTGGCATCACTGGTGATTGCTTTGGCTGTGAAATAGCATTGATTTACTTCCCCATACAAATATTTATCGACACATTAAGACATGAGCAATAGATCCCAAGAGAACAACACTGATGTTGCTTCTTCGCAAGGTGAGAAAATAATAGATGTGAGTGCCATTTTTAGCAAGTATAAGCGCTACTGGTGGCTCTTTGTGTTGTCACTCATAACATGCATTGGCCTTGCAGTGGTGTTCTTAAACTACAAGCTTCCCGAGTATCTGGTAATATCTACTGTGCTGGTTGACCAGGATGATGACGGCAGTAGCGCCGGAGCGTCGCTGCTCAAGAGCCTCTCATTAGGTGGTGCCGGTTCCAGTGTCGATGACGAGGTGGTGGTGATGGGGTCGCAAGATATTTGCTGCAAGATGGTCAAGGAGCTGAAACTCAACCGTCTCTATGTGCAGCGCAAGGGCTTGCTCAAGAAAGAGGATCTCTATAAGAACTCTCCCATCGAGATTGATGCCCCCGAAGAGGTTTTCGATACCCTGTCGGTGGGATTGAGCTTCAAAGTCACTGTGAAAGAGAATGGCAAAGCCGACATCAAGGTGAAGAAAGGAATGTTCAAAACCCTCACTACCCTTAGTGACCAACCGCTGCCCTCTATTGTCACAATCCCCTACGGCAGCTATGTGGTGAAAACCACCAACTACTACAAGCCAGGCAAGGAAATTGTAATTGTTGCCAATGTTACTGGAAACTTATTGCGCACCGAGCAATTTATGGAAGACATGACGGTGAAGGTGCTCAACAAAAAGAGCAATGCCATATACATGGATGTTCAAACCACCAACATTAAACGTGGCAAGGACATGCTTAACACCATGATAAAGCTCTACAACGATCGAGGGCAGCAAGAGAAAGACGAGCAAGCCGTCAATACTGCCAAATTCATTCAAGAGCGGTTGGGGTTGATTTACAGCGAACTCACCAAGAGCGAGGCCGATATAGAAGCCTACAAGCGTGCTCACAACATGGCAGATGTGGAAGGCCAGACTCGAATCAGCATCGCGCGCCAGGAGCAGGCCGAGAGCAATATAGTGGCTCTGGAAGCGCAATATCGCATTGTGGGACTTATCAATGAATTTATCAGCGACCCACAGAACAAATATTCCTACATCCCCTTTGAGGCCGACTCTACAGCTGCTTCGGGATCCATTAGGGCATTCAACGAACTGGCGATGAAGCGTGCCGAGCTTGTGAAGAGTGCTCATGGCGACAACGAAGCCCTTAAAGAGCTTGACCGTCAGCTCGATAATATGCGCGAGACAATTCGCAAGGGCGTTAACAACACCCTTAGTGCCATTAAGATACAAATCGACAAAGCCTCCCAAATAAGCAACGAGTCGCAAGGCGAGATGGGTCAAGCTCCCTCACTTGAGAGAGAAATGCGTGACCTTTACCGTCAGCAAGGCATCCAGAACTCGCTCTACACCTTCTTGCTGCAGAAGCGAGAGGAGAACGCGCTTTTGCTTGCCGCCACCACGCCCAAGGGCAAAGTTGTCGATCATGCCTACGCGCAGAGCAAGTCGGTGGCCCCCAATGTGCCTGTGGTGCTTCTCATCGCTCTGATTGCTGCACTCATGATTCCCATCTTGCTGCTCTATCTCAAGAGCCTGTTTACAACTAAATTCTCTACTCAGGAAGAACTTCAGGAACTCACCAAGTCGCCTGTGTTGGGAGAGATATGCCACAACCGCCACAAGGAGTCGCTGGTTGTCAAGCCGGGTGAGACATCGTCGATAGTCGAGCTCTTCCGTCTGCTGCGCAACAATATTCAGTTCCTCATGACCAAGAAGGACGACAAGGTGGTGCTCGTCACCTCGTCGGTCAGCGGTGAGGGAAAGTCATTTATCAGCACCAACCTCGCATCCTCTTTTGCCTTGCTTGGCAAGAAGGTGGCGCTCGTGGGCATGGACATACGCAGTCCCCAGCTCGCCAAGATGCTGTCGCTAAAAGACATGCCAGGTGTCACCAACTACTTGTCAACCCCCGACTTGGAGATTGACAAGATAGTGCAGAGCGTGGCCGATGTTGAGAACCTCAATGTGATTGTTGCCGGACCCATTCCGCCTAACCCCTCTGAACTGCTGCTGGGAGAGCGCACTTCGCGGTTCTTTGAGGAGCTGCGCAAGGATTATGACATCATCATTATCGACTCGGCACCCATTGCCATGGTGAGCGACACGTTCTCGCTGGCGAAGTTTGGCGATGCCACGCTCTTTGTCACTCGCGCCAACCACACCAAGCGAGGTCTCATCAAGTATTTCAACGAGGTGGTGGCACGCAAGCAGTTCAACAATACCGCTGTGGTGCTCAACGACAGTAACCCCAAGCTCTCGGCTGGTTACGGCTACGGCTACGGCAAGGACAAGAAGTAGCATTTCAACAGAAAGGACTATCAGGAATATCAAGTAACGACCGCCACAACTGCCACAGTCATGAGATTTGAGAAACGATTCTTGTTGCAGCGCCTCTTTTTCATTGGCTTCTGGCTCGCCACCTGCACAGGCTTCGTGAGCGACCTGTTTTGGCAGCACGGAGATAGCTCTATCTTGCGTAGCGCATCGTTGATAGTGGTCGATATAATACTCTTGTTTCTTGCCCTGTTCACTGTGCGCAAGGCTTTTGATGTTTTTTTAATCTCCTTTTTCATTACCATTTCTCTTATTAGCACTTGTTTTCTAAACCATAGTGGATTCTTTTCCTGGCTTAATGGATTGAGATACTTCTTCGGAATGTTGTTCCTGGTTCCCATCCTTCGTTTTTTTTATGAGAATGAAACAAGGCACGCTCTCTTTGTCAAGTCGCTTGACAGGCAATTATATATTTTCTTGTGTCTGCAGGCACCGGCGGTGCTTTTTCAGTTTCTCGTTCATGGCGCCGGCGACCAGGTGGGTGGCACCATGGGCGACGGATTCTCGGGAGTGATAAGTATCTCAATATACCTCACTTCGTTCTATTTGTTAAGTAAGCGCATTGACCAAAACAATATATTGCAATCTCTATACAAAAACTGGATTTACATTTTCCTGCTGTTCCCCACATTCCTCAATGAGACTAAGATAAGTTTTATCTTGTTGGTTGTGTATTTCATTCTTCTTATGCCGCTCGACCGCAAGTACATAATACGTATGACCTTTATGGTTCCTGTGATAGGGTTGCTGGTGGGAGTAGGCAGCTACTTCTATATGTCAACGGTGAGCGGTAGCGAGCGACTTGAGATTAGTGAGGAATTCTTTGAGAACTACTTTGATGCCGACCTCGACGATTTGGAAGGAGCTATGGAGTATGCCGAAAATAATTATAGCGAAATGTTCGACGTTCCACGTCTCGCTAAATTTGCCATAATCCCCATGATTTTCACCGTGCATCCTGGTCACCATCTGCTGGGTTTTGGAACTAACATTTATGCTCATGGTGCTCACATGGAGGCTTCGGAGTTCTATCAGGAATATGATTGGTTGCTCAATGGAACCAGTCCATGGCTTTTTAGTATTTACATGCAGTTGGGTATAATAGGGACAATTTGGTCCTTGGCATTTTTCATAAGCCTTTTCTATAGAAAGAATCCTATTTACAGGAGACGTAACCTTAATGCGCAGTTTTTTCTTTTTGTGGTGATATTTATAATGTTTTTCTATTCCGACCATTGGGGATATGCCAACTTCTGTTATATAGCCCTTATTTTCAATTTCCTCTCTTGGGAGAAACCCTCAAGAGAGGAACTCCCACCTTAATAGCTCTCTTGATCCATCGGTTGCTTTTCACGCACCAACGCAGCAACCTTGGTGTGTGGAGTAAAGCGTGAAGAACTTTTATCTTAAGAGGGTATTTTTTTACATCATATTTTAGAACCTGCTTGTACCAATCATCACTTGTGTCAATGTCATTTACATAAAATGCCATGGAATCAATTTCCATCACTTTGACATTTTCAATGAACTGCTGTAATTTTACACTATTCTCAAGAATCTCCCTCATTTCGATGTAGTAGTTTTTCCAGTATTTATATTTAAAATATCTACCACTCGTTGTTAATGAATTATCCATGTGGTGATAATTATAAACCCATCGGTTGAAGATACCTATTCTATTACACTTGAGAGATAGACGCAAATTTGTGAGAATGTCTTCTCCTGGTATTTCCCGGTTGTCACTAAACATTGATGCGTCCCACTTGTCACGACGGCTGAAACACATCCCTGCATAATAAACAAAAGAGGGGTTCAGGATATTGCGCGTCATCTCATCTCCACCGATAACACCTTCATGGACCCTTGATGTGCTTGGTAATGTGTAACTAGGGAAAACACGATTATATAAGCCATAAAATGCATCTAAACTGTGCCGTTCGCTAATAGTCACCATAGCTTCTATTGCGTCTTGAGGCAGTGTGTCGTCGCTATCAAGAAAAACGACATATTTTCCAGTGGCCTCAAGGACTCCTGTCCTGCGAGCGATGGCAGGTCCCTGATTCTCTTGATGAATCACAATGGCAGTGTCGGTTGAAGCAGCAAGTTTCTCGGCCACATCCCTAGAGTTATCGGTTGACCCATCATCAACCATTATTATCTCCATGTTGTCATGACTTTGAGATATTACACTTTCAAAGCATCTTGGCAGGTATTTTCCAAGATTATAAATTGGTATTATGACCGACACTTTGCAGCGTGACATTATATAATTACTTAAGTTTCTAAAGTAGATTTATGCTACCTCCCGGCTACATAAAGCTGCCGCG
>ERZ842401.4830-NODE-4830-length-15342-cov-5.857526_pt1 | contig 15342 bp, 11 predicted proteins | sample MGYA00521270_ERZ842401 | MGnify/ENA primary metagenome ERZ842401 (study PRJEB31892, sample SAMEA3878208) | bioreactor metagenome | biome: Moose rumen | place: Sweden | collected 2011-10 | study: EMG produced TPA metagenomics assembly of the PRJEB12797 data set...
GGATCTGTGTCTGGCCTTGGGTATATAGTGTACAAAATGGGGAATTCTTTAATAAAGTGACAATAATTCACGATTTACAAGACGCGATGTTCGCAAACGTGTGTTTTGTATTGCCTCTTTGATGGCTTTTACAGCCTGTATGTAGTCCGCTTGTTGGATAGATGTTTCCATGCAATATGTTACTTATTGACGTAGTTAATCAAATCTTTAGCCTCAACACCCAACACACGGGCAATGTCGAAAAGCTGTTCGACGGAGGGTTGCACTTTGTTTTGCACCCAACGAGAAAGAGGTGGTTTGCTCTTGCAAAGATACGATTTTTTTATTCGTTTCGTTCAAAATACAACAAAAACATTTCCATCAAAGCGCAAAGCTCCATTAAACCGTTCCTCAAACGGCTACTCCCCGAAATACTTTTTCAAATATTTGGCCGTGTACGACTGTTTGCACTTCAGCAGCTCTTCGGGGGTGCCGGAGAATACCACGTTGCCGCCGCCCACGCCGCCATCGGGACCCATATCCACCACATAATCGGCCACTTTTATAATATCCGGGTGATGTTCGATAACAATGATGGAGTGTCCGTTGGAAACAAGCTGGTTGAACGAGGCTATAAGTTTCTGAATGTCGTGCAGATGAAGTCCTGTCGAAGGTTCGTCGAAAATAAAGAGCAGAGGGTTGGTGGCGGCACCTTTCACAAGAAACGACGCCAGTTTCACACGCTGTGCCTCGCCGCCGCTGAGCGAACTCGACGACTGTCCAAGCTTGAGGTACCCCAAACCAACGTCCTGCAAAGGTTTCAGACGGTTCACAATGCGCTGGGGGGTGGAGGCGGGGTCGGCACCAAAGAACTCAACAGCCTGGTTCACAGTCATATCCAGCACTTCGGATATATTTCTGCCGTTGTACAGTATTTCGAGCGTATCTTCGCGGTAACGCTTGCCGTGGCACTCCTCGCAAACAAGGTGCACATCAGCCATAAACTGCATTTCGATGGTAACGGTGCCTTCGCCCTGACAGGTCTCGCAGCGTCCGCCCTCCACGTTGAACGAGAAATATCCGGGCTTGTACCCGCGTTTCTGGGCCAGTGGCTGCATGGAGTAAAGCTGACGTATCTCGTCGAAAGCCTTGATGTAACTTGCGGGATTTGAACGTGTTGAGCGTCCTATGGGGTTCTGGTCTATCAGCTCCACGCCCGATATGCGGCTTAGGTCGCCAGATACTTCGGTGCACTTGCCGGTGTAGTCGGCCATACCGTCCAATCGCTTGTGCAGCACGTCGTACAAAACGTTTTTCACCAACGATGTCTTGCCCGAGCCGCTCACGCCCGTTACCACAACCAAATTGTGGAGCGGAAAAGCCACGTCAACATCCTTGAGGTTGTTCTCCCACGCCCCGCCTATACGGATAAAGTCGTGCGATTTGCGACGCGCCCCTGGAAACTGGATTTTTTCCTCGCCACGCATGTAAGCCGCTGTAAGCGAGCGACTTTTCTCGGCAACCAGATGGTCGAAAGTGCCAGCAAACACTATCTCGCCGCCAAGGCGTCCGGCATAGGGCCCCACGTCGATAACGTAGTCGGCAGAGCGGATAATGTCCTCGTCGTGCTCCACCACGACCACGGTGTTGCCGAGGTCGCGGAGCTGTTTCAGCACTTTTATCAGCCGGCCGGTGTCGCGCGGATGCAGGCCAATGCTGGGCTCGTCGAGGATGTACATGGAGCCCACCAGCGAGCTGCCAAGGCTCGTGGCAAGGTTGATACGCTGCGACTCGCCGCCCGACAAGGTATTTGAAAAACGGTTCAGCGTAAGGTAGCCCAATCCCACGTCGAGCAGATACTGCAAACGGTTGCGCAACTCCACCATAATGCGCTGCGACACAGACTGTTCGTAAGGCGTAAGCTCCAAATTGGTGATAAACTGATAAAGCTCGTCGACGGGCATCAGCACCAGCTCGGTGATGGACTTGCCGCCAACTTTCACGTACGACGCATCCTTGCGCAATCGCGTGCCACGGCAGTCGGGACACACCGTTTTTCCGCGGTAGCGCGCCAGCATAACGCGATACTGTATTTTATACGACTGACTTTCAATCCATTTGAAAAAACCGTAGATTCCGGGGAATTCGCCGGCGCCGTTCCAGAGCATATCTTTCTCATGCTCATTGAGTTTCAGATATGGACGATGTATCGGGAACCCAATTTTGCCCGACTGTTTGATAAGAAACTGTTTCCATTCGTGCATTTTTTCGCCACGCCAGCACACCACGGCATCCTCGTAGATGGAGAGCTTTTTGTTTGGCACAACGACACTTTCATCAATGCCGATGGTGCTGCCAAAGCCCTGACAGGTAGGGCAAGCCCCGTAAGGATTGTTGAAACTGAAGAAATTGGGATTCGGTTTTTCGAAAGTGATGCCGTCGGCCTCGAAACGGTTGCTGAACTCGTGCCTGCGCTTACCTTCGGTGGTCTCGGTTTCGATATAGCACAGTCCCCTACCCTCGTAGAAAGCCGCTTCGATGGAGTCCGAAACGCGCACTATCAGCTCGTTTTCGTTCTCCGACTGCAGGCGCAGCGTCATTCTGTCTATAACAAGCAGCACCTCTTTGGCGGATTTCAGTGCGGTCTTGTCGTTCATAAAATCCTCGATACGAACAACTTGTCCATCCACCAGCAGTCGAAGGAACCCTTCCTGCAAAAGTATTTCGAGCAGGGGTACCAAGGCTTTGGCATTGGCGTTTTCGATTGGCGAAAGCAGCATCATGCGCGTGCCGTCGGGCTGCGATTTCACAAACTCAATCACATCGTTCACCGAATGGCGTTTCACCTCCACTCCCGAAACTGGCGAAAAAGTACGTCCAATTCGGGCATAGAGCAGTTTCAGGTACTCGTAGATTTCGGTGGAGGTGCCGACGGTGGAACGCGGATTGTTGGTTTTCACCCTCTGTTCGATGGCCACGGCTGGCGAAATGCCGTGGATATAGTCCACATCAGGCTTGCCCATGCGCCCCATAAACTGACGTGCGTACGAGCTGAGGCTCTCCACGTAGCGGCGCTGCCCCTCGGCATACAGGGTGTCGAAAGCGAGTGACGACTTGCCGGATCCCGACACGCCGGTTATCACCACAAGTTTGTTGCGCGGTATGGCCACATCAATATTCTTGAGGTTGTTCACCCGTGCTCCCTTTATATATATGTATTCGTCTGACTGCTGGCTGTTTGTGCTCATTTTGCAATAAAAAATAAAGTGTGCAAATATACGATTTTTTTTTGGCAACAACGAATAGGCTCACCCCGATGTTGAAACATTTTTATCCACAGTTTCGGCAAAATGAAAAAAAAATCCCGAATTGCATAAACAACCCGGGATAATGACTATGGAAAAATGAACTCATTTCAGCTTGGAATAAACCTCGTCGGTAACGGCTTCGAGCCATTCGTTGCTGGCGTTGGGTTTAACGTCGGTGGTGTAGGTAAGGTGCTGCATCCAGCTGTCGGCGGCGGCACCGTGCCAGTGTTTCACGCCTTCGGGCACTGCTATCACCGTGCCTGGCACCAGCGGAACTGCCTCTTTGCCCCACTCCTGATACCATCCGCGGCCGCTAACGCAGACAAGCATCTGCACGGCGCCGTGGTGTATGTGCCAGTTGTTGCGGCAGCCGGGTTCGAAGGTAACGTTGCACAGCCCGCTTTTGTCGAGAGGCGCAAGGTAGCTGTTGCCGATAAAATATTGTGCGTAGGCAGTGTTTGGTTCGCCCAATGGCCATGCCGACGGCGAGAACACCACATCTGTTTTGCCGTCCACTGCCGTGGCTATGGCCGTTTCGCAGCGCAGGGCCTCGGCCACAAGTCCGCAGGCTTTCAGTGCCTCTGGTATGGCACGCAGCTGTTCTTCCGTAACGCCCATGTTCAACGCGCCGCGCACATGTGCCTGAAGCTGCGGCATAACATTCTCCAGCCCGCTCAGGGCACTAACGGTGATAAGTTCGCGGTCGGCGTGGGTGAGGTTGTCGCGGGCAAAGATGTCGCCAAAAAGGTGGGCCTTGAGGTAATAGTCCTCGGCGGCGCAGAATTTGTAGTCGAACGGCTGGCCGGAGAGCTTGGTCTGCACCTCGGCGCCCTGTTTCAGAGCGTCGTAGCCCGATGGCAGTGGCGAGGCGTCGGCACCTTCGACGGAGGTTTTGCCATCGGCCGTACGCTGTTCCACAACTTTTTGTAGTGTGCCAAGGGCATTCAGTGAACGCGGGAAACCGGTGTAGGCATACAGTTGCGACAGGGCTTCTTTTATCTGGCTCACGGTAAGTCCGGCATCCAAGCCGCCATCAATGGCAATGACAAGCGACGAGTTGTCGCCACGGGCTTCGTTGCAGGCTATCGCCGACATGGCAGCGGCCTGCTCGGAGGTGAAAGATAGTTTGTTCATGTCTGTAGATTTGTTTGTTGTCTGGTTTTTGGAGCCGCACGATGCCAGCAGCAGAAGTCCGGCAATAGCGGCAATTGATGTAAGTTTCTTCATGTCAGAATAAATTATCCGTAGTTTTCGAGAAGGTATTTCACAAAATTAACGTCAGTAAAGTTCACGGTGCCGGTGTCGTTTTGGTTCATGTCGGAAATTTGCTCCATATCGGCTGTCGAGAGTTCAAAATCGAAAATGTCTGAATTTTGCGCCATGCGCTCTTTGTGCGTGCTTTTGGGTATGGCCACAATTCCGCGCTGTGTGAGCCAACGCAAGGCCACCTGCGAGGCGGTTTTTCCATACTTGGCACCTATGCCGGAGAGCAGCTCGTTCTTGACAATGCCGTCAACACCCTGACCTCCGAGCGGCCCCCATGCCATAATGCGGCAGCCAAACTCGGCAAGGGTGGGCTCAATGGCCTTCTGCTGTATCAAAGCGTTTCACTGTAGCTGGTTCACCATGGGTTTCACATCCACAAAATGTGCAAAATCGAAAAACCGTGCCTGCTGGAAATTGCTAACGCCAATGGCTCGCACCTTACCCTCGCGGTAGGCTTTTTCCATGGCCCGCCACGTGCCGAACACGTCGCCGTAGGCCTGATGTATCAGCAACAGGTCGATATAGTCGGTACGCAGCTTGCGCAGACTCTCGTCGATACTTCGGGCGGCTTTCTCTTCGCCGGCACTGCTTATCCACACCTTGGTGGTGAGGAATATCTCGCTGCGCGGAATGCCACTTTTTGCCATGGCATTGCCCACGCCTTCCTCGTTGGCGTAGGCCTGAGCCGTATCAATAAGCCGGTAGCCAACACTTAGGGCGTCGGTTACACAACGTTCACATTCGTCGGGTGTTACCAAAAAAACTCCGTAGCCCAACAAGGGCATCTCCAATCCGTTTGACAGTTTAATGGTTTGCATATCAATATTTTATCGTATTTCAAAACTTTATTTCCAATATTGCAAAATTACAAAAAATGTACCGCACTGAGGTGACACATTTTTCGGTTTTTATTGTCAAAATGACGGAAAATATTTGGGAACGTCAGCTTTTTACTGCCAGCTATTCCAAATTAGGGAACTGTTTTGTCAGTCCAACGGGTGGTTGCGATGCTTGGCCTTGCGGGTGTAGAGCTTGCGGCTGCGTTTGGCACGGGTACGACTGTGGAAACCATCGCCAAGGGTTTGGCGCTCCAGCTCGCGGTTGGCAATGCGCGCCGCTATCAGCTCGGGAGGAATTTTCTTGCGTTTTTTCTTGCTTTTCAAAGCGTTGGATAGTATTTTAAAAGTTTCCCAGAGTTATTTGCCACACATATATTATTACTCACCAACTATGATGGTTTGTACAAATCGTTGCCCGTTAATCACTACCGAAAGCACGTAGCTTCCGCTATGCAACACACTGACATTCAGCTTATAGGCATTCAATCCCAGTAGCATACGGCCGCTCTGCACTACCACGCCGGCATGGTTGCAGATAGTGTATTCGGCAATGCCGGTTTCGTCGAGTTCCACATTTACTACACCTTTGGCTGGATTGGGGAACACCTTCATCTGCGAGTTGGAAATGGCCGATGGTGCGGCGATTCCCACGGGGTCGGAAGCATAGCGTCCCTCGAGGTAGCTCACGTTGGAGTTTGTGGGGTCGAGCCAGTCGGAAAGACGTGTGTCTGCGGTACCGCCGCCCGTCCACGAGCTGTAGAACTTGCCATACCAATCGGTACCGTCGAGGGTGTCGCAATAAGAGAGCCCTGCATAGAGCTGACCGATTATACGCTTGTTGGCGTTGAACAGCGGCGACCCCGACGAGCCCTGCTCGGTAACGCCTTTGTTGGTGGCAGGATTGGTAATCCACTGCACCTCCCACATTGGCGTGTTGGCACGCGACATGTAGTACACACTTTGCGGTATGCTGATTTTTTTGATGTCGCCGCCCGGATGGTGGATGCACGAACCCACAAGGCCGGTGTTGCCGTTGGTGCGGTCCCAGCCGTTGAAATACACGTTGAACGCAGGGTTGATGGTGCCGGTAACTTTAAGCAGCAGAAAATCGGATCCGGATATGGACCAACCCGTACCGGCAGAGCGCTTGGCCACGATAGTGGCACCCGTGGCCGATTTGTTGGCCGGCCCGTAGGTGCCCGAGCAAGTTGAAGATTCGTAGAGAAAATAGAACGTCCAGCGGCGCACCGTTATGCCGTCCTGACAGTGATGTGCCGAGAGCAGGTACTGTGTGCCGTCGTTGGATGTGTTGTTTATCATGGAGCCGGAGCAGGAGTAGATGCCGTCGGTGGCGGTTATCTCCATACACACCACGCCGTTTTTCTGGTCCTGCCAGCTGGCGGCATCGGGACAGGCCACGTTGATGTGGCAGTCGCCCTCGGCATCGCCCAACGAGCCTTTGGTGTGGTAGGCGTCGGAGCCGAAAGCATGGCGGTGTCCGCGTGCCACCTGCGACATGCTCAGGCGACCGGCGAAATCGGCGTCGGCAGGCTCGTAGTACTCCACCACAAAGGTCTCGCCCGGGAGGATCTGCGTATGGAACTGCCCTTCGTCGGCGTTGGCGGAGGTGAACTTGCCAAGTACGAAATCCCGCGAAGGTGTGTAAACAAAGAGCTCGGCCCCTTGCGGGATAACGAACGTGTCAAAAATGGGATGTACAAAAGTAGCCCCTTCCGACGAAACGGCCACACGCCACAGGCGGCCTCCGTCGGGCAACATGTCCCATGTGCCGTGGGTGGATGGAGTTATGCGTACATCGTGCACTGTACCAACACGATAGGGACGGCCTTTGAGGTTCAGAGCCTCGTCCTCGAGCCGCAGTGCGGCGTTGTCGATTGGAGGCAAGGCTATCATTTGGGGTTCGGGGGCATTTTTAAGGTCGCCAACATGCGGATGCCCGCCATAGCTCATCTGGGCCGACATGGTGCCAAAAACGGCAATCATGGTGCCGAGCAACATTTTTTTTGCTATCTTAATCATCTTTCAAAATCGATATTTATCAGGTTTACAATTACTTATCAAACAATATAAAAATATTGCATTTCGGCAAAAATATGATTTTTTGTTGATATCTCATCAAAATTTACACATAAAAAATCATAATCAGGGAAAGACGAATTGCATTTTTGCAAAAAAAAACGTATTTTTGTCGTTTGTTTAGCACTGAAGAAAATACGAGCCATTCACAAAGGCAAAGTGATGTGAAACAATATTTTACGAACATTTGAACGACTTAAAAAAAGGCATTTATACACTTATAAAATGAACAAAAACATCTTACGGCTGTTCGGAGCCGCCATAGCAATAAGCATTTTGGGCGTCACACTGAGCTGTTCGCACCAAAAGAGCATAATTCAGGACCCCCGTATGCTGCTGGACTACGCACTGATACCCAACGACTCCACCCTTACACACCTCTCCGACGACTATCGCACAACCATCGAAAAAACGGGCAAGCGCGACTCTGTGAAACCAGGCGTGTACGCCGACTACGCCGTAACCATGGCACTGCTGCTGAAATTCGATTCTGCCGACATTTATTTCGACAAAGAGATGGCATCGTACCCCGAATCGAGGCAATACGTAGAATTTCTGAAACAGCGGATGACCTCCGCTTCGGGACGCTATCGCGTGGCAAAACAGCGCATTCAGGACAGCATAGACCGCGAAGAAGCTCTGAAAAACGCCCTCGGCAACGACTTTGAATTCGAAAAAGTTCGCTATCCGAAAGGCTCCAAAGAATACAAACAGCAGCAAAAAGAAAAAAAAGCCGCCCGAAAAGCCAAGGAAAAAGAGAAAAAAGCCGCCCGAAAAGCAAAACAAAAAGAACGCGAACAGCTGAAAGAAGAACGCGACAACCAGAAAAAAATGGCACAAAAAGAACGCGAACAGCAAAAAAAACAAGCCCAGAAAGAACGTGAGCAACAACGCAAACAAGCTGCCAAGGACCGCATAGCCCAAAAAGAACAGCAGATGAACGAACGCGAACAAAAACGCGAACAGCTGAGGCTTGAACGTGAACAAAAACGTCAGCAGAACAACAAAAAAAATCAAACCCCTGCCCCTGCCGACAGCACCCTGAACAACCAATAAGAAAGGACAGCTCATGAGAAAAATATCCACCATACTGCTAATAGCCATAATATCGACTCTTGCCGCAGGCTGCAAAACCGAACGCAAAGCAACCCGATACCAAAACCTGTACACCGAAAAACCGGCAATGATATACATTGCTCCCATAATAGACAAAATACAACGCAAAAAAGGCACCTATGCCGACGACCTTGTGTTCAACCGCGAGATAAACGTGGCACACGCCTACATGTACCAAACCCTACAGGGGCCCGTGGTGCGCCGCGGATACTACGTCATCGGCCCCATGGCCGCCAAAGAAATAGCGCGAGCCGACAGCATCAGCACCGACGACCTCAAGTTTTCACCAAACCTTGCCAACTACAACACCCGCTACGGCATCGACGCAATACTCTTTGTAACAATCTACCGCTGGGTGGAGGAAAACGGCGAATGGATAGTGTACCTGAACTACACACTGAAATCCACCAAGACATCCAAAACCCTGATGAACTACAACGTGAAAGCCCACAAAACGGTGATACTCGACTCAAAACGCGACCCGCAGATGCCCGTAGCCGACTGGGACTTTGCCGACGAGATGGGCACCGACAACGGCACCACACAACGCGCCCGGATACTGGAATGCGTTAGCGACTACGTGCTGAAAAACCTGCCCGCAGGCTCGAAAAACAAAAAATTCGAACAGGACAACTACCATATCGCCAACCCCGAATGCTTCGACTATCTGCTCGACGAGGAAAACCTTATCAATTTCACAAAAATGGAGCTCGAAGTGTTCGAAAAAGAGTGCTTCGACCTTTAAAAAACACACTTACGGAAACGTGGAACAGATAATATTAGGCATCGACCCCGGCACCCGGCTCATGGGCTACGCACTGCTCGAAGTGGAAGGCAACAAAGCCAAGCTCATAACCATGGACGTGCTTAGCCTGCTGAAAATACAAAGCCACGAGCTGAGGATAAAAAAAATTTTCGAAACCACCCGCCATATCATTGACACCCACCACCCCGACTTCCTCGCCATCGAAGCCCCGTTCTACGGCAAAAACGTGCAGTCCATGCTCAAGCTCGGCCGCGCACAAGGCGTGGCAATAGCCGCGGCACTTGCCCGCGACATACCTTTCTGCGAATACGAGCCCCGCAGGGTGAAACAGTCCGTTACCGGCAACGGCGCCGCCTCCAAAGAACAGGTGGCATCCATGATGCAACGCCTCCTCAACTTCCGCGAAATGCCACAGCACCTCGACGCCACCGACGCCCTCGCCGTGGCCTACTGCCATTTCCTCTGCAACTACGGCTCCATACCGCAAGCGACACCGAAAACCAAGAAAAAAAGCACATCGTGGGCTGCTTTCATAAACGAAAACCAATCGAGAATAATAAAATAACCAGCCTATCACATGACAATAAAGCACCTCGCAACAACATTCGCCATCACGACAATAATCGCCACCCTTTTTTCCTGCTCCGACACGGTGAAAAAGAAATCCTCCTTCGACCCTCAGCTGGTAAACTTCCAAGCAAGCTACAACCGCAGCTTCGACAACACCCTCTACCCATCGTACATTCTGGCAATGGCCAACTACAACGGTAAAAAAGAAACCGACCTTTTCACCATGGCCATCACAGCCCCAAAAAACAACTCCGTGGTTAGGATAGTGATAGACTCGTCGAAACTGAACTACGTAACCACAATACAAACCACACTGAAACAATCCGGCCAGCGCTACAAAATAACCCCGCTCATAAAATGGAAATACGACGAACTCTCGCACATCAAACAGCCGGCAATGGTTGACCTCACCTTCACCCTATACATCAACGACGAAGAGGTGGACATCAAAAACATGCGCCTCAACTACCGCAGCGTAAACGAATGCCTGCTCGGACTTCGCGACTCCACCAACCAATACATCGACTACCGCTGGCTTTTTGTGGCCTTTGTGAACGAAGAACACCCCTACCTCGACCATATCCTCGACGAAATACTGCAACAAGGCATCGTAAGCAGATTTTCGGGCTACCAGATGAACGAAAAACACGTCAACGAACAGGTGTTCGCCATCTGGTACTACATACAAACCAAAGGCATACGCTACAGCTCCATATCAAACACCAGCAAATCCACCAAAACAGCAAACACTCAGTATATCAGATTTTTGGACGAGGTTTATCACAACAAGCAGGCCAACTGCATCGACGCCTGCGTTTTCATGGCATCGATACTCGAAAAAATAGGCATACACACCGTCATTTTCCTCGACCCGTCGCACGCCTACCTCGGATATTACAAAGACAAGAAAAAGAAAAAAATGGCACTGCTCGAAACCACCATCGCCGGAAACATAAACCTCAACGCCATTGTTGAAACCGGCGACCACGAGCAAACCCTACGGCTGCTGCAGAAATACAGCAAGTACCTGCAACACAACGAACTGCAGAAATACGAGAACGGCACCATCTCCATCAGCCAGATAAAGGAAAACATATCGCGCGAAAGCTTCCGCATTGCCACCAACTACGACATCGACCGCTACAACAAAAACAAAAAAATGTACAACGACCCCAAAGAAGACCGCTTTTCGATGCTCGACATCAGCGACTTGCGCGGAAAAGTCCAACCCATAGTAAGAGAACCCGACTTCTACAAACACAAATAAAACGGATAAAAAAACGTAATAACCAGACAAAAACATTTACAAAATACTGACTTGCAATTCAGAAAAAAAACATCAACAATGAAAAAACACGCATTAACACTAATCTTGGCACTCGTTGCCTTATCAACACAAATCGGAGCCGTAACAGCCTACCCCTACCCCATACGGTTCACCCAACCCGACAAAACCCAGCTCACCCTCACCATGAAAGGCGACGAGCGAATAAAATGGGCCGAAACCGAAGACGGCTACTCATTGGTTTACAACAACGACGGATTTTTCTGCTACGCCACCAAGGACGAAAACGGCGACATGGTACCGTCGCAACACACTGCCACCGACATTGCCAACCGCAGCGCCGAAGCAACAGCATTCCTCGAACGCACACCAAAACACCTGTTCTACAGCGAATCGCAAACCAAAATGATGATAGACATCTGGTTTATGGCCAACGACAAATCGCTGAAATCCAACGAAAAAATGGTAACCCTCGGAACAGTGAAATTCCCCGTGATACTGGCATCGTTCAGCAATAAAAACTTTGCCAAAACCAAAGCCCAGTTCAACAACCTGCTTAACCAAGTAGGCTACGGCACATCGGGGAGCGTGACCGATTTCTACAAAGAAAACTCATACGGCAAAATGCAGCTGGAGTTCGTGGCCATCGGCCCCATACGCCTGCCACAGACCATAGCCTACTACGGCAACAACAGCAACGGCAACTCACAGCAGTTTGCCCGCGACGCCATCAACCTTGCCAACGACAGCGTAGATTTCTCGCAGTTCGACAACGACGGCGACGGATACGTGGACGGAGTGCACATCTTCTTTGCCGGATACGGCGAGGAATCGGGCGGTGGAGCCGACTGTATCTGGTCGCACCGCGGTACCATAGCTTCCAACGTGCCAACCGTGGACGGCAAACGCCTCAAAGACTACTCCTGCTCACCCGAACTGCGCGGCAGCAGCGGATCCTCTATCACCAACATCGGAGTGATATGCCACGAGCTGGGACACGTGTTCGGAGCCCCCGATTTCTACGACACCGACTACGAATCGAACGGACAATACCCCGGCACCGGCGAATGGGACCTCATGGGCAGCGGCAGCTGGAACAACAACGGCGCCACTCCATGCCACCACAACCCCTACTCCAAATGCTATATCTACCACTGGGCCACACCTAAAATACTCTCACAACCCGAAGCCGTGGTGCTTAACAACGCAGAAGGCAACGACAACTCCTTCTACAGATACGAGACCTCCACAACAGGCGAGTATTTTCTCCTCGAAAACCGCCAAAAACAGCAGTTTGATGCAAACATACCCGGCTCGGGACTGATGATTTACCGCATTCATAAAAACGGAGTACCCGGATACAACGTAAACAACACCCACCCGCAAAAATTCTGCGTGGTCTCTGCAACAAGCAACAGCGACATACCCACATCAACGGCAAGCACCTACGGCAACCTCAACAACGCAAACACGCCTTTCGGCAACACCAAAAATGCCTTCAACGACACCACCCTGCCCTCGTCGAAAGCTTGGAACGGACTCCCCTCACAAAAACCCCTCAGCCAAATAACCAAAGTGTCGCGAAACAAAACCGTTTGTTTCCTATTCCGAAACGCCACCATAAATGTCGGCGAATTTGAAGCCAACGCTTCGTCGGCGACCGCCATAAAACTCTCGTGGCGACTGTTCAACTACCAGAAAGTGCTGCTCGTCTATTCCGCAAACGGCGTGTTTGGCACCCCGCAAGGCGACGTGTACAACGCTGGCGACAACATCGCGGGCGGCGGAGTTGTTCTCTATCAGGGATATGCAAACTCTTTCAACCACACCGGACTCTCGGCCCAAACTCTGTACAAATACAAAATCTTCTCCCTCGACAACGGCAACTGGACCTCAGGTGTGGAAGCTCAGGCCACCACATACGCCAACCCGCTGAACCTGCCATACAACGAAAACTTCGACGCCGACACCATTTACCCCGGCTTCTGGAGCGCCGAATACGACGACTCGGACTATCAATGGATTGTGGCCAACCGAGACGTAACAACATACACCGCACACAGCGGCGACAACTACATGCTGTGTTCTGCTCCCAACACAAGCTGCAACGGCGCCACCGCCACACTGCTCACAGCCCCGGTAAACACTTCAGGCGCTTCGCAACCCAAGGTGTCGTTCTTTATCCGCAACCAACGACGCATGTCGGACCTCGATGTGATAACAATAAAATACCGCCCATTGGCAACCGGCAACTGGGTGGTGCTTGCCACTCTTACAAACACTTTCTCGGGTTGGACACAACTAACTTACGAACTGCCTGCCAGAGAGTTCGTACAAGTGGCGTTTGAAGCCACATGCCACTATGGTCGCGGAATTGCCATCGACGACGTGATGTTCTACGACGAGGTTGCCGGCATCAACACCGCCACAGCCGACAACTCAAACATTGCCATCTACCCCAACCCCGCCACCAACAAGGTGAACATTGCAGCAACCAACAGCAGTCAAAACATCAGCTACGAAGTATTCGACCTGATTGGACGCTCCATGGCTCGTGGCAATGTGGAGGCAGAACATTCCGAACAGCTGAACACCTCCAACTGGAAACCCGGAGTTTATATCATCAAACTGCACTCCCGAAACAACGAAAAAACCAAACAGCTTATCATCAAATAAGCATTGGGTATCTCAAACAAAAAGAGCTTCGACCCTCGGCCGAGGCTCTTTTTTTTCATCTTTACGAAAAATACCACAACCAAAACAGCATATCATTCAACCAATTACGTAAGCACCTCTTTTATTTGAAATAAAAATCGTATCTTTGCACAACAAAACCAACCGACAATGTTAGACAAATTAGAAGCCATAAACGCACGCTACATCGAGCTGGAGAAAGAGATAAACGACCCCGGCGTGACGCAGGACATGAAACGATATGTGAAACTTTCCAAGGACTACAAAGACCTGCAGCCCGTTATCGAAGCATACAAGCAATACAAGGACATACTGGGCAACATAGCCAACTGCAAGGACATTCTCAGCAACGAAAAGGACGAGGAGTTCCGCAACATGGCCAAGGAGGAACTGGCATCGTACACCGAAAAACGCGACCGTCTGGAGGACGACATCCGCCTGATGCTTATCCCCGCCGACCCGCAGGACCACAAAAACGCCGTGTTCGAAATACGTGGCGGCACCGGCGGCGACGAAGCCAGCATCTTTGCCGGCGACCTCTACCGCATGTATGTGCGCTATTGCGAAAAACGCAAGTGGAAAATAGAAATTGTGGACTACACCGAAGGCACTGCCGGCGGATACAAGGAGATTGTGTTCAACGTGATAGGCGACGGAGTGTACGGCGTGATGAAATACGAGTCGGGAGTGCACCGCGTACAGCGTGTGCCGCAAACCGAAACGCAAGGCCGCGTGCACACCTCTGCCGCCTCGGTGGTGGTGCTGCCCGAAGCCGAGGAGTTCGACGTGGAACTGAAACAGTCGGACATCAAAAAAGAGATTTTCTGCGCATCGGGTCCCGGAGGGCAGTCGGTGAACACCACCTACTCCGCAGTGCGACTCACCCACATACCCACCGGCATTGTGGTTTCGTGCCAAGATCAGAAATCGCAGATAAAAAACATGGAAAAAGCCCTTGTGGTGATGCGAACACGACTGTTCGAGCGCGAATATAGCAAATATTTGGAGGAGATGTCGTCGAAACGCAAGACCATGGTCTCCACCGGCGACCGCTCGGCCAAAATCCGAACCTACAACTACCCGCAGAGCCGCGTTACCGACCACCGCATCAACTACACCATGTACAACCTCTCCGCCTTTATGGACGGCGACATACAAGACCTGATAGACGCCCTGCAGCTGGCCGAAAACGCCGAACGCCTGAAAGAAGCGGTAGGGTGATTTGGGAGTTAGGTGTTAGGTGTTGCTGATACACTTTTTGCAGTCTTTATTCTCAACTCATGCAAAAAAAAAAAAAACGCTTAATAATTATGAAAAAAGAACTATTAGCATCTAAGCCTTCTTTGCTCTGACAACTGTCGTCGCAGAGCAGGGGTTTACACCATTGCGCTGATATGCGACGGTAGCACCATCGACAGTAAA
>ERZ842401.4831-NODE-4831-length-15338-cov-5.491003_pt1 | contig 15338 bp, 17 predicted proteins | sample MGYA00521270_ERZ842401 | MGnify/ENA primary metagenome ERZ842401 (study PRJEB31892, sample SAMEA3878208) | bioreactor metagenome | biome: Moose rumen | place: Sweden | collected 2011-10 | study: EMG produced TPA metagenomics assembly of the PRJEB12797 data set...
CGGTCATCAACGCCGCTGCCTGTACCGACTGCGGTGCATGCATCAGCGAGTGCCCAGCAGGTGCACTCGAGTGAGCCTAACAGCGGCAACCCCCCGGTGCCGCTTCTTAAAAAACCGTTTAAGTTACTTTTTTAGCGCCTCTTCTTTACCTTCTTTAACACCATGCAGAGATCCTCTGACATTATCATCTTGAATAAGCTGTCAATCTGTTCCAACACCATTTCTTCGTTCCCGCTCTCTACAGATATTATGAGGCCGTCTGTGACGATACGCCTTTTCTCGTCGATATCCACAGGTTTCCCCATCATCACTACTCTCTCTTCATTTACCCCTTTAGTGAATTCTAAAGAAATCGATATTATCATTCCTAGAGCTAGTTGCTGTGTGAATACAAGTCTGTCCTCGTCACGTACGCCGCTTTTGACCTCTGCATCCATCGCATCGCACACGACATCGCTGATTGGCATAATGGCCAACACCACAAACAGTAAGCTGGGAGCGTGTCTTAGGATGTCCACCACCAGATAGAACAGTGTATTGATCAGGGATCTGACCTGGATTCTATCATTGACATCGAAGTCGATTTCGCAGCATGAGAGAACCAGTTCTTTTATGTAGATCTGGTAGTCTTTACCCATTAACTGTAGGATCTCGTCCACTCCCCCTTTGTATGTGCGTTCGGGGTCCTTGGAGAATTCGACGAACTTCATTTTTAGAAAATCTATGATAGTATCGTTGATGTCTTCGGTAGATTCGTTGTTGTTCTGGATCTTCCTGACGATGGCTGATGCTTTCTTGAAATCATATGAATTGACGGCTTCCGTGAACCTGAGGTAGTCATTGCTCCATTTCTTTCCCTGATGATCTCCTTTGGCCAGTTCTTCGTTCAATAGAGCCCCTACCGCCGACCCCAGTTCGTAGGAATCGTTGTCATCAAGTTTTGAACCGCAGTACATGCAGTAACCGAAACCGTTCACAGACTGGTAGATTACCTGCTTTTCGCATTTCTCACAAACCTTTATTCTGAACACCATCAATCACCTCGGTAGGAATACATTGACCTGTCCTTCTTCGAGGACTTCGCAATCTTCTTCTTGGTTCTTTTCACATCCTTCTGCCCTTTGGTGATGAACCTGAAGTAATCATCTGTGGCCTTTGTTATAATCTTTGGATCTCCGGATTCAACAGCATCCTCGATCGCGGAGATAAGTTCCGAGACTTTATTCGAATCAAGCATAAAACTGTAAACGATCAGATTTGGGTCACGGTGAACATTCTTAGAGGATTTCGTTACTAACTTGTCGTATAGGATCATTAGGAAGTTCACCTTGGGGATGTTCTTTTTCGAAGGGAGGGGAATTGGTAAGCTTGGAGCTATTAATTGGATAAGCCCCTCCACGGAGGGAGCGTGATAAAGGATCTTAATTATTAGCCTGTACGCAACATTGAATGCCTCATCATTCCTGTCATCATAATCATTCAACTGCGACTGATATCTTGTTACTTCTGCTAATGTCAGCCCATATGCCCATGAAGAGAATGAGCTGTCCATGCCACTGTCGTAGAATTCGATGATCCTATCCAGATCGCACGGTCTTCTTTCATCCAAGCATCTGGTTATGTGCGATGAGAACACAGCACTTAGGTTGCAGGGCAGACCTTCAAGTTCATCGTCATCGAACTGTTTACTCAGTTCAACGAGGGCCTCGGATGCATTGTGAACATCGCCGTCCAGCACGTCTTTTAAGATGTTCCCGAATTCCAGAGACCATTCCTTTAACAAGAAGTCATAATCATAGATATAGTCCCTCAAGGAGGAATCTACATCTGGACTTATAGGCATGGAATCAGACATATCCAGTTTTGATCCGCAGAACATGCAGAAACCGTCATCCTCGGAGAGGGTCCTCTCACCGCACGAAGAGCAGTTGAGCTTCATGAATGGCATACTTTTCGAATTGGGAATATGTGTTATCAATATGTCGGTCAATAGAAATCTGGAGATCGGGTTCGCGTGTGTTATATGCCTTTGTTATGCTCATTTTCCGACAGTTTCCGCCCCGATCTTGAGAGCAAATACGGAAGGATGTACCATCCAACTATACTTTGTAATCCAATCCAGACGAGAAAAGTAGGCGCAGGAGGCTTGGCGTCCTCCTGCGTTTTGAGCGTAAGGAAGTTTGTTTTTAGAACGCTGGCTCGAATCTCATCTCGAGGGGCTGACCACAGATCATGCACCTCGAAAACGGGTTCAATTCATCGTTCATTGTTCCGCAGTACTTACAAACGCATCCCATGAACTGCGGTAAGAGTTCACCATATTTATTGAGGTCTAAAGGTCGGAACTTAACCGCAGAAAATTTTGATTAGATGTATAGCTCAATCGTCGTCATCAGTTGGTTCTTCTTCGAAGACTACCTGATTGTTGCCCTCTTTCGCCGGCGGGATGTAGTCGGGCTTTGCCTCGGGTCTGTCGGCGGGGAATTCCTCTGCGAAGACCGATCTGTAGGCGTCGTCGGAAACTACCTTCCCGGAAGGGAACTTGTAAAGGGTCATGTTATACAAAGAAAAAGTCCAGAGGGTTGGACCCTCCGTGAGATGTTTCTCAGAGAACTGTGGATGCCACGCACTCGATCTCAGCGATTCCGTCGATTCCACGGAGCGCATCCTCGAGCTTGGATCCGATCTCTGCATCGGTGTCGTCGATGACGAAACCGGCCGTGATCTTCATGAGGCCGAATGCAACAGGGTTGATGCTGGTCTCAGTGATCTGGATACCTGCGGGAATCAGGGTGGGCAGTTTCTCGATGATAGCATTGAGGTCCACTTCTGTTCCCTCGGGCATGAGGTCATATCCTGCAACGATCTGTCCCATTTCAACACCTCATGGTCCGATGAATCCGCATTTCTTGCACTCGTAAGGAACACTCTGGTCGCGGCACTGGTCGCACCTTCCGATCTCGTAGTCCCCGCACTTGGGGCACTTGAAGAAAGTGTTGCCGTGGCCGATGAGTCTCTTACCGCATGAAGAGCATATTTTGTCAGCTGCCATGTATTGTGCGATAATATAACTTATATAAAAATGTCCACTCTGAGAGGCATATCGGTGCGGTTAGGGCATGATCGAGGCTACCGATACCATATCAAATCCATATCTGGCACATGCGATTCTCGATCGATTCACGGCCTCTTCATGATATATCTAGCATTCTTGTTGGCACCTATCTTCTCGACCTTCCCTTCCGCCATCAGCTTCTTGATAACGGCATCTATGGTGTGGATGCTTACATCCGGCAGCTCCATCGAGATCTGTCTTTTGGATATAGGTGCCAGACTCTCATCCAGGATCCTCTCTATCCTCTCGTTCTTCTTCATCGATCTGGAGCCTTCCATCGCGAATCTGGTGTCAAGATCGATGTAGCATTCTAGCAACATCTGCAGGAAGTATCTGATGAACGGGAAGTAATCGTTTTTGCCGTCCATCCAGCCGTTCGACGATTCGTTCAGTGCCCTGTAGTATCTGTCTCTCGTGGCTGCGATATGTTCGTCCAATGAGATGTACCTGCATATGTCGTATCCGTGCGAGTACAGCAGTTGGTATGTCATGAGGCGGGATGTACGACCGTTGCCGTCCATGAAAGGATGGATGCAGAGATAATCGAGTATCACGCATGGGATCAGCAGCAGAGGTTCCACGCCCTCAGAATCGGCGACGAGGTATGAATCGAAAAGTTCCTGCATCGCAGCACTGACATATTCGTGAGGGACAGTGTGCATCACCGCCCTCACCCTGCCATCGGGATCCATACTGACGATCGCATTGTCGCGGCCCTTGTAGCGGCCGCGGTCCTCCTCTTTTCCTGCATGTATCATCCTGTGAAGGAGCTGGACGCTCCTGTCGTCCATGTGTATCGCATCCGGGTCGGTGTGGATGAGATCCAGGGCCTCTCCGTATCCGGCGATCTCTTCCTCCGAATGTGTCAGAGGGCGTCCTCCTCTGAGGACAAGATCGCTTATACGGTCATCCGTGGAGATGATGTTCTCGATCGCATTGGAATACTTTATCGAAGCAAGCATGGCGACCGTTCTGATGCTATCATACTCCTTCCTATACGCTTCCTTCCTGAAACCGTCCTTCATACGGGCTGTCTTGATCGAGGAGACCAGTTCCATGATATCCCTCGGGATGAAACTTAAGATTGAAGCGTAATCGTCGGATCTCATGATTTTATCATGTATTATTTATTATAAAATACTTGATAAACAAATGGTTATTAGGTAAAAATTCAAGAACTATACCTGATAAAAAAGGTCGCAACACTATCCCGGTCATAGAATCCATCATCGTTCGGGAGCAATGTTTTTCTCATACCCTCATTATGTTCAGGTATGAGGATCCATACCGACTGCGCCCCTTGCCTGATGAAACGCATACTTTTCCAGTCCAGACTCAACGAGGGTTCGGATGAGAAGCGTTCCGTCGAGGACAGCCTGAAGGTTTTGGCCCGGGAGTTCGATTACGGCAGGAAATCTGTGGATATCGCGACCGAGGTGCACCGCGCCTCCTATGCCGTCCTGGGGAAGGACCCGTATCACGATCTCAAGGTCAGAGCGGACGAGATTGCAGGGAGATTCATGGATCTGGCACAGCGTTATGTGGACGGGTCCGAGGACAAGCTTAGGGCATGTCTTATGGTCTCGGTCATCGGGAATATAATGGATTTCGGATCCACCGGGGGCATAGACGGTCCGGAGGAATTCGAGCCGATATTCCAGAGGCTCATGGATCAGGGACTGGGGCTCGACGATTCAGATAGGATAGCGGAGGTATTGGACAGGCCCGGGACGATCGTCTTCATGTTCGACAACTGCGGAGAGACACAGTTGGACAAGATACTGATAAGGTATCTGAGGTCACACGGGAAGAGGGTCGTCGGTGTCGTCCGCGGGGAACCGATATTGAACGATGTGACCGCAGAGGATGCGGTCCGTTCGGGATTGGACAAGGAATTGGACAGGATGCTGACCACGGGCACGTTCTACGTGGGGATCGATTGGGATAACGTACCGGCGGACCTCATGGAGGAGATCGAGGGATGCGACCTCATCATCGCCAAGGGCATGGGCAACTTCGAGTCCCTGTCGGATGAGGACCTTCCCGTACCGGTGGTCCATGTGATGCGCACCAAGTGCAAGCCGGTGGCGGATTCGGTCGGGGTGCCGCAGGATTTGAACGTGGTGTACTGCCGCGTATACTCAGGATGAGATAGCTGATGTTCCGTTGCTAATGGTTATGCGGGATCATTCATTCCATTTATCGGCTATCCCATTGTCCCGCTTTTTCACTCGATGTGTACGTATACTCAGTCGGATCAGCCCATCCATGTCTGTTCCGAATGGAATTCACTCGGTATTGGATTTCCTTTCCCTTACTATAATTTTGACTTCGAGGTCGTTTCCCGGCTCGATTCCTAGGATCTCCTTGTCCTTGACTGTCATGGGCAGCACCCATTTACTGAGTGTTGGACATATGGTCATCTCATTCACCTCATATTCATTCAATCGTTGTGAAACGTCTAGAGCTCCATGAGAGACTTGGGAGCCGTATATACGAATTCAGGTACAATATGAGGCATTGAGATTTTTGATCCATTTGTACTATGCTTTGTAATACTTCGGGTGCAAGTTATTGGTTGCCCTAATAAGTTATAATAAAAATTCATTGGATTTATCCAACGAATTATCGGTACAGTTATTTCACATACTGACAGGTACGGCATACGTCTTTGGGTTGTTTCCCTGCAGTACTTTGCTATACCAACCCTCCTGATTTTCTGTACTACGTTCGAAGCGAGTTCTGTCTGACCAATCGGGATCAAAAAGAATGAATCTTTATACCAAGAATTTAATGGATATATCCAAGAAATTCATAGTGGTATTATGGAGATGAAAAGACAGAGATACCTGGACAGGCTCATCAGGCTCAGATTCAAGGGCGGTGTGAAGATAGTCACCGGCATGAGGCGTGCGGGGAAGTCCTATCTTCTGTTCAAGATTTTCAGGGATTATCTTCTGAACACAGGCGTTCCCGAGGGGAACATCATATGCATCGCGCTGGATTCCATAGAGAATTCGCACCTCCGTGACGGCAGGACGCTGTACGACCACATAGCATCGCTCATCACCGATGATTCGGAGTATTATGTCATGCTGGACGAGATACAGCTGGTGAACGGGTTCGAAGAGGTGGTCAACAGTCTGAAGAGGAGGAGTAACGTGGATGTGTACATCACCGGGAGCAATTCCAAATTCCTCTCCTCGGACATAGTTACGGAGTTCCGCGGGAGAGGGACCGAGATCAACGTGAGACCGCTGTCCTTCTCCGAATACCTGCCGTATTCCGGTTCGGATGACCGCACCGCATGGTACGATTACCTCACATACGGAGGGCTTCCGGAATCCGTCGGTCTGGATGAGGAGGACAGGATATCATATCTGTCCGAGCTGGTGGATGTAGTGTACATGAAGGACATCATCGAAAGGAAGAAGGTCAGGATGCCGGATGTCCTGGATTCGGTGTTCAGTGTCATCTCCTCGGCGATAGGTTCGCTGACCAATCCCAACAGACTGACCAATACGCTTCGCAGCGATCATGTGGACGTCGGCGGTGTGACCGTTTCGGAGTATATCGATCATCTCAAGGACGCGTTCCTGTTCGAGGAATCCAAACGTTTCGATCTCAAGGGCAAGCAGTATTTCGATACCCCGTCCAAATACTATGCCACCGACCTAGGTCTGAGGAATGCGAAGCTGGGATTCAGACAGGTCGAGTTCACGCATCTTATGGAGAATGCGATCTACAACGAGCTCAGGTACAGAGGGTATTCCGTGGATGTCGGTATCATAGGTATCAGGGAATACATCGATGGTAAGCGTGAGTACAAGCAGCTGGAGATAGATTTCGTCGCCAACAAAGGAAGTGCCAGATATTACATCCAATCTGCATTTCATATCGATGATGACGAGAAGAGGAAACAGGAGGTAAGGCCGTTCCTGAAGCTGAACGATGGGTTCAGGAAGATCATAATCGTGGACGGGGATGTTCCCGTCACGGTGGATGAGAACGGGGTGGTAACGATGAATGTGATCGATTTCATTAAGGATCCTGAGTGCTTGGGTAAGGTCTGAAGGATTGGGGCCGGACGAAAGGAAGGCCTTGGCCTCGTTGGACGAGGCCTTCGGCAAAGAACTGGCCCACAGGATGACCGGCTATAACTCCAGATGGCTGGTGGAGGTCTTCTTCAGTATCTTCAAAAGGCTATTCGGAGAGCACATCGGGAACAGGCTGTTCCCGATGATGGTCATCTCCATGAATTACAGGTACGTGCTCTACGACATATATAGGGATTTTATGATAGAAGCGAGAAAGTAGGCATTGATCTGATGGGTTGTTTAACACAGTCCCGCTCTTCCGAAAGGTATGAATAGGGGTGATCAGAACCACAGAAGGGTCAGCTAGGCCGAGTGCATACTAGCGGTTTTGGCATTCTCATCGGCCCGGCTGATAATGGAGTTTCAGCATGGGCCTCTGGAGAAATCCCCGTTGTTACCGAATCTGGGCCCTTCCATCATTTTCTCAGGGGTGTGACAGATGGGACAGCAGTTTCCTTTGATGAGTCCCCAAACCAGATAGATGATTCCCGGTACAACTGCAAGCAGTAGAAGAAGAAAGAAGATACCCAGGCTGTACGAACGCTCGGGCATCACGTCCCTCTTGCAACTCGGACAATATCTCATTGCTGCCATAGAACCTGTCAGGGGGAGGGGATATAATATTTTTGGAAAATTATTTATAGAAATTCAAACAAACACATGCTAGTTAATTCATAATGCCACTCGATACACACGATTCCGGTGCGTCGCTGGAGCGTCGAACTGTGCGATCTGGGGATCGCGGGTTCCCGGAAAAGCCGGGAAAAGATTAAGAAGCAAGTCTGCGATGTGCAATCAGTCACGATAAGCCCCGTACGGTGGCTGCCGGTAAGGTGGCCATTAGTCTGTACGGGCAACGACTACCTTCTGCCTTATCTTCGAGAACATCTCCTCGTCGCCATGCTCGTAGTGACGGAAAACCGTTCCCGCGATGAAGTCCGCTACCTGAACGCAGGGGCTCTGCTCCGAATCCTTCTTGTCTATCTTCCTCAGGGTGCATCCGTGCTCTGACAGCGACCTCATCGCAAGGGCGCGAAAGTCGGACAGGGAGATGAAGCTGCTCTTGTCTATGACTATCTCGAGCTCGGTCGGACCCAGGGCTTCGGAGACGGATTCCAGGAGGTCGGAGAGGACTGCCACGTAGAGCGCGTTGCCCGACTTCCCGTAGAAGCGGCCCTTATAGTCGTGCTTGTCGACCGAGACATACGCGACCTTGGCATCGCTTGAGGCGAACTCGTCGAGGATACCCGATATAATGGTCCTCTCGGTGTTGTAGAACTTGGATTCGATCCCCGTCTTGGGGATCTTCCTGTAGACGCTCTTGAGGTGGTTGGCGCGCCTGACGATGGTGGCGGACATGGTGAAGAACCTCGTATCCTTCCCGAGATTGCCCGATTCGTCGATGGCCACTACCCAACTCATCCTTATCGGTCGGGGATAGAAAGAGCCGTATATAGAAATCTCCGGACCGGGCCTGTATATAGAACACATCTGGAGGCTGAACAACAGGCGGTTCATGAAGCAGCATACCATGATAGATCTTGATAACCAGAGGTTAGTGTCATTTGCCATCACTCTGGAGAAGCCCGGTGATGCCAAGATGCTCGTGACCCTTGTGAAAGGGGCACTTCTGGTGGGTGCGAATGTTCAACGGGTATCCGCGGACAGCGCCTATGACACCAAATGCAATCGGCCCTTATGGATGGGAGCGGGACAGAGTTCTGCCCCAATCTCAAGGAAAGCAAGAAGGATTCGTGATGGATAACGCGCGTCTCGATTCGGAAATGACCCCATAGGAAAATCGTGTATGCCACAAAAATCCATTATAACAAATTTATTTTAATAATCAAAAATAAATTTGATTAATCGAATTAATTATATAACCTCTTGACGATACAGAATTATGGTGGAAGAAGTCATACGCGAGGATTATCTCAGGATCCTAAAGAGATACAAGGACATCGATCTGATCAAGGTAATAACAGGTATGAGGAGGACCGGTAAGTCCGTTCTGCTGAGGCAGTACATCTCGCTTCTTGTCCGGGAAGGTGTCCCTCGCGATAACATCGTCTACATCGATATGGATTCCATGCGGAACGATAGGTTCAGGGACGGAAGCCTCCTGTATCCCACCTTGATGTCCCAGAAGGACAAGGGCAGGCTCTATATCCTGATTGATGAGGTGCAGCACATCGCAGGTTGGGAGCGCGTTGTGGAATCGTTGAGGAACGATATCGACTGCGACTTGTATATCACGGGTTCCAATGCGTATATGCTGTCCTCGGAGATAGCCACTTTGCTCACGGGGAGGAGCATAACCATCACCATGATGCCGCTGTCCTTGAGGGAGGTATGCACCCTTTACCGCGAGGACGATCCCAAGGCCGCTTTCATCAGATACCTGCGTCACGGCGGGTTGCCGATCCTGAGACCGGAATATTCCGAGGAGACGGCATTCCAGATCCTGAATGAACTCAAATCGGACATCATCCTGAAGGATATATGCAACAGGAGGCCCGGGGTCGATCCGGTGAAGATAGGCAAGGTCGTGGATTATCTGTATTCCGAGGTCGGGAATCCGATCTCCGTTACCAGGATGTCGGCGACCCTCGGGATAAGTGCCAGTGCAGTGAGTGAGTATCTTCAGCTGATCACCGATTCCATGCTGTTCGTAAAAGCGGAGAGGTATAATCTGGCGGGGCGCGCCGTCCTCTCGCAGGAGCCGAAATACTATTGCACCGATACTGGTATGAGATACTCCCAGTCGATAGCTTCGGAAAGGGATTTCGGGAAGACGTTGGAGAATATCGTGTTCCTGGAACTCGTCAGGAGAGGGTACAGGGTATATGTCGGGAGGACCTCAACGGACGATGACGGGAGCGATAAGCATCTCGAGATAGATTTCATCATCATCAAGGAGGATTCGACCGATTACTATCAGGTCACGGAGACCCTTATCGATCCATCGGTGCATGAGAGGGAGTTCAGACCGCTGAGGAAGGCAACCGGCAGAGGGGAGAGGTATGTCCTGACATATGACGACAGGCCGGTCAGGAAGGATCGCGAAGCGATAACGATGAACATCGTGGAATTCTTGATGGGGGACGGGAAGGACTGCGATGGTACGCGGACAGATGGGGGATCATACGATACGTTGTATTCGATGCTCATGGATTACATCAAGGTCTGCAGCCGGATATCCGGCACTGTCGTGACCCGTGATAACTTCGACAGTCTCTCAGCATAGCTTCAGAGCAGGTTCTTCGACCTTCAAGCGTATTTCAGGAGTCCGGGATTGATGGGGGATGATTCCCTTCAGAAACAGTTGACTAAAATCAGGATGAACAACGTGAGGATATTCGATGCCATGATAGCCTGCGTGAACGCTAACAGGGAACCGAAGTATGTGCCAGTGATGGATGAGGAGATGGAGGAGCTGACAGAGATATCCCGTATCATAGGCCGTCATGCCTGTGGTACGATCTGAATTAGACGATCCCTCTCGATCACAGCGAAACCAGAGCAGAACAGTGGTTCATCTGGCGGCCCGATGGTTTTCACTATCCTCTCGGCATCGGTATTACACAGCCATTGGACGGACATCTCCAACTTACCGTCAGCTCTATCGAGATCTTGAAATTTGAAGGCGCAAACTCTGACCTTCCTGAATTTGGCGCAATTCTCGAATCTGATTCCTCTTGCCAGATGACTGGGGCAATATGTTATGCATTACTCCTGATGTATCTGAGAACGAAATCCGTCAAATCCTGATATTTCCCTTCGATGAAATAACGGTATCCCTCCCTGATGTCGTCTTCCGGCGGGATGAGGAACCATTCGGATTCCATCGGATCTGAGACAAAGGAGAAACCGAAACGGAAAGTTCCAAAAGCCCACTCCAGATATGCATTTCCCGGGATGAGGTCTGTAAAGATCTCCGGCAATTCATCATCTATATGGACGATCTTGAGCGATCTCGAGAGGGCCGCTACGAAAGCTTGTACCTGTTCCTGGATGCCCTGTTCGCTTATAGTCGATACGAAGGAGCAGAGGTCTGTCATGAGTGGAGTATCACCGCTCAGATACCATTCTCTCCCGATGCTGGAGTAATTGGAATCCGGCCAGGCCAGACGTATCTGGGATGTATAATCTGAGTTAACGGTCATCGACAAAGCCAACCGCCTCCTTCATCAGTTTTGAGGTCATCTTGCTGAATGCGGCTCTTGATTCCGAATGTAGTTCGGAGAGAACCCTTCCATAATCCTTGATCGAGTATTCGGTCATTGTGAACACGTCATTGTCGATCAGGAAACCCTGCTCGCTGGGACCATCTGAGAATTGTATCAGTCCGTATGTGGAACGGACCGTAATGTCCCCTTTCCCATATTCAATCGTCGCTCCGAAGCCTTTGGGATCATCCTCTCCTGTCAGCGGGCTGATGTACCTCTCGTCTATCAGTTGACGCCATATGTCCATATCATCGGGGACCTCCATTTTCTCCAGGTTTTTCAAGATAGAAGGGCGTATGGCATTGATATATCTGATACCGATCCTGGTCGTCTTATGGATGTTATAACAGGAGAAGAAGTTCTCCATTATCTTATCAAGCCTCTTCATAAACTCCATCCACGAACGGTAATCCGATGTGGACAAGGCGATGAAGCTGTTCGTCACATTGATCCACCAAAGTCCGTCTGAAGAGGCGAAACGATGATTGGCAATAGGCGGTAGATTGGAAGGCCCTCCTTCCGTAATCGTCGTATAATCCGGATATTCATTCAGGACCGTGTTCTGGAACAGATGTATGTTCTGATGTATCTCCAGTAAAGCTGGGAATTTGATTTGACAGGTCACGCTGTCCAATTGATTATTATCGTTCATCTCGCTATCATAGAATCGTGCTGATAGTATAAGTAAGCGATATAACGGCAGAGTTGCGTTGATCATCACAGTCATCTCATTATACCTCGTCCACAATTCAATGGTTGTGAACCGTTTAGAGCTACGTGAGAGGCTTGGGAACCGCACATACGAGGCGGGGAACAGGCTGCTGAAGAAAGGTGCGGTCAGTTTGGAGACGACCATAGAGGATGATCTACGCATATACAAAGTCAAGGACAATCCATCAAGACATGTGATCGTATGGAACAGGAAGGGGGAGATCACCGTGGAGTGCGGTTGCACATCCAAAGCGATGGCATGTCGCCATTGTGCCTGTGTGTACATGTATCTGTTCGATGACTCCGAGGGCGGCGGATCCGGTATCGATGACATTCGCCGTTCCATCCATGATCTGGCGGAGATCAGTTTCGATCCTTTGGATCATGTAGATGAAGCACCGAGGGATATTCTGATGACACGGTTCTACGATTTCATCCAGAAGAAGATCGACAAGAGGATCGTCGTCATATGCAAGTCCATAGAGGAGTTCTCGGATGGTGATGAGAGGGAAGAACTCTACAGGTCGCTGTGGGACGCGACCGATCGTTTCGAATCGCCGCATGGCGAATGGAGTAAGGGTACCATCTCGGCGAACGGAGGGGTGGAGTTCTATGATGATGAGTGATTTGAGTGCACTCGGCTGAGGATCCTCTTGATCACATCGGTAGGTCGGTATATGAATGCATTCTGTTTGTTGACGCGTAACTACTCAGGACCTCGGATTTGAAGATAGGCAGATTGCCTATCGGATTTCACCGGCGGATCGCTGATGTCCTGAATCGGTCAGTCTGAATCCCTTATGACCATGGAATAATCTCCATCGAATGCCGCCTTCAGAGCGGCATATGATGTGACCCCGTGTTTCCTGGCCGTGCTGATGAACGACATCAGCCTGAGATAGTCGCTGGCTCCTTCGGTAGTACGGAAGCACCCGGATACTTTCCCTTTGACCTTCACGTTGCGGATATCCTGCTCGGCCTGATTATTCGTGAAAGGAACATCGATATCGTAAATGAATCTGCACACATCCTGCTTCAAGTCCTGGAAACGTTCTATGAGCGCGCGCTCCTTGCCTCTGGCCGGCCTCCGTTTTCCGGGGGTCTCCTTCGGAGGCGGACATTCCCTGTCCGCCTGACGCATTATATCATCGTAGATCCCCATGTATGTCTCGATACGACCTGGATCTACCTGGCCCTCTCCTATGGAGAGGGTCAGATCCTTCGACCGTTTCATGCTCAAGAGCAGTTCCCTGAACCTTTTCACCCATTGATGGTCCGGTTCCAATTCCTCGATCGCATTGAGCTCTCTCAGGAAGTGAGTTCCGCATGTTGCATGCGACATGCTATCGAACGACCAGTACGGTAACCAGCAGTCATGTACCGCCACGCCCTTGAATTGCTCTATGATCCCTGCCGCTTTCATCCCTTCGAAACCGCGTTTCTCATGGATGATCTGATAGGTGTACTTGTCGTTAGAAGCGTTGTGGACCCAGCCCAGGTGTTTGTCAACTCTCAGTCCGCTCTCATCGTAGTGGACCACTTTGCTGTCTTTGAGCTTGTCGCGAATCTTTTCCATCGCAGGTTCGACCTTATCAGCGCATCTCTTGACCATGGAGATGATAGTTCCTTCGGATATCGTCAGACCCAGGACCTCATTAAACAGGCAGCGGATACGGGATATGCTCATGGCACCGTAGGTGTTGAGTATTCCGGCCAGTTCGGTGACAGTGTCACCGTACTGGACAAACGCCTTTACATTCTCTGGGAAGACAGCAACGTCATCGTGACCTAACGGACATCCCTCCGCCTTAAAGGTGCGGTGGTCGCTCACGTATATCTGAAATCTTACATCGACCGTATACCTGTCCTCAGACAAGCTGAGCTTACCAAGCGACTTGCATGTATCGATGTTCGGACAGTCCCTGCACTTTACAGGAAGATATTCGATGGTTTCATCCGGTCTGTGAGGGACTGTCATGCTGTGGCCAGCATGACCAGGCTGCCCTCCGGATTTCTTACCGGACGACTTGCGGAGGCTCTTGTGAATCACCTTCCTCAAACCGTCCGATGCCGGAGGCTTGGAACTGTTGGACGAGTTCATGTTCACACGGAACTTCAGGTCCTTGTTCTGCTTAAGCAACTCTTCAATATCAGCACCCTTAGCCTGGAGCTCCTTCCTGAAGATCTCATTCTCCTTCTCCAGATTCTCTATCCTCTTTGACAGTTTGTTCTTCTCCTCTTCGAGCTGTTTGATCTTCTCCTCTAGCTCGCGGTTTGTGTCCCTGAAGTCGGGATCTTCGTTGTTGTTCGGAGGAATCTTCTCGTCGGTCATGGGGGCCACTTGCTACGCTGATGCGCGGTTGGTCGCGCATATGCATATCGAATATATAGAACCTCCCCTGAATGTATTCGGGATTGTGCGAAGAAACAGGTCAGGGGCAGGCGATGGTCGGCACGACCATCGCTGAAATTATGCAGTACGTGCACTGACCAGGAACGAAATAGATCGGCGGGGAGAAAGGAGGCCACAGATTGCGGCGAGCTCCAGGTTAATGCTAAAATCCATGGGACAGAGAATCAGGCCGAGGGGTCCTGAGTAGTTACAATAGTATGATTGAAATCGGTCGAAGAAGCAAAGTAACAGAAACAAAATCCTTCGATCATGATCGGAAGCTTCGTTTTCCACAATCCAACCAAGGTCTATTTCGGGGAGAATTCCTTGGACCGTTTAGACGAGGAACTTTCCAAGTATGGAAAAACGGTCCAACTGATATACGGAAAAGGTTCGATAAAGAAGAATGGGGCCTATGATCGGATAGTCGAAATCCTGAGAAGGAACGGAAAGATCATAGTAGAGGATCCGGGTGTGATGCCCAATCCTACTTTGGAAAGGTTATTGGAAGGATCAAAGCTCGCCAAGGATCACAATGTTGACCTTCTACTAGCCGTCGGAGGCGGGTCATGTTGTGATTACGCCAAGGCAGTATCCGTGTCAGCATATTGTACGGATGATCCTTGGGTGAAGTATTTCATCCGTAAGGAGGACCCTGATTGCAAAGTTATCCCCGTGGCCTGTATACTAACAATGTCCGGAACGGGTTCGGAGATGAATGGAGGTTCCGTCATCACCAATGAGAATGTGAAGATGAAGATCACGCGCACCTTCGGAAAAGCATATTCCCCGAA
>ERZ842401.4832-NODE-4832-length-15337-cov-4.821751_pt1 | contig 15337 bp, 2 predicted proteins | sample MGYA00521270_ERZ842401 | MGnify/ENA primary metagenome ERZ842401 (study PRJEB31892, sample SAMEA3878208) | bioreactor metagenome | biome: Moose rumen | place: Sweden | collected 2011-10 | study: EMG produced TPA metagenomics assembly of the PRJEB12797 data set...
AAATAAATTTCATAAAGAGACGCCTGCTGCCACCGGGTAGCAGGAGACACGTCATACCTTTATCGTCAGGTCACAGCAGATAAAGGTGTGGCGTTTTTTCTTATCATATTTTTCTTATCATTTTTGTGAAGGAGGATAATGTTTTATGCAGTGGATGATGTTGATTTTGGCGGGAGTATTTGAAGTGACATGGGCCTGCGCGATGAAGTATTCAGAAGGGTTTACGGTGCTGATCCCGAGTATCATTACGGTGGTCGGGTATATCGCCAGCGCGGTATTTTTGGCGGTGGCATTAAAACATCTGCCGTTGGGAACAGCCTACGCGATGTGGACCGGCTTTGGAATAGTTGGGACTTCGGTGTTGGGCGTATTTTTATTTCAGGAGAAATTTTACTTGATATACCTAATAAAGATTTCAAACTTTTTGGTATCAAGGGATCTCCTTTTGTTAATATAGTTAATTATATAAAAGAAAATAAAGATAAATTAAAAGGAAAAGAAATAAATGAAAATCTTTCATTAATATCTGATGAGAAGAAAATAGAATTATTTATGAAAAATTATATTAATTATGAAGGAAATTTAACTAATTTAAATTTATCAAATTTTTTAGAATTAAATGAAGAAACTATGAAAAATTATGGCCTAAATTATGGACAAAGAAAAAAATTAATAAAATATATTAATTATTTTAATATATTAAAAAAAGAAAAAAACGAAGAAGAAATGAGCATAACTATATCAATAGAAAGTTCAAAAGAAGAAATAGATGAATTTTTGAAAAATACATTAAAATTTTCACAAAACATAATAAATGAGCTAAAGTTTGAAGCAAGTACATTATTTTCATTAGGAGAAGATTTAATTGATGATTTAAGTGATAATATGACTACAGAAGAAAAAGAAAATCTTAAAAAATTTATTATTCAAAAAGAAAAAATGAAAAGTATAAAAACTAATAAAATAAAAATATGTACCGAGACACCAAAAGAAGATATAATACTCTTTTTAAAAGAAAAAGGTCAAGATGTTCACGATATCAATAAAATTGATTTAGAAAAAATATCAGGCCTTTCTTTAGAAGAAAAAGATATTTTGAAAAAATTAATAGATAATGAAAAACAAAAATTAATTGCAAAAGAAAATATTAAAATCCAAAATGAATTAAAAGATTTAAACAATTCTCAAGAAAAAAATATTGAAAAAATATTTTTTAGTAAATTGGGGAGTGCAACATATCCAATAGAAATAAAATATAAATATGATGTTTTTTTCATCTTAGGAATTTTTGATAATTCATTAAATAATTTTTGTTTATATACCTTTAACGAAGAAAAAAAATATTTTAAAAATTATATAATAAAAATTATAGACTATAAATCAAGCTCTAATAATGAAAATGGGAAAATTTTTATTGTTCAAGTTCCTTCAGAAGAAATGATAGATAAATTATTTATTTCTATTCAAAAAGAAAAAGAATCTATTTCTTACATTTCTGATTTAGAAATAAAAAAAGAAAAATATTTTCATTTATCAAATTTTCAATTTAATCTTGATTTTAATAATTATATTTACCTAGATCAAGATATGATTATTTCGGAATTATTAAACACATTTTTTTATGATAATATTCAAGGAATAGATGAGTTTCAAAAAAGCTTAATCAATAGTATAAACTCTTTAATGGCTTATTCCACAAATTTAATTGAACTAAAAGTTATAAATATATTCAAATTTATTAATTGCTGTATAACAGCAAAAATCGAGCCAATTTTAGATAAAATAAATTTAGAAGAAATAAGACTCCAAAAAAATACTGCTTTAAGTGCTAATGATTATATAACAAGTCAAAAAATAGATGAATTGTTCAAAAACAAAGAAAATAAACTGAAAATTATTGAAAAAATAACAAGGATTTATTCATTAATTGACATGGAATATATGCTTGCTTTGATTAAAATTGAAAATAACAATTATTTCTGTAAAGCTTTATTTAATTTACTGAAAAAAAAATATTTAATAAAATCTGATTTTATAAGATATTTAAAAAGAGAAAATCTTTTAAGCATACAAATGTATTTTTTGAGTATTGCAAAAAATAAAGAAGATATTAATGAAATAATTATGCTTTCTGATGGTATCACGAATTATTTAGATTTTTTACTTTCCAATATAGATGAAATATGTCAAATATTAATTACAGATTCAGAATCAAAAAAAGAAAAAATACCAAATAATTATAATTTAAATTATGTAGAGCCGAGTGATGAAGCAAATGAAATAGTCGTACAAATTTATATTAAATTAATAGAAATAGTTGATAAAACTGTTAAAAATGGCTATCAAATTATAAATTTGGATAATATTTTTCAATCATTGGTGAACTTTTATTTGAATAAAAAATTCGAAGATTTTTGTATGTTAAATAAAATAATTAAAGCTTGGATTGAAACTCCAAAAATATCTGTTGATATTATCAATAATTACTATACTAAAATTCATGAAAAGGGAATGAGTTTAATAAGGAAAAAAGAATTAATAAATGAACAAATTATTATATTTATGGCAAATGTTGATATTTTTTATAACGATAATTCTGATAAATATAATGGAAATAGAGATCCAGAAATATTTGAATATATTCAAATTACTGATAAAATAATGATTAAATCAATAAAAAATAATAAAATAATGACTCAATTTTTTAATTTGAATGATAAACTTATAGAAAAATTGTATCAAATATTATTTAAACAAATTGTAAAAATAAAGGATATCGATTGCATTTTTGAATTATTTCCTATGAAATATAGGACAACAAAATTTCTTAATATACTTAATAAAAAAATGAAAGAATTAATTAATAATATAACTTCTTCTGAAATAAAAGATAAAGATATTCTATTTAAAATATTTGATGAATGGTTAATTAGTAATGATAATCGAGAAATAGATATAAAATCAATTGTTACAAATTTTGTTAATGATGATAATTTGAATGAGCTTACTTCAGGATATTTTTCATATTTAATAAAAAATAAAAAAAAAGAAAATATTACTTTCAAATTAAAAGAAGTTATTATTTCATTTTTTCTGCAACATAATAGAGATGAACTTAATAGCTCTGAAACAATAATATCCTTGATATTGGATTGTGACCAATTTAGGGATTATATTTTAGCCCAATTAGATGATAGAGTTTTAAAATATGAAGATTTTTATGACACTAATGAAAATGATAATTTTACTCTTTTCAAATTATTTATAGAAAGTTGTAAGAATATGCTTTCTGAAGAAGAGATCAGCAGTGGCTTATATTATATGGAAGGTATTATTATTCAAAATAATATAACTAATGAACTTAAGCAAAAAGATATATTATATAATAAGCTTAATAAAATTTTTGAAGCTGATAAAAATGATAGATTTTTAAATAAAATAAAAGTTATTATACAAGATGAAGAACAATCAGAACAAATATATAAAGATTTAAAAGTTGATTATGAAAAATGTAAAATTAGATTTAAAGAAATGGAAAATGTTATGGATTTTTTTGAAGCATTTTATATGAAAACTAAAGCTAGAGAAATAAATATAGTTAAAAAAGCATTAAATGAATTAAAAAATAAAAAATTATCTGAAATTGTTCAAATAAATAATGTTTTTGATAGTGAAGATTTTAATTTTGAAGAAGCTGTAAATCAATCGACTAAAATTGTATATAAATATTCATATTTTTTCATGTCAATATATGATGAAATAAAAGAAAAGGGTAATTCAGAGGAAGAAATATTTAAATCATCTATTGATGATTATAAAAGTTGTTTGACAAGAATAATAAATCAAAAAGAAAGTAAAGAACCCTTTTTTAAAATCGATTATGCCAATAAAATAATTGATGTAATAAAGAATAGAAATAATAATATTGAAAAAGAAATAGAATTTACTCTGAAAGAATTTAAATTTTTGGAAAAAGATGAATATATAAAAAATGACTTATTAAATGATATCATCAATTTTTCAAAAAAAGATGAACTATTAAAAATATTAGAAGGAATTATTAGATTCATTAATATTGTAAGCCAAATTAAGATATTAGAAAAAACAAAATTTATTATTAAAATAAATGAAATGAAATCGTCTATATCATCTGATAATGTTAATGGTGAGGAAATATCAGAATGTTTAAAAGATTTAAAATTATTAGGATATGATATTAATTGTGAATCGTCTTTCATGAAATTTATAAAATCATTTAATGAAGAGGCAATAATTTTTTTTAAAGAAATTAAAGAATCAAAAATAGATATAAGATATCTGGATGAATTTATAGCTGAAACTAATAATATAGAAGTTCAATCTTTTGATATTGAAAATTTATTGTATACTTATAATTTTTTCAATAAAATAATATATGATGATAAAATAAAAACAGATGAAAATTTTCTAACCATTTTCAGCCAAAAATTTAATAATGATAAATCTATATTTTCATGTTTAGACAATTATCAAAGTAAATACGGAGAAATAAAAAGAATTCATAAATTATATGAAAATAATCCAGTATTAACTATACAAGATGCTGGATATATATTAAAAAAATCAAAAGTTAATTTTAAAAAAGAAACTTCTTCTAAATTAATGACATTTGAAATATTTTCAGATAAACAAAATAAATATTATGATAATGAAAATGCTGAAAATCTAAGAAATAAAATTTTGTTATGGGATGCAAAATCAAATGAGATATTTAACATAGAAGGTATAAAATATGATAAAAAACAAATTAAAACAGATTATATAAATTTATTAAATAATTTAAAAATCTTAGAAAATTCTTTGAATAATTTACTAAGATCTGGATATCCATATATTAATAATTTTTCAATAAATATAATTAATTCAAAGACTGAAGATGAAAATAAAAAAACTGTTGAATATTTAGCAGAAAATTATAAAAATATTTATAAAGATTTTAAAAGCTTATTAAAAATAAGTTATGAAAAATATCCATTATTAAGACTTTTTTATGGAAAAAATATTACCAAATTATATGAAAAAGTCAGATTTAATAAAGGAGATATATCTATGCTTATTAAATCAATAACTTTAAATAAAATAAAAGAGTGTGAAATTAATTATATTTATAATGGCAAAATTAATGAATTTGATAACATAAATAATTATTTAGAAAAATTATTCTCGAAAAAAAATATTAATTTAAATGATATCTATGAAACAAATAAAGTCTTAGATAATATAAAATTGTTTCCGGGATTATATAGAAAGCCAAGAGCTTTAGAAAATGATGATATAAATAATAATAATATCCTGAATATCTATTTGAATCTTACTAATAATTCTCCAATAATAAATACAATTTTAATTTGTAATGAAGAAACCTCTTACGAAAAAATATTAGCATTTTTATATAATGCATTATATTGTGAAAAAAAAGTTTTATTCATTCTATATAATTTAGAATGTTTAGAATTAGTAATAAAACAAAATATAATTAAAAGCTTAAAATATCTTTATATTACAAAAAGAAATAAAAAAATTAATTCATATTTTGTTTTGATTTATAAAAATGATGGTACAGATCTTGCAAGAGAAATTGAAAAATTAATTCCAGAATATAACATATTAAGTGATAATTTTTTAAAAAAATCAAAAATAATTGGAGCTTTCAATAATGTTGAAGTATATTCTTCAGATTTTTGTGGATATGGCAAAACTACAGAAATTAAATATAAAGTAAAAGAAAATAAAGGACATTATTATTATTTACCACTTGGTGGATGCTTTAAAAGAAAATATATTTTCCAAAATTTAAAAAATTTATGTATAAAAGGAGATAATTCCTATCTTCATATTGATTTATCTGAGACTGATGACGATATTTTAATGAATGAAATATTATTTAAATTAATAATTTTAAGATATATCGATTCAAACGAAGAAATGTTTTATATAGGAAATGAAGTATATATAATAATAGAAATACCAAATGGATTTGTTGAATTAAATAAAAAATATAAGATGTTAAATTTTTTTAAGAACACACATATTAAAATGTTAAAACCATTAAAATTAGAAGAAAATTCAAAAATAATAGATGAATCTCCAATATCAATAGTTTCTGAAGTCTTCATTTTATATGATAAAAAAAAAATTTCGGAAAAAGATATAGATTTAAATAAAAAAATAGAAACTAATGATATAGGAAAATATGAAGCTATTATAAATAAATATTTCAATGTAGAAAACAAAAATTATTATCAAAAAATGAATTTCATAAAAATTTTATCTATGCAATTTAAAAAAATAACGAAAAGTGTTGATTTTAATTATAAAAAAGCTCAGGAAAATAGTAAAGAATTTTTAGTTGCTAGATTTAGAGAAATAATTATATCCAATCTTATTTCATTATCAAATATATTTGCTAGTTCTCCTTTTGATCACGTTCTCATGAAAAAGACAAATTCAGAAGAGATATTTGGAAAATATGATGATTTAAATGCAAAAAATAATGGTATAAAAGATTTGTCAAATGAGAAAAATAAAAAAGAAGTATTTAATTTTGAAAAAATAAAGCCAAGCCTTGTATTTTTTAATCGTGATGGTGAATCAATAAGTATAATATCAAATGCTGATAAAAATACAAAAGAATATAAAGAACTAAAATTATTGTTTAATTCAAATGAAAGTACAATTGCAAATTTTGATGAATATCAGTTGATAGGCCTTATTAAATATCAAAATTTGGAACTCTTAAATGACCTAATTGACTATAAAAATTTAGATCATGATTCTTTTTTATCGGAAATAAAACGATTATTTTCTTTGGATAACTTGGAAAAAAAAGATATACAAAAAATTTGTTTAGAGCAAGGAAACTATATTTTTGTATCTGATAATTATATAAAAATGGTTAGAATTTTGCTCAGCATTGAAGCAAAAATACCGGTTATACTTATGGGAGAGACTGGTGTTGGTAAAACTAAGCTTTTAGAAATGCTTTCAATATTATATGGCAAAGGAAAAAATAAATGGAAAAAAATACCTATTCATGCTGGAATAACAGATGCTCATATTGTACAATATATTGAAGAAATTACTGAAGAGGTAAGAAAAGAGCGTTTGGAAAAAGAAACAATTTGGATTTTCTTTGATGAAATAAACACATGTAATTCTCTTGGATTAATAAGTGAAATTATGTGTAGACATTCTTGTTTAGGAAAAAAATTAAACGATAATTTTGTGTTTTTGGGAGCATGTAATCCTTATAGAGAAATAAAAAAACAAATGGAAAAAAGTGGGCTAATTTATAAGAAAAATAATGATAATAATAAAATGAGTAATTTAGTTTATTCAGTAAATATTTTACCACATTCTTTATTAAATTTTGTTATTGATTTTGGTTCACTTAAAAAAAATGATGAAAAACAATATATATTTAATACAATTCAGTCAATGCTTTTGGGATTAAAAAAGAAACTTATATTTGATATAGATGAAATTAATTTCAATTTATTGCAAAAAATAATAGTTGATAGTATTATTATTTGCCATGATTACATTCGTAATCTATATGATAAATCCTCAGTAAGTTTAAGGGAACTTAGAAGATTCTCAATTTTTTTTGAATATTTTATAAATTTTCTCGATGATAAAACATTCAAAGGTTTAAAATCAAGTTTAAATATAACTTTATATTTATGCTATTATTTAAGGTTAAACAATAAAAAATATAGGAATGAATTATCTGAGAAACTAAATGATATTTTTAAAGATTTTTTAAAAATACCATTGGAAACAGTTAATTATTTAACAAAACAGATGAAAATTGAAAAAGGAATTGCCCTTAATATGGCACTTAAAGAAAACTTATTTACTTGCTTTACATGTATTGATAATAATGTTCCTTTAATCATTGTTGGAAAGCCTGGGACAGGAAAATCTTTGAGTGTCCAAATTTTATTTGATACATTACAAGGAGAATATTCGGAAAATCCATTTTTTAGAAAAAAGGGAAAGTTGATAAGATATTATTATCAAGGGTCAGAAACAAGTACTTCAGAAGGTATTGAAGATGTATTTAAAAAGGCATATAAAGCCAAAGAACAAAATAAAAATTCGAATAGAATTAATTTAGTATTTTTTGACGAAATGGGGCTCGCTGAAAACTCAAGAAATAATCCATTAAAAATCTTGCATTTTTGGTTAGAAAAAGATAGAGAACAATCTGTTCCATTTTTAGGAATATCAAATTGGAGATTAGATGCTGCAAAAATAAATCGTGCCTTAAATTTATCTATAATAGATTATGATTTAGAAGATTTAGAGGATACAGCAATTTCTATTGCTAAGGCTTTAGATGAATATTTAGCAAGCAGTCAAGAAAGTTTTTTCCGTATATTAGCAAAAACATATTATCAATATTTATCTGAAATTCAAAATAGTTTAAAAGAAAACAAAGATTTTCATGGTAATAGAGATTTCTATCATTTAATTAAAAATGCAATGTTTGAATTAATATATAGAAAAGATGAGCTAGAAAAAAATGAAAAAAGAACTTTAACAAAAGTTGGATTATTTTCATTGAATAGAAATTTTGGTGGTTTGGAAAAATTAAATGAAAAAATTGAAAAAATATTTAAAAATTTGTTTAAAAATTATTACGATGAAAATATTGAAAATGAAATAAGTTTTTCTGTGATAAATGCCATTGAAAAAAACATATTAAGTCAAAATAATCGATATTTGATGTTAATTTCAGAAGGTAATGTTGGAAACTACATAGTAAAATATTTGTTAAAAAATTTAAAAAAAAATTATATTGAAATGATTGGAAGTATATATAAAAAAGACAAAAAGTCTTTAAGATATATCCAGCAAACACTTAATAAAATTAAATTGATTATTGGAACTGATACTACCTTGATTTTAAGAGATTTCGATATGATTTATGCTTCATTATACGATTTATTCAATCAAAATTTTTCTTCTTATGGAAATAAAAAAACTGTAAGAATAGCATTTGAATATGGTAAATTATCATCTGTAGTAAATGATAATTTTCACGCAATAATTATTGTTAATAAATATCAAATAGATAATTTTAAATTGGATCTTCCATTTTTGAATAGATTTGAAAAGCATATTATTGATTTTCAAATGCTTTTAGATGATATTGATTTTAAAATTGCTCAAAATATAAAAAATTATTTTTCAGTTATTTCTTCTTTTAATGGAAATGAATCGCTTAAAATTGATTTAGAAAATTTATTAATTAATTGCAAATTATATAATATTGAAGGAATAATTTTTAAAACGAAAAAAGATATAGAAAATTCAAATAATATTTCATCAAAAAAAGATTTACTTTTAAAAAAAAATGAAAGTTATGAAGATATAATAGCTAAAAATGTATTAAAAAAAATTGTCCCAACATTGTGCCAAGATATAATAACTGCTTTAATAAGTTTAGATTTACCTCAGAAAAAAATGAATGCAATAGTATTAGAAATATATAAAAAACTAAATAATAAAAACTTTTATAATTTTTTCAAAAATATACAAAAGAGAAAAAATATTATTTACACATTTAGTAAATCAACTGAGGATATATTCTTTGAAAATTGGAAAATAAAAAATAATTTTGGTACTTTTACCCAAGAATCAGCAATGTGTGAAATGGTTGAATCATTTAAATCAGAATTAGAACTAGAATCTTTAATTAAAACTTTTAGCAATTCAGATATCAAAAATTTACTTATTTTCAGGTTTACAGAAGAATATTTAAATGTTATGGAATATATAAATTATATAATAAATAAATATGAAAAAGAAGAAAAAAAATTAAGTAAAAAAATAATATTATTTATAGTTCATAAGAGAAGGCATACTTTAAATAAAAAAAATGTAAATACGAATGAATCAAATAGTGATGCTATATTTTTTATGGATGATGAATTTTACCAAATTTTTATTGATAATCTACAAGGTAAAGAAGATAATAATATTTTAAATTTAATTAACAAAAATAATATTGAATTAGCAACAGAATATATTTATAATTTTAATTTTATAGAAAATGAAATATTTAATGTCTTAAATTATTTAAATTGTCAAATATTATATGAAACAAAAGAACTTAATTCTAAAAATTATATTTCAAATTTATCTGAAAAAATAATAAATAGCAAAATAATAAAAGAATTGATCCTAATTAATTTGAGAGAACAAGGAAAATATATATCTGATAATATTAAGGATATTTTCCTTTCGGATAATATTGATATGAATGGTGTAGATTTTTTTGAACTTATTTATAATAAATTTCGTATTACATTCAGTAAGTGTCTATTAAGTATAATTTATTGTAGCTTTGAAGAAGGAGTTTTAAATCCATTATTAATAAATCAAAATTACTCAATTTTCCAAGATAATTATTTTATTAATAATATAATTTATAATTATTTTAAAAATGTAACATTTGGAAAAATGATTTCAATGAAAGTAAATAGAAATAAAATTAAGATATATAATGGATTAGAAGTTCCAAAAAGTGAGAAAAACATAAATGGAATATTACTTTATCTAAAAAGTGATATATTATCTGATTATAAAGAAAATGAACAATCTTTAAGAAAAAATATTGAAAAAGAAGATGTAAAATCAAAAAAAGATAGTTATTTTATCAAATTAGATAAATGTAAAGATAAAATAAAAAATATAATTAAAATAAAATATGAATTATTCAATGCTATTTTTGATGAAGAAACTAAAATAGATTTAAAAAAAATGATATTAGAGGATTATTTAAAATATTTTATAATTAAATATTCCGAGAATAAAAATTATGATTATCAAATGAATGAGCATTTGCTTTCTTTATTATATTTAATAATAAAAGTTAAATTAAACGAAAATTTGGAAATAAAGCAAGATATAAAAATGTTTAACTTTAAATATTCAAAAGATGAATTTATAGAAATTATTTTATTTACTCAAGGCTATAATGAAGAAATAAAAATTATTATGGATATATTTTTAGAAATTAGCAAATATAATGACCATTTCATTGATATTTTCGAAAAAATTATTAATGAAAATAAAATGAAATTTGTAATATCATTAAGAAGCAATGAATATCAAAAAATAGTAAATATTTCCTTCTTCAAGTTAATAGAAGCAATAATTAGGGGTATACTAATTTATAGTATTGAATTATTTAAAAAAGATAAAATTAAATTTTATGAATATTTTAGTCATTTTGTATCAATTGAAACAAATCTTCAAAAAATTAACAGAAAGCTTTACTTATTTAGTATAGAAATATATAATCTAAGAATTATAATAAGAATAGATGAAGTATACAAATTAAATGAAAATGAATATGAAAAAATATTAATGAATTTATTAAAATAATCAATATTATGTTATAATCAAGAATTTTCCCAATTGTATCAGTTAAATAATGGATTAACAAAAATTATTGATGAAATTTCAATAGTTAAAAAGAAAGAATATGAAAATTTATTATTTTATATTTATAGTCACCAATATAAAAAAATATTAGATGAAAACATAAGAATAAAACTACTAGAAGAATTTTTTAAAAATAAAATATTATTGAAAAAATCAATATTTTTTATTTCTATTATTTTAAAAGGTTTAAGGCCTGAAAACCCAAAAACAAATCAAGAAAAAGATATTATGAATAAAAATTTTATGAATCTTGCTCAACCAATCTTTAATAAATTTAAAAATATAATAAATATGTGGAATTCTTTACAATCAAATGAATTTAATGAAGTGCTATTATTTTTCTTTGAGGGCCAATGCCAATCATTTTTCTCTACGATTATTAAAGATAATAAAAATGAATTTAATGAAAAATGTTGCAAAGAATTATTATTAGAACAATCTTTGTCTTATTTCAAAAAAGCAATTGAAAAATTATATGAATGTAACTCGAGCAATAATAATAATATATTAAAATTATATTCAATTGCATATATAAAAACATATTGCTATTTCTATGTAGAAATTGTATTTAATCATCATGACAAATGCAATCTTAATGATCTAAATAACTATCTTATAGATGATGTAGAAAATAAAAGAAAAAATATAAAAAAGATGATCATAATTTATATACTAAGATTATATAATAGTAAATTTGATAATTATAATCAATTTATTAGTTCAAAATTACATTTTAATATAAATAATGATTTATTCAGAAAATTAATTAAAGAGGAATCAAATAATAAAGCAATAAATTATATTTTTCAAGAATGCTTTATTTCTGCCAACAATTTTAAAAATTATAATGATTTATTATTAAATATGGAAAATGATAATATAAATATAGATTATATTAATAATAATTTTGATAATTATTATTGTTATATAGTTAATAATATTATTTCATATATTTATGGAAAAGATCAAAATGAAGCAATAGAAAAAATGAAGAAAATATATACAAAAACTATTGAAGGTATTAAATTAGGAAATGAAGGAAAAATCATATATAAATATTTGTTAGACTATGATTTATTTAAAGAAAAAATTCAAAATAAAATATCTGAAAAAGATTTAAAACAAAAAGATTTTGAAATATTGCTATATTCTTTTAGATTTGTTTTAAATTCTCAGACAAATATTAATAATAATTTTTATAATAATATTATTAAATCAAAATCATACAATTTCATTCAAAATAATTTTGTTCCAGGTTCATTTCCGAATTTGGATGAATTTACAAAATCTTATTATTATTTAGAACAAAATTTAAAATTAAATAGTAAATTTGGATATTATATATGCTATAAATGTGGATTTTTATATTCAATAGATCTTTGCACTTTTCCAAATTCTCCTTTTAAATGTCCACATGGCCATGATATAGGAGGAATAGATCATAAATGTGTGAAAAAAGATTTAAGAGTGTTTTATAACAAAGAAGAAGAGAAAAAATTAAGGGAAATATGGTTCAATTGTGAAGATTGGTTTGACTCTTTCATATCAATAACTTTGCAAGAATTTAAAGAGAAATATGTCCAGAATAATTATAAAAATCAAACAAAAGGAATTATCAAAGATTATAGTGTAAATTATTTTGAGAAAGCTGTTAATGTAAGAAATATGGATCAAATAACTTTCAGATTATTAAATTTTATCTTATATTCTTATTTATTAGCAAGTTATATATTAGATAATTTATCAAAAAATGAAGTTGATAATTTATTAGTAGAAAATTTATTTCCACATTCATTATTTGGAGTTATTAAAAAAAATTGGGAATTATTAGATAATTTATTGAAAGGATTAGGTATAGAAAATATACAATATTTTATCAATATGACTTTTGATACAATTATTCATTTTATAAATGGTTTGGGTTCGGTTTCAAATTTGGAGGAACTTAATAATTTCGAAAAAAATGTAAATGAATATATATTTGAAATAATTGAAGGTAAAGAAAAAATAGATAAATTGAATTTTGAATATAGAGAGATGAATAATGAATTATTAAATTTTAATAAATTTAGTATAAAAGAAATTATCCAATCTCATTTTGACCCATTAATATATGATCAAAATGACTATCCTGATATACAATTTTATTCTTTATCTCATTTACAGAGTTTTGATGAATTTGTTAATAAATTTAATTCTAATAAAGAAAATGAAAATAAATATCCTTTAATATATTTGCTATTAAATAAAGATAAAGATATAACAAAAGATGCAATAAATCTATCTAATTTAGAATCAATTAATAAATTGTCAAATTTATTAATACAAATATATTCTTATAGAATAAGTAGAGAAGATGCAAAAGATACAATATTAAATGATGAATTAGTTAATATATCAAAAAAGATAAATAATTTATATCAAAATCAAAATATCGATGAAAAAAATTTTACTGAAAAATATGTTTACCCTTTTTTAAAAAGTTGGAATTCTATTTGTAATAAAGCAATTCAATATGGATGTAAAATTTTAAAAGGTCCAATAAAATTAAATACTGGAAGCAAACTGAGTTACTTTTTAGTTGATAATGGTGAAATGGGATTTGGGATGTATTTGGCTTCTGCTTATGAGCAAATGATTGCTTGGCAAAATAATTTTATAGATTATATAATTAATAATAATTCAAATAAAGGTATTTTAAATAGTTATATTTCATTAATAAAGGAAGAAATCGAGATACAAAAAGCCACTTCTAATGAAATATTAAAAATTAATGATAAAATTTATGAAAAATTTTACAATTTAATAAATTCTTCTTCAATGAGAAATATTTTTACTTCAGAAGAAAGAATAAATTACAAAAATTATAATGACATAGAATATAATTATGATTATATTGAAAGTGAATTAGGTAGAATAATTTTACCAGGAATAAAAAAATTTAAAAATAATAAAATTAACTTTATTACATATTTATATGAAGGTTTTCTTGGAGATAAAACTTCAGTTTTATCTGAAATTCAAGATTATTATTCTCAAAAAGAATTATCAAATGAAGAAAAAGGTTTAATAAAAAATTTATTGCAAATAAATGATACTAATAAATTTCATGATGAAGTATTTTCATCATTGCAAATTATAATGAATTATATATTAAAAGATTATTATGAACCTAATCAATTAATTTATGAAATTATTGATTCACTTCCTAATTTTGTTATAAATAAAAAATTGAAAGAATTTTTTAATCTAAGTAATGAAAAAGGTGAAAAAATGTTCAATCTTAATAAAATATTATCAATATATGAATATTGTGAGCTTTTATGTTGGCAACAATTAAAAAATAATGTTTCTAAAATATATGACATAGAAATAGATGATGAAAAAACAAAAAAATATATAAAAGAATCTTTCTATAAAAATGAAAAAGAACAAAAATTAATTAACAAACAAAATTTCACTAAAGCTTTGAGGAAATTAATGTCCAGATATTTATTAGGAACAAAACAAGATGTTGAAATTAATGAAAATAGTTTCTTAAATTCATTTATTAATAAAAATGAATTTTGGGATAAAGAAATAATTAAAGATAAAGATAATTTTGATATAGAATTGAAATGCATATGTCCAAATGAAATTAAAGTTTATAATTGTAAAAGATTGTATGATTTTCTTGAAGGAGATAATTATATATCTAAAGAAATTGGAAATGAAAAATTAAAAGATCAAACAGATAACAAATCTGAAAACAACGATGGCATTGAAAATGAAGAAAAGGAAGAAATAGATGAAGAGTTAGAATTTGAAATTCAATAATTAATTTTAATTATTATTTATCATC
>ERZ842401.4834-NODE-4834-length-15334-cov-5.511421_pt1 | contig 15334 bp, 13 predicted proteins | sample MGYA00521270_ERZ842401 | MGnify/ENA primary metagenome ERZ842401 (study PRJEB31892, sample SAMEA3878208) | bioreactor metagenome | biome: Moose rumen | place: Sweden | collected 2011-10 | study: EMG produced TPA metagenomics assembly of the PRJEB12797 data set...
TTACCATCACAGGTGATAAATTTCTTTTCTTTAGCCATTTGTTTAGTTAAATTAAAATGAAATAAAATTTTTTTATTGTCGTTATATCGTTATTACGTTATTGCGTTATTACGGTTTAATAGAGGAACCCCAAGAGCCATAGCGGAATCTGGTTATCGCGTCCTATCTCCGTGTTGTAGCGGGCGTAGATGGTGTCGGGCGCGTACCTTATTTTATTAGATGCCATTGCGTCGCAGATGCGGAACTTCAGGTGGCCGTCCACCGTGTAGAAGTTGTCGTGTCCGTTCTGGTTGACCTTGTGGTCTTTCCACAGCGAGTTGACGAAGAAGGTCTCCATCGCCTCCTGCCTGTCCACATGGATGGGATAGATGGCATACAGCAGGTTGCTGTTGTGGAGCATGACCTTCGACGGTTTCTTGGGAAACTCCTCGCCGACGGGATAGATCATGTTCAGCAGGCGTGCGTCGGTCAGATACTTGATGTAGTTCATCACCGTGGCACGCGATGTCTCAATGTCCTGTGCCAGCTTCGATACGTTGGGTGCCTTGGCTCCCTGTTCGGCCAGCTGGTAGAACAGCTTCTTGATTTTGGTCAGATACTTCAGCTCAATCTGTTTGATGAGCAGGATGTCGACCTCGGTCATCATGTTCATCGTCTTCAGCAGGTTCTCGCTGTAGTTTCGGTGTTCCTGGAAGAAGGGGTAGAAGCCATGATGGATGTAATCCTGAAAATACTGGTTGGGCGACACCTTCGGGAGAATCTGCTTGATGATGCGCTCATGATCGCGCAGGATTTCCTCCAAGGTGTAGGGACGAAAGTTGTTGCCAGTCATCAGATTGACGAACTCGCGGAAGGAGAAGCCACGCAGGTTGTACGACTTGACGATGTTGTTCAGCTCAGGGTTCTCGTCCTTCAGGCGCATCACGCTGCTGCCCGTGAACACTATCTTCAGGTTAGGGTAGCGGTCGTAGCACTTACGGAGCTCCTTCGACCAATCGGGCTGTTTGAACACCTGGTCGATCAGCAGTACGCGCCCGCCGCGCTTGGTGAACTCACCAGCGAAGTCGGCGATGCCGTGTCCCTGAAAATAGAAGTTGTTCATGTTGATGTACAAGCACTGGCGGTCGTTCGTGTCGAATTTCTCCTTGGCGTACTGTAGCAGGAAGGTGGTCTTTCCGATACCGCGCGTACCCTTGATGCCAATCATTCGGTCGCTCCAGTCAATCTCATCCATCAGGGTGCGACGAACAGGGGCATTGACATGCTCGACTAAGTAGCGATGTGTCCGTAAGAAAGCTTCCATCCGAGTAGATTTGTTTTAAAACAGCTGCAAAGTTAGTAATTATTTCCCAAATTGCAAAGCCGAGATTGCAAAATCTTGCAAAAAACCACAATTTTTGTGCTGTCTAAATAATTTCGGCTGTTTCTGCGGTTTTTCTTAGCCCCCTTTGATGCCTCTCGGAATGGGCTTTTAGCAGATGCCTGAAAGTGTCGAAGACTTTCGGTAAAAGTCTCCGAGTAAATGCCTGAAAGTCTCCGAGTAAATGCCTGAAAGTCTCCGAGACTTTCGGTAAAAGTCTCTGGGCCTCTTTGGCATTTTCACAGAGAAGTACGTTAATCTTCCCAAAAACAGGCCGGAAATTCAGTTTTATGTTGTATCTTTGCACACTGATGACAACAACGTTACATATCTTTAACCCTGAGCATGACATTGCACTGGCCTCCAATCTGGCCAACTTCACTGCTCCCCATGCGGGACGGCAGTTGAGGGCTGACTTGGGTTGCCTGCCTGCTATCTGGGCCAAAGAGGGTGATGTGGTTCTGGTTGACAACGTGGAGCGCTCACGCAAGGTCTGGGCAAGGCTGCGCCACAGGGTAGGGCGGGGCGATGTCCGTTTTGTGGACAAAGCATCGTTAGTCAAGCTGGATATTGACACTGTGGAGCCTTGGGGGTGGGATTTGGCATTGCGCGCCTTTCTGCTGCGACAGGGTGTGACCGTTGTACCCACGGAAGACGCTATTGCCGAGATTCGCCGTTTGTCGCATCGGCAGACGGCTGCGGGTCTGTTGCAGACGTTACGTGAGATAGACGGCACTGTGGGTGAGGCCCGTCTGGTGACCAGTTTGGATGAGGTGACAGCCCTCATGGCTGAGTTGGGTCAGGTAGTGGTAAAGGCCCCATGGAGCAGCAGCGGGCGGGGTGTCCGTTTTTGGAATACCACGACTGACGAGTCGCAGCGCCGCTGGTTGCAGAACGTCATTTCGGCTCAGGGGGGCATCATGGTGGAACCTTATTATAAAAAGGTGAAAGACTTCGGTATGGAGTTTATGGCCATGGCTGACGGAATCCATTATCAGGGTTTGTCCTTGTTCCACACCAAGAACGGGGCATACTCAGGCAATATTCTGGCCAGTGAGCAGACCAAGCGTGACATGATGAGCCGATACATTCGTGTGGAACTGCTCGATACGGTTTGCAACCAGATTATATCGACGTTAGACTTGGGACACTACCGAGGACCGTTTGGCATCGACATGATGATAGTGGGAGGAAAACTGCATCCCTGCGTTGAAATCAATTTGCGCCGCACCATGGGCCATGTGGCATTGTCCATGTCGCCCGCAGGCTCAGAAGACGCCGTAAGGGTGATGCGCATGGGGTATGACGGAAGAAATTATAAACTCAAAATAAACAAACTATGAAACAAACTCTCTTTACACTGATGGCCTGTGTGGCGCTTACGGTCCATGGCCAAAACTACAAATCAGAAGTGTGGTCGCCCGATAATGGTGACGGCACCTACACTAACCCCGTCATTAATGCCGACTACAGTGATCCAGATGTCTGTGTAGGCGCCAGTGGCGAGGACTACTACCTGACGGCCTCGTCGTTCCAGTGTACCCCTGGTCTGCCTGTTCTGCATTCGAAAGATTTGGTGAACTGGGAGATTGTTGGCTATGCGCTGAAGTCACTCTATACGGGCGACAAGGCCAAGGAGGAGCATTTTGCCGAGCCGCGTCACGGCGAGGGCGTGTGGGCTCCCAGCATCCGCTTCCACAATGGCGAGTACTACATCTATTGGGGCGACCCAGATTTTGGTGTCTACATGGTGAAGACCAAGGACCCCGCCGGTGAGTGGGAGGCTCCCGTGTGCGTCATCGAAGGCAAAGGCATGATTGACACCACGCCGCTATGGGACGAGGACGGCCGTTGCTATCTGGTGAACGGCTGGGCCAATTCGCGTGGCAAGTTTGCCAGCGTACTCTGTGTCCGCGAACTCTCTGCCGACGGTACCCGTGCCATCTCAGACCCTGTCATTGTGTTCGATGGCAACGGCACGGAAAACCGTACCTGCGAGGGCCCGAAGTTCTACAAGCGCGACGGATGGTACTGGATTATGTGTCCCGCAGGCGGTGTGCCTACGGGCTTCCAGCTGGCCATGCGCTCCAAGTCGCCTTACGGTCCCTACGAGGCCAAAAAGGTGCTGCAGCAGGGCAAGACCAACATCAATGGCCCTCATCAGGGCGGTTGGGTACACACCAAGTATGGTGAGGACTGGTTCCTGCATTTCCAGGACAAAGAGGCATACGGTCGTGTCGTCCACCTGAATCCTGTGGACTGGTCAACCGGTTGGCCCATCATGGGTAAGAAGGGTGAACCCGTCACCACTTACAAGAAACCGCAGAGCAGCTCCACCACAATCGTGAATCCTGTTGAGAGCGACGAGTTTAACGCGCCTGTACTGGGTAAGCAGTGGCAGTGGCATGCCAACTATCACCAGTTCTTCGGCATGCCGACAGCCTTCGGCACCATGCGCATCTATACCCACAAGCTAAGTGAAGGCGCCAAGAACCTGTGGGAAGTTCCTAACATGCTGTTGCAGAAGACGCCAGCTGATGAGTTTACTGTCACCACAAAGTTACGCTTTACGTCGAAGGCCGATGGCCAGTTTGGTGGTCTTATCATGATGGGACTCGACTATTCGGCACTTGTTGTCAAGCGCATAGGAAAAGAGTTCCAGTTGATTCAGCTCACGTGTAAGGCTGCAGACAAGGGTAAATCCCAGACGGAGAATGTCATAGCAACGCTGAAGCCCACCGCAGAGGATAAGATAGATTACAAGCCTGGCATCCATGAGGATATCTATTTGCGCTTGAAAGTCAAGGACTCGAAGCTACACTTCTCTTATAGTTTGAATGGTAAGAAGTTCACAGACTGTGGCGATGAATTCCAGATGAAGGAAGGTAAGTGGATAGGTGCGAAGTTCGGTTTTGTGGCTGCAGAGACAAATCAAAAGGTTGATAAGGGCTGGGTGGAAGCCGATTGGATTCGTGTGACGAAGTAGCCAAGGCGGTATAAGTTGAAAACGGCAAGGCTGGGATGGGGGCCTGTCAGGTTGCGACGCTCCCAGTTGCCAAACAGCTTATGCCACCAAAGAATGGGAAGGCGGGGCAAATGCTCCGCTTTTCTTATGAGCCTTGAGTAGTCACTTAACTCATCACGAAAGTCACACAGCGTGCGCAGTCCTTCCTCAGTCTTGTTAATGAAGTCGGCGTTCGACTCAAAAAACTCAAAACTCAGGGGATTGTCAATGTGGTGGATGGCAATGCCCTTTAGCTTCATCTGCTTGCCAAAAGCTACGTCTTCATAGCCGTAGTGGCGGTAACGCATGTCGAAAGGGTTCTCTATCATGATGTCGCGGCGTACCATAAAATTAGCCGTGTGGAAGTCTTGATAAGGTGAAAGCATCCGCTTTTCGGCCGTATGCTCTTGCTCGTGTGCCTTTTCATACATGGAACGTAGGTTCCCTTTCCTTGCTTGTCCAATCACAACGCCGCCATAAGTAATGGTTTCGGTTTCTGAAAGAGCGTAACGCTCCACAAAATCAGTTCGGCAAACCACCATGTCGCTGTCAATGAATAGCAGCCAAGGATATTGGGCTTGTGTGACTAAAAAGTTGCGAATGGCCGTTCGTCCGGCATTCTTGTGGCGTTCAATCAGTCGACAGTGGGGTAGCTTGCAGATGTTGCGATTGGCTTCTATGACAGCCGCATCGGTAGAACCATCGTCAGCCACGATGATTTCATGGCAAATGCCGAGTGTGGAGGCTTGTTGCGACAACTCGCTTACCAAGTTGGCGCAACAGTCATTGAAGGTTGGGATCAGAACCGAAATACTTTTCATATTCATGCAAAATTACTCAAAAAAAGTTATAAAACCCCTATTTTATTGATTTTATTTGAATAATTTAGCCTAAAAGTTGTACTTTTGCAAAGTTTTAGGACTTAACGTATTTATTAAAGGTATGAAAAAGAATGTTTTGAAGGCGGCAGCTATGGGCTTGATGCTCCTCTTTGCTGCAAGTGCAAACGCACAGATTGACTTGAACAATGTGCTCGGTAATGTGTTGGGATCATCCTCCGGTGGCGGTTCTTCTACCAGCGATTTAATTTCCAACTTGACCAGTGTGTTTTCATCTAATAAGCAAGCTTCGGCCAATAATATTATAGGTACTTGGACCTATACAGAGCCTGCCATTGTGTTTACTTCCGATAATATCCTAACCAAGACGGCAGCAAAGTTGGCAGCTAATAAGTTGGAGAGCAAGTTGCAGACTTACCTGTCACAATATGGAATAAAGCCTGGTGCCATGACGATGACCTTCAAGGAGGACGGCACTTTCACCGAGACCCTTGCTGGTAAAACGACTACAGGTAAATGGGCCATCAGTAACTCCAAGCTTCAGCTGACCATTGCTGGTGTGAAAGCTTTGTCTATCACCACTCAGATTGATGGCAAGGATATGCAGTTCGTTACCGATGCTACGAAGTTACTTAATCTATTTAAGTCTGTCGGCGCCAAGTCAACCAACTCGAACATCAAGACTGTTACATCGTTAATGAAGAGCGTTGATGGTATGCAGGCAGGTGTTACTTTGCACAAGCAATAAGTTAAAAAACGCTAAGGGAAGAAGTTTATTTCTAATTTTTTAATCTTTAATCTTTAAATTCTTTGTACCTTTGCAGCCGCTATTACGAGATAATGGCATGAAATTCAATTTAAATAATTAAAAATTAAACAATTACAATGGCAACTAAAATCAGATTGCAGCGCGGCGGTCGTAAGAGTTATGCTTTCTATCGCATCGTGATTGCCGACGCAAGAGCACCACGTGATGGTAAATTTACTGAGAAGATTGGTACTTATAATCCTAACACTAATCCTGCCACAGTAGATTTGAATTTCGACCGTGCACTCTATTGGGTGGAGGTTGGCGCACAGCCCACCGATACTGTTCGTAACATCTTGAGCCGTGAGGGCGTTTACCTGATGAAGCATTTGAAGGGTGGCGTTAAGAAGGGCGCATTCGATGAAGCTACGGCCCAGAAAAAGTTTGATGCATGGAAAGCTGACAAGCAGAACGGTCTGCAGAAGATAGCTGACGCAGAAGCAAAGGCTAAGAAGGATGCTGCCGCTGCAGCACTGAAAGCAGAGAAGGCTGTGAACGACGAAATTGCCAAGAAAGTGGCAGAGAAGAAGGCTGCAGAGGAAGCTGCTAAAGCTGAGGCAGAGGCTGCTAAGGCTGCAGAAGCCGCAACAGAAGCTCCCGCCGCTGCAGAGTAAATCACACTTCTTGTTCAAGAAATTGTTGAAACAAAATAGGGGCGGATATTCTTTTCCGTTCCTATTTTATTTTTAAGACGATTCTATGCATATCTTGGAAATACCCTCTTTTTTCCCTCCTTATGGTGGGCTGTTCTGTCTCGATCAGGCCAAGGCACTTCAGGCCTTGGGACATGAGGTGCGCATTCTAAGTAATGTACAACTGGCGATTACCATTGGAGTGAAAGATTATCTTTGTCTGCCCTATCGTCGTTATGAGTATGATTTGGAAGGCGTTACCGTATTTCAGTCTTATCAGCGTGGCATCCCCAAGATAGTGCACTACAATGTATGTAGGTGGGTTTCCATTGTTTGCTCTATGTTTCGCGACTATGTCCGCCGTTATGGCCGTCCTGACATTCTACATGCACATTGTGCCAAATGGGCAGGCTATGCTGCGATGACGCTTAAAGAAGAATATCATATTCCGTATGTTATAACAGACCATCTGCCTTTGATGCTCTTAGAGGAAGAATACGGCAAGGCTCCCAGTTCCGCATGGCAGATTCCTTTGTTAAGATGTGCCTATGAGCGGGCAGATATGGTGTTACCCGTTTCAGAAGAATTGGTTGATGATATTGCATGCTATTATGAAAAGAATTATAAATGGCAGTATTTGTCGAACATCATAGATACAGAGTTTTTCATTTATAAGGAACGTCAGCCACAGGCAGATCGTCCATTTTGTTTTTGTTGCTTGGCTGACTATTATTATCGTAAGGGTTATGATGTTCTTTTCGAAGCTTATAGGCAGTTGCAGATACTTGGCTGTCCATTGGAACTTCATATTGCAGGGTTGTATACTGATGGAAAAAAATGCAAAGAGGATATCAAACATTATGGTATCAAAGGTGTAAAAACTTATGGACGTTTAGATAAAGAGAGGGTGCGTGAGTTGCTCTATCAGTGTGATGCATTAGTGTTAGCCAGTCGGAGTGAAGTGCAGCCACTAGTATTGTTGGAGGCAATGCGTACTGGCATTCCTGTTGTTTCCACAGAGTGTATTCCTCAGTGTCTGCGCATAGGTGAAGAATGTCTGATAGTGCCCATAGGTGATGCCACGTCATTGGCCGGGGCAATGGAGCAGGTTATGGAGATGTCCGTAGACGGCAAGTGTCTTTCAGAGAAAATTTATCAACTGGCTTCCCCACAAGTAGTAGGCAGGAAGCTTGAGGCCATATTCAAGGAAATAACGGTGCCGCGTTCATCTTTTGCATGAGTTCTCCTATAGAGGGGGCATTGATGCCTTAAACATCTATCGTAATAAAAGAGTCTTCTATAAGATTTGATGTCCAAGCAGGGTTTGCGTACCAGCGTGAAGGACAAACAACAATCTTGTCATTATGGCGTCCTAAATATTGTGCCCACCATGAGAATGTAGAATTAGAAATGATAAAGTGGTGACAACTATACATCAGCCTTAATTTTTCCCATACAGGGTCATTTCCACTTTCATAGTAGCAAGGAATATCCTGTACTTGTATATTCTGCTGTACCCATTTGATATCATCGGAAAAGAAGATAAAGACGGGGTTGTCTACCTTTTCTTTCATGACCAAGATTGCTTTTTGGAAATAGGAAGGAGTGCATATATAGAAATTGGATTTGTTTTGGGGGGTGAGAAAGTCGCCACGTCGGATGGAAACACAGACGCTATTAGTAAAATTTGCTACTTGATAGAGATGCTGATTATGGGATAAGGGAGGGTATTTAGGAGTCAGTTCCTTAATGAGAATATGTCGTATGGAATCAAAGTTCTGCTTGTCTTGGAAAAAGCCACTGACAAACACAGACTTGGTGGAAACAGGTCGTGGAATACGGGCTTTGTCTTCAACTCCGGTATAATACAAACCGCTCCATTCCACACTTCTGTTAAGAGCGATGAAACGCTCCCTGTTGTCTGCAATAATCGGGAGCTTCATACAGATGACATAGATGAAATATAGTAGTTTTTGCAACCATGATCCGTCATGGCGTATTAGGTTATACGTCTTCGTTTGATAGGGAAATACATGGAAATACCGTATGGAGTCAGTGAAACCATCCTCCTCGGATCCTCCTTTGGTTCCCTCGAAATTTGCATATAATTCCTTTCTTGCTTGTTGCATCTCTAATAATTTACGGGCATAAGCATAGATGAATAACTGGTTCCCTAATCGTCCTGTGAAATTTGCCTCTACACGATATTCGTGATGTCTTTTTTGTTTTAAAGTGACATATATACGGCGGACCTGCAATCCAAATGTCCACAACCATGGGTGACGCATCACAGCATAGGCAATTTTTGTTTTTCTTGTCTGGCGAATATTCCATGCGGCTTCACATCGCATAGTCTCTTGAAAGAGTAATGAATTATGTGACCGAAAAGCATGCATGGCTAGTGCGAAGATGCGCGAGGTAAATGATTGATTTATGCGCTCGCTGTGTATGTGGTATTTCTCGGTTAAGTAGTGGCATAAGTCTGTTATACCGTGCACAAACCAAAATTGTTTTTCATCATCAACTAATTGCGATGCTGATGGCTTCCCCGTGCTATAGTGCATGGTTACATCCGGTAAATAAGCAATATTTCCTTGTCTGGCCATCACAAATGCCACCTGTATGTCTTCCGTCCCAAATGTCTTGTTGCGAAAAATACTATTGTCTTCTTCGTATGCTTTTTGGAAGGCACTGGCACGATAGAGTGATGTACAAAGATGAAATACACTCATATCTGTCTGCGTGAGGATAGCCTCTATGGCATCGGTTCCTTTGACGATGTCCGTTGTGAAGGGTGGGGGAGGTCCAGGAATAGTCTGTTGCGTCTGCTCGTCATACCAGTTCCATCTTGTCAGTACCATTGTGACATCTGGATGCTTTGCCATGATGGTGACTTCCTTCTCAAGTTTCAGTGGGTCAACCCAAAAATCGTCACCAGCACAATCCGCCACCAATTCTCCTTTAGCGGCTAACAGACAATCGAAGTAATTATTCACCACTCCTTTGTTTTGTTTATTGTTCATCAAACGGATTGTGTCTGGATAGCGTCTGGCATAATCTTGGCAGATAGTGAGTGTGCCGTCCGATGATCCGTCTTCACCGATGATGATTTCAAACGGAATATGGCATTGTTGCATGAGCACGGAGTCCAATGCACGGGCAATCGTCCCCTCTTGGTTATAGGAACATACAATAACTGATATTAAGTTCTCTTTCATCGTTCTTTGGGTAAAAGGGGCAGGACTTTCTGCAAGATGGACAGCCCCAAGCGAGTATTGGTTAGTTTACGGAACCATGTGTACTTGCAGTTATAGTCGTTGGCGGGTAGGGGATAAAGCCCTTTGGCTTTCAGTTCATCTAATCGTTCGTTAAGAGTCTGATAAGAGCGGGTGAGCACAATGGTATTGTAGATGTAGTCCATCGTGAGTTGGGCCACCCGTCGTTGCATAGCCAGTCGGTCGTTGCTGGGTAGCGTGTCGGCAATTCTGTTTAAGTTCGTGATGACCTCAATAGTGTCATTGAGGCGTTTCTCCTTCTTCTCCTTTGAGGTCTGATGAATGGCAGAGGCGTTGCGAACACGATAGTAGTAAGCCTTGGCATCGGTTGCAACGACAACTTCTGCCCGCAGTAACAACTGCGGTGTAAATTCTTCATCTTCACTATATTGAATTCCTTTTGTGAAGTATAACTCTCCCCGTATTACTTGACGAAAAAGCATACAACAGATAGCTCCGCGAATGTTATGGTTACGCAGGTATTCCATACCGCTCATTGGTGTCGTGTCGTTGAAGGTTGTCTCTGGTGCCTTTGTCGTCTTGCTAAAGTCAAACATCACCACATCAATGTCGTTACTGTAGCGGATGAGATCGAGACAATGTTCGTAAGGTGTCTGTAACAAATAGTCGTCGCCGTCAATAATCTGTATGTATTTGCCTCGGGTCATTCGAAGTGCCGAGTTTCGAGCTACGCTAACTCCTAGATTTTTCTGTCGTAGGTAGATGATGTCATCGCCATACTGCATCAACCCGTTCATGGGGCTGATGTCAGAGCCGTCGTCAACGACAATGATTTCGCGCTCGCAGGGACGTAGCGAGAGGGCCAGAATGCTGTCGATGCATTCGCATAACATATGAATGGGGAGATTATAATAGGTGATAATGAAACTGACAAGGGGTTTGGTGTCCATGTTGAGATTTTGATTTGCTAAGATTCGTGTGGCAAAGGTACTTCAAATTTGGCAAATAGCCAAATATTTGGCAGAATAAAATAAAACATCAGTATTGTGCGTTATATAAAAGATGAAGGAACAGGAAAACGGAGACTATAGTCATGTATTGAAATATACTGGGCTATTTGGAGGCGTTCAAGGTTTGTCAATGATTCTTAGCCTTGTACGCAACAAGTTTATGGCTCTATTGTTGGGCGCTGGTGGTATGGGGTTTGCTTCGTTGCTCAATTCTGTTCAGAATTTCTCCTCGCAGTGTACTAATCTTGGCATTTCCTTTGGGGCTGTGCCTCGTCTTTCTGAGTTGTATGAGAAAGGAGATGTGACAGGACTGGAGTATTTTATTACAGTGATTCGCCTATGGAGTTTGGTGGCAGCTTTCCTTGGCTTAGTGTTTTGTATCGCTGTGAGTTCGTTTGTTGATGAGATGACCTTTACGTGGGGTAATCACACATTACACTATGCCATGCTGGCTTTTTCGGTGGCCATGATTGCCATCACGGGGGGGGAGACGGCCATTTTGAAAGCAACGCGCAGACTGGGTTCGTTAGCCAAGATACAAGTTTCTACAGGACTTGTGTCATTGGTCGTTTCCATTCCGCTCTATTATTTTCTGTTTCATTCTGGCGTCGTACCGGTCATTGTGTTGATGGCCTTGGTGACCATGTTGGTAACGATGTGTTACTCTTATCGTTACTATCCTTTGCGTTTGAAGGTTGGTAAACGCCTTTTAGCTGAGGGGGCTGGCATGATTCGTCTGGGGGTAGCCTTTGTGTTGGCGGCGGTTATTGGCAGTGCCGCAGAGATGCTGGTGCGGGCGTTTCTGAACGTGGAGGGTGGACTGGCTGATGTGGGCCTGTATAATGCTGTCTACATGATAACTTTTACATATGCAGGATTAGTGTTCTCGGCCATGGATTCCGACTATTTCCCTCGGCTTTCTGCCGTTAGTCAGGATGTTGAGGTTACTAATCAGACGGTGAACCGCCAGATAGAGGTGTCGTTGCTGATAATATCACCCATGTTAGCTGGGTTAATGGTGATGCTGCCAGTGCTGATACCACTGTTGTTCAGTGCGGAGTTTTTGCCTATTGTTGAGGTGACGCAGGTGGCCATACTGGCCATGTATATGAAAGTGCTCACGATGCCAGTGGCCTACATCACATTGGCGCGAGGTTATTCGATGTCATATCTGCTGCTGGAGCTGTCGTATTTCGTGGTCTTCGTGCTGCTCATCATGCTGGGGTATTGGCAGTGGGGTATCTATGGTACAGGTGTAGCCATCGTAGTGGCTCATGTGTTCGATTATGTGCTGATAAATGGCTATGCCTATTGGAAGTACGGATACCGATGTACTGCGTCTGTGCTACGCTATGCCGCTATGCAGGTGGCATTGGGCTTGGCAGTGTTTGTACTCACCTGTCTGGTTGACGGCCTGTTTTACTGGATAATAGGAGCCGCACTGACATTGGTCAGCACGGCTTATTCTGTTAGTATTCTGCACAGCAAAACGCACTTGTGGAAGTCGCTGCTTAAGCGATTAAGATTTTCCTAAATCGTTTGTTAGAATCTGAAATCGAGTTCCAAATCAAAGAAATTGTAATTGTGCTTGGCCAAGCTACGGTCGTTGACGCGTGCATATTCGGCATTGAGTTGTAGATTTTTGGTAAAGAAATAGTTGGCACCAATCTCATACATTGTCTTAGCAGAGTCCCAATTCTTGGCTTGGCGATAGGTCTGATAACGAGCCTTGGCGTGCAGCTTCGACTTGATGACGGGCACAATGCCGAATGCGTACCAACCGTCTGCCTTGTCACCATTAGCGTAGTCAATAACATTTCCGCCCTTGCCTGCTTGCCCTTGAGCGACACCCCAACCTTGGCTGTGCAGATATTCTGCACGGAAAGTATATTCGTCCTTGTCATACTCGGCAGAGAGCGCATAACGGTTCAGTGTTACGCTGCCAGTCATGGTTGTGCTGCTTCCAGCATAAGGGCTTGTGACGTTGCCTAAGACCATGTTGCCATGACTGCCCGTCCATCCGAAAGCACCTATGCGAACCCCTTCAATGGGCATGACCCATAGACCGCCGATGATGTCCTTGCGGTTGTCTTTGTCGCCAGTGTTGATACCCTCGCCATTGTAGACACCCACCTGATAGTGTAACAGCCGACGGCCATTGCTGTTGGGGAACAGGTCACCTTGCACCTGTATACCGATGTCGCGGCCCCCCGAAGACTTCTCGCCTGTGCGGTCACCGAATCCAGACAGGTTGTTGATGACATTGGCGTATGAGTACCAGCCCTGCGTGATGGGGTGTGTTGGGTTTTCAAAGGTAAAGGCACGCTTAAACTGTCCTGCTCGTACGCGGAATTCCTTGTATTTCACCCATTCTGCATAGAGGTCTACCAACTGTACGGTAGGTGTGCCGGGGCCAGTAGCATTGGTACCTTGAATTTGTGCGCGCCAGTCAAAGTCGCCAATCTTTCCGTCCAATATCAGACGCATAAGACGCAGTTTGAAGGCATTTTCGCTGCTCTCATTGGGGTTTTGAGCCTGATACTGTAACATGCCGTAGCCGCTAAACTTGACGTTTTTCACCCATTGAGGCACCTCAACGGTTGTCTTCTTGTTGTCTTGTGCATTGATGTTCAATGTGAAGGCCATCATCATAAGGGCCAGAGTCATGAGTTTTTTCATAAGTGTTATTTTAGGGTTAGTAATATGACGTTTTCCACGTGTGGGGTATGTGGGAACATGTCTACGGGTTGCACTGCCACCACCTTGTATTGCTCATTCAGGACTTGCAAGTCGCGGGCTTGTGTCGCAGGGTTGCATGAGACATAGACGATGCGCTGCGGGCGTGCATTCATAATGGTCTTTACTACATCGGGGTGCATGCCTGCGCGTGGCGGGTCGGTGATGATTACGTTTGGGCGGCCGTGCTGCTGAATGAACTCGTCGCTCAGCACGTCCTTCATGTCGCCTGCGTAGAATAGTGTATTGTCAATGCCGTTCAGTTGAGAATTGACCTTAGCGTCTTCAATGGCTTCTGGCACGTACTCAATGCCGATAACCTGTTGGGCCTGTCGGGCCACAAAATTAGCTATAGTGCCCGTGCCCGTGTAAAGGTCGTAGACGATTTCTTGACCAGTCAGCCCCGCAAATTCGCGGGCGACAGCATAGAGGTGGTAGGCTTGTTCGGTGTTCGTCTGGTAGAATGATTTGGGTCCCACCTTGAAGCGCAAATCTTCCATCGTTTCAATAATGTGGTCGTCTCCCTTGTAAACCAAGATTTCTTGGTCGCCGATGGTGTCGTTGCACTTCTGGTTGTCAAGATACATTAATGCACTGATTTGAGGAAATTTGTCAGCGGTGTGTTGAAGCAATAATTTTGCTTTTGCTTCGTCTGATGGTTCATCGTAGTGAAACTGGATGATGACCATCCACTCGCCTGTATTCGAATTGCGGATAATGATGTCGCGCAACAATCCTGTTTGTGCCCTTAAGTCAAAGAAACTGATATCGTTTTTGGTGGCGTAGTCACGGATTTCATTACGTATCTTATTATGCAGGTCGTCCATTAACCAACATTTTTCTATGGGTAGTATCTTGTCAAATGCACCCGTAATGTGGAAACCTATGGCTGGGGTGTCCTTTACCAATGTTTCGTCCTTCAGTTGTTCGCTGGTCAGCCAGCACTTATTAGCACAGCCGAAATCGAGCTTGTTGCGATACTCCTGCGTCTTCACCGATCCGAGGATGGACCGGAATTTAGGCAGATGCACTTTGCCAATGCGAGTTAGCTGATCGAATACCTGCTGTTGCTTCATCTCCAGCTGAGCCTCGTAGGGCAGCTGTTGCCATTTGCAACCGCCACACACGCCGAAGTGTTGGCAAAATGGGGTCGTGCGTACTTTACTATATTTGTGATAGCGCATCACATCTGCCTCCATGAACGAGTGCTTCTTGCGGCGTACCTGCAAGTCCACCACATCGCCAGGTACTGCCCAAGGCACAAATACCACCATGCCGTCGTCCAGACGGGCTAACGACTTGCCTTCGGCGGCAAAGTCGGTAATTAGGATGTTCTCCAGAATGGGTAGTGGTTTCTTTTTTCGAGCCATAGATTTGAAGTGTCTAAATTTTGATGCAAAGGTACGAATAAGTGATGGAAATGCAAAATAAAATGCTGTTTTTTAGTTGTCAATCATCGAGGATTTTTCACTCGGCGCAGAAGAAGGGAGATTTCTTGGCACACGAAAAACATGATACTTGGTGGCCGTATGTTCAGAGTTTGCAAAAAAAATGTAATATATTTGCACGATTCGAAAATTATTCGTATCTTTGCAACTATGAAACAAAATCCTAATTTTTAACTTAATAATAAATACACAAACTAAGTATGAGCCAAAAAAGAGTTTACCTCTTCGGCAACGGTAAGGCCGAAGGTAATGCAAAGATGC
>ERZ842401.4835-NODE-4835-length-15331-cov-7.772454_pt1 | contig 15331 bp, 13 predicted proteins | sample MGYA00521270_ERZ842401 | MGnify/ENA primary metagenome ERZ842401 (study PRJEB31892, sample SAMEA3878208) | bioreactor metagenome | biome: Moose rumen | place: Sweden | collected 2011-10 | study: EMG produced TPA metagenomics assembly of the PRJEB12797 data set...
CATTAACCATTAACCTTGAACCATCAGGCACCCTCATCGTCCGGAACTTATGGCAGTCAAACAACTTGCCATCTTTCCCCACTCTCTTCTGCACGAAGAACACAGGCCCCGGCATCTTTACTTTCACCAGAATAGCAACAATCAGCAACACCGGCCACAGTATCAGCAATCCCACCAATGAAACCACCCTATCAAATATCCATTTTAATATCATAATCGTGAACAATTAATCATGAACCATGAACCGTAAGTATTCTCTCCTTAATTTTTAAACCATTCACATTAAGGAATATACTTGGTAAGAACTTGAACGTATGCCACGGGAATATCTTCCCAATCTTCCATGTATCCTTCACCTTTCCATGACTTCCATTCAAAATGAATTCAATCAGCTTCACAGTCTTTGCAGAAGACCTTGAACCAAAAGTAGGCATCGCTTCTTCAGGCATTCCCAGATACTCTACCGCAACGGCAGCAAAGCCCTGCCATTCTCCCATCAGTCCAGCCTTTCTAATCCATTTCTCCAACAATTCGTAATTCAGTGAATCCCTATAACTCCACATCAACCTGCACCAGTCGCACACCTGCCTCAGAGACATTCCCTCCTTATAGAAGTGCTTGATGAAGTGTGTAAACACAAGGAATACATCCTCCGTTGGAGCAGGCAGGAACACCTGCGTCCTTCCGTTCTGCCACGAGCGTACATTTCCACCACAAAAAACATTATTCTGAACAGCATCTATTATCCTATCAACACGTTCAGATAATCCCGTCCTCAGTGTACCATGTATCTCCACATACCATTCACCTATACTCATTCCCAAATGTCGAGAATACCTCTCTTCATTTTTATTCCCTGAAGACAATGGCAACAAGAATTCCTTCGCCTTCTTATAGTTCTCTTCACTCAACAGGAAGTCCACATCACCAGACGGCCTCCACAGCGGTTTATCATAGCACTGCGCAACTCCCTGCCCCTTCACGAGCAAGGTATAGATACCCGCCTCCCGCATCTTTTCCACCAACTCAGCAATGAACTCATTCATCGCCTTGTTCCGTTGCTCTATCTGAAGTGTGCTTCCAACAAACTGAAGCTTTACTTCAAGTGGTACATCTACGTTGTGTCTTTCAATGCCGGCAGCAACCACACCAACTACAGCCTGCTCTTCTGCAAGCCGCATAATCTTCCCCCAGTCAATGGCAGATTCTTTAACCTCTAACCTATAACCATTAACCTTTACATCCCCCCAAAGTCCAGCTTTTACTAACTCCAGAAAGGTATTCTGTGTATTTTCGCTATTTTGCACTTTTTCGAAACTCAAAACCAGATCAACTTGATACTCAACAACTGACTCTACACTCTAAACACTACACTCTAAACTGTTTTAGAGACATACTTCATCTTCTTGTAGAACCCATACACCAGATTCACTCCCGTCAGCCATACCGAGGCAATGACGCTCCTCTTCTCCGCCTCATGCCAAAGTTTATAGTGCCATCCTATCATCGTAGCAATCCCATGCGAACTCACAGATCCGCTACGACCTCTGCGATACTTTGCCAGCCCTTCCGGCAGCAGATAGCAGTCCTCTTTCTTGCACACCTTCAGCCACATCGCATAGTCGTTGTTTTTCTTGATGTCCTCTATCTGAATCAGTCCTACAACAGAAGCATCATACATCACGGTCAGACATCCCGGCCAACAGAAGTTATACATTCCTCTCTTGGTAACGTGCTTAGGACCGGAAATCACAACGCCCGTCAACGCCCCCTCAGAATCCATCTCCTGATACTCTGTGTAAGAGAACGCATATCCGTTCTCCTCCATAAACCGCACCTGTTTCTCCAACTTTGTAGGTTCCCATAAGTCATCGCTATCCAAAAAAGCTATCCATCGCCCACGAGCCTCCCGTAAAGCTTTATTCCGAGACACCGCAGCTCCAGAATTACATTTATTCTGAAACAAATGAATCCGTGAATCCTTTTCCTGCAATTCCGACACCCGACGTATAGTGTCATCCGTCGAGCAGTCATCCACGAAGATGATTTCCCAATTCTGATATGTCTGTGCCTGCACACTTCGGATGGTCTCTTCAACGTACTTTCCGCAGTTGTACGAGGGCATGATAATCGATACTAAATCGTAAGCCATTAATCTTTAAACTTTATTCATTAACTCTCAAGCCCTCGCGCCCATGCCTCCTGCCTCAATAGGGCAGTTACCTTCGGATGCCTGACAAATCGCCTGAATGGGAACAGCATCTTCACAGCCAGCCCATACCACGGTTTATAGAACACCCGCAGGTCGCAATAAGCTTTTCTGAACTTGAATTTTTCTTCTAAGAAGGGTTGTATATTTGAATGTTCTGTAACAGAGCGTGCTCCATCCAGCACGTATTTCAGTCCACACTCACAAAGATAATATTCATTCATCTTGAATATCAGTCCATACATCGGGTAACTTGATGTTGGAGCCTCCGGGTTAACTCCCATCGTCACATAAGAGCAGTAATCCTCATATCTTCTATTGATGCCCATAGCCTCTGGCTTTCCAGTTTCAATACTGTAAGCAAGCCAGAATTCCTGCCCACCGCTTAGGCATCGATTTTCCCATTGTTTCTTGGTGACAAGCAGTTTCGGGTCGTTAAACCTTCTTCGTGATTCATTGTACAAGTCAAAACCGTCCCTTGCCATCGTCTCGGGCGAAACCATCTTTACATCATAGCACTTCAGCGACTTCCTTACCTGATTCCTTGTTTTAGATGGAAGCTCATCTATATCACCCCATTGGTCTTTGATGACATACCAGAATCGTGACTCTTCGGGTCTGTCCCAGTTAAAAGTATTTCTCACAAAGTACCCCCCCCACGGAGGATTTTGGCGGCTTGCGACGGCTCCATTTTCTTGCTAAAATGTGGATACTTGCTGCAAGCCCAGCCTTGGTTTCTTAATGAATATTGAGCTTCCATCTGTTTCTGTATTTCTACTCTGGAGGTGCGTGTAATGGCTTTGCTGGAACACCAGCCACTATGTCGCCGGGGGCAACGTTCCTGTTCACCAACGCACAAGCTCCAACTATCGATTTTTGTCCTATTACTATATCCCGTGGTGCAATAATGGAAGTTCGCATCCCCACATACGCACCATCTTCTATTATAATTCTGTTATGCCCTTGTTTCCTTCCGTGACAGGCGAAATAAACACCATAAGAGATAGTCACGTTTTTACCTATCTCTATTTTGTCATAGCAGAGGTCGTCGAGGTAGCACCGCATACCAATAAAAGTGCCCCCCCCACTTTGAAACCACACAAACGATATCCCCACACCCGCATGTTATTAAACGGGATAAAGGGTATCACGCTCTGCGCAAAGAATTTCCTGATGGGTTTCTTCACGCCTGTCCATAGCGAGATTTTATACCGAGGCGGTATCATTTCGTCTGACACACCTGGATGTCTCCACTTGTAAAATCTTAAAATCAGTCCCATATATACTACTTTAACGCATTGATTATATAGTTCACAGATAGTTCTTTCATCTCCTCAATCCTCTTGTTTACAGACTCGTAGTCAATCGGGCGATTCACATCTTCTGCCTTCATTCCTTCTTTCATTATTCGGTCCTCCAGTCCAAGCGTTGTAAGCATACTCAGCAGTCGCTCATCTTTACCCGCATCACCAGTTGTTATAGCCACAAAAGGTCTATTCAAGATAATGGATAGCGCTACACAATGGAAAGATGCAGATACAACCATGTCTGCGTTATTGATAACCCACAAGAATTCCTCGGGTGACATACAGTATTTCACTTTTACGCGCGAATTCAAAAAATCACCTGGTCTGGTGTATCGTGAAAGCACATAGTGCTTCCTGTTGCCTATCTGATAGCCAGTTTTCAGGAAGTCTGCCATCTGACTGTCTCTATTGGTATAACTGAAAATAAAAGACTCTTTACTCGTCTTTGACGGCATCACATCGCTCCATTGCTCTTTGGTCAATAGTAGCACAGGGTCTAATACCAAGGTAGAATCCCTTCCGGTAAGTTTCTTAACTATCTTCTTTCCTACAGCTTCCCGGACTCCAATCGAAGCAAACTTGCTGAGATTATCTTTAAATATAGCCAGATGCTGCTGGTCTACTTCTGTCGTTCCGAAACTTGGAGAATATGAAATTCTTTTCCTGTCCTCTTTCACAAAATCCAGCAGAAAGGCAGCATCATCACCATTACAAACAGGATTCCAAACCTGATCACTACCTACAACGAAGTAGTCATACCTGTCGTTCAGTTCTTCTGTTTCCGCAGAATTATGATATACCTTTTCCGTCTTCTTAAGATATTGGTCATAAAAACGGTTGAAGCGCCATTTTCGCAAGGTCATAAATGGACTCCCGGCCAGATATGCAGCCGCAGAAGTCAGTTTTCCGTGTCGTAATGAATCCCAGATATGCCAAGTCATACTGTACTCGTGCGCCCTCGACGCATTCACATAGTTGATATATTCGCAGTCATACCCCCTGTCTGTCAGGAACTTCTCAAAGGCGTATGCTTGCAGGGCTGCCCCATAGTTGGCGGCTGTATGGAATGTCAATAATCCTAATTTCATTTATAGCGTTTTATATATGTTCAAATATTTCTTTCCAATGTTACTCCAGTCAAAATCCTTGTCAAGATCCAATGACTCCACATTGGCGGCTATGGTCGAATAGTTGTTTATCAGGCACTCTATCTTTTCCGCTATACTCTCTGCATTTCCAGCCTCTGCGGGATAACCCACATAGCCGTCCTGAAAGTAGCCGTCGAAGCCCTGCCCCTGTGCATAGATAATTGGTAAATGCTGACTCAAAGCCTCCACATATACCAATCCGAAGGTCTCTGGCTTCGACACCATCACAAAGGCATTGGCCTGTCGCATTTCTTCAATGATTTCATCGGGTTTCTTGAACGTTTGAGTCTTCACCCAGTTCTTTCCTGAAGCCAAAGCTTCCACTTGTGCTTCGTACTCCTTGTCGTGCGGACGATTAGGCAAACCCTTGCCGATTGCATTCAGCGTAATTTGATAGCCCTTGCTTCTTAGTAGCTCTACCGCTTGTATTGTTTCCACTAATCCCTTTCCCTCATAGAAAGCAGCCACAAATATCAAATTCAAAACGTCGTTGAAAGTCTTATGCTCTTTGCTCTTGTTGGCAAGAAACACCTCTCCAATACCGTTGGGTATCACCATTACCCTCTCCTCTATCTCACTTCTGACGATAGCAGGAATAATTTCACCCAAGAAGTTCTCTTTATATTTAGGCGAAATGAAGACAATCTTGCTGGCCGTTTTCAGTATCTTGCTAAAAAAACCTTTGCGCCATTTGAATACCTTGTAGTAGTTATTCACATCGGTATTCCTGATGGCAGCCATAAAGGGTATTCCCCTATCTTGGTGCAGTTTATAGGCCACCGCTCCATCAAGACACAGGGTACTGGCATGTATGCCATCAACACTGCTCAAATCTACTTTCTTCTTCAAATCCTTTACAATGGCATTAATCTTTGCCATATAGAGGATTCTATGGATAGGTTTCAATACCGTCGAGTAGATGATCTCCGATCCCGGAGTCTGGAAGTCAATCATTTGGTTACCCACTCGCGAATGGTTAGCTGCATTCAGCGGAACGAACACCGTTTGCCTCACGCCAAGCCGGTCCAATTGGGCGTACAGGTTCTCATAAACCTTTGTACCACCATAGCTGTTTGAAATGTGTAGTATATGCATGGTTTATGAGATATATCTGATTTCCGCCCTACAGCGACTCAAAAACAATTTGTGTAACCGCTTTCCCTTCTCTATCAGGGCCATCACGTCACTGGCTGTTGAATTTCCCATGTTCGAAATCCAGTCAGGTGTCTTCTTTGAGTACATGGCACCACCTACACTCTTGCCCATCAACAGGCGGTAAACAACCCTGTTTCCTTCGCAGAACACCGACCCGCAACTGGGTTTGTCCGCAGACAGATACTTCTTCGAGTGTTCCATCCGTTTCTGTATAAGCCTTTCGGTTTCCTCACTATCCTGTACCGGAAATCTGAACATGGCTGACACAATCACCGCCTCTGTTTCCTGAAAGGGAGAATGACGGTGCGTGAACTCCACGGCATTCTTCTGGTATATTCGGAATTCGTCATCCTGAGGGCTATAGTATTCCACCTCTTCTAAATAGTCAGAGATGGTTACGCCTATGCTCTTTCCCCTTCCGGCATTCATATACACAGCCCCTCCCACGCTGGTTGGCACTGAGAAGAGATACTCTATCCCGCCAAGTCCATGCTTCTGCAAGTCACGAATCAGCGTCTGTATGCGCACCGAACAGCCTACTTTCACACGTCCGTTTTCCAGATAGTCTATCCCTTTATCCACCTCCATCAAGCAGATGAGCGGAGTCTTTACCCGCTCAGCAAAAATGATATTGCTACCGCCAGAGAACACATAGTAACCCTGACCATTCTGCTTCAAGTCTTTAATGAGACATACCATCTCTTCGCGACTTTCGGGGAAATACACCAAGTCAGCCACTGAGTGCAGGCGCATGGTGTTGTATGGATGCAAGTCGCAGTCTTTAAGAATTTTCATCGGTAATACTTTTTTATTCAAGTTTTCACCGCATAGATTCTCCGAGAAAGCGACTGCTATGATATGCTACGTTATAGCCTTTTTTAGAGTTTTGTCATACATCTCCACATAACGTGAAGCAATGGCATCCCATTTGAATTGGCCAAAGTCAACCACCTCTGCTGCGAGGTAGTCGTTACGGTGCCGGAAGATTTTGTCTATTGCCCTTTTAATGTCCGCTTTGGAAGAAGCCCTCACGGCCTCTCCTACGCGTTCATCAAGCATCCCGTCAACCCCCTGGCCTTTGGTATATACGATGGCCAGATGTTGCGAAAGTGCTTCTAAATAGACAAGACCAAAAGTCTCGTGATAGGAGGGCATGGCAAAAACACTGCACCGGGAGTAGATATCCTTCAAGATCGCTTTGTCGTAAATCTTGCCGTGATAAATAATTGTTTCCGGGTTCTTATATGCAATGTTTTTTACCCCCCCCCAGTACCGTCCGTCGCCACCAACCAGGTGCAGCTGTATGTCGGGGAAAGCATTTCGCATTTCGAGAATTGATTTACAGAGTTTCATTACGTTCTTATTGTAGTCGAACCGGCCCACGTATATCACGTTGTGATTATCCTGTGCAGGGGTTGTCTTGACATGTTCCAGCCAGTAGGCATCAATGCCGTTGGGCTGAATCACGAAGCGGTATTCTATCTCCTTCAGGATAGTTCTCACCAACGGGTGACGGCAAAACTTCTCTTTCAGTGCTTTCGAGATAAATACTATCTTCCTGGCATCCTTCAGCACCCTCATGCCTGTAAGCCAGGTGTGTGGTGCATAGCCCAGGAACTCGTTGATGTCCGTATTCCTTACAGTCACAATATATGGAATGCCATATTCTTTATAGACACGATGAGCCACCGCACCATCGCTAAATAGCGTCGTGGCGTGAATCAGGTCGCAAGACAATAAATCTTGTGATAGCTGGTTCTTTAAATCAGCATACACATCGCGTACTTTTTTATGGTAGAGCACTCGGTGATGGGTATTCAGTATGGGGCGGTACACAAAATCAGTGTTTTGAGCCTCGAACCTGTTTTTTCCTTCTAACGACGGGTCGCGGTAGTAGGTATATACTGTCTGCTGTACGCCTTGTTTGTCCAACTCAGAATACAGATTGGCATGTACCTTACTGCCACAGTAGTCGTTACAGATATGGAGAATCTTCATAATCTATACATCTTAATTCCTCATTTTGTTACATTAACAATCCTTGCCCCATTAGGCAGGTTAATTACAACTCCTTTTACTGCACGAAACTTCAATACAGCCTTCTTTATATTTTCTCCAACCACAATCTGAGTGGAGTTAATATCGGCACCGCTCACCCAGTACCGGCTATTCTTGTTATAATACAGGCTCTGGGCAAAAAGCACATCACTCTGTATGTCCACTTTTCCACTAAAAACTTCTTTGGGAACCAAAATGACGTACTTTCTGTTGCCGCTGTCATTTCCGACAAGCTGCACATTTATTTGACGTTCTATAGAACTGAGGCCTTTGTCAAATACTATTTCCACACTCAGTTCACCAGTACTACCCGCTTCCAATTCTACCGTACTATTGCCCCCTTCTTTCATCTGCTCAAGAAATAGAGGCCGCGACTGCCCCCTCTCCAAATCATCCAAATCCAGATTACTCAATGACGTTCCGAACGAGTTCGACATACTGATGCGATTACTCTTTCCTGACAGCTTTGCACCAACAACACCTCTCTCCGTCCGACAATCAACCACCGTAACAATTTCCGCATTGTTGAACACGAACGGAACGAAAGCACCCTCAGCACAAGGACGCAGAAAATAGAGGCTATTCACTTTGTTATAGCTGTCATCAGCATAGATCCCCTTTGCCACAATGGCGTGAGTCTCCCGCTTGTCGATGTTCCAAGAGGAGGACACCCAGAACCGCCCGCCATAGAAGGTGTTCTCGTTGGCCCAGCCAATCTTTCCATTTTTGTCGCGCTGCGTGATGAGAATGCTTGTATTGCAATCCCGTATAGACTGGATAGAAAACTGATTATAGGAGCACCCGCCCCCATATCCAAATACCTTCATGCCAGTATTGAATCCGGTAATTGTCCCTATCCTCAAGGAACCATTGTTCACATTCTCTATCGTCATCCCACAGATATTGGTTTCTTTGCCTTTCTCGTATGTTACTGACTTTGACTGACAAATCAGAGAACCCGTCATGTCCAGCGACACCACACCGGCCGCTATCGTCACAGCATCAAAATTCTTTTTCGAACAGGTACAGATAATGGTTCCCGTCCAATCTATATACTTATTACCCTCAATCCTTATCTCCTCATTCGTCTGATAGTACTCCCCCGCAGGAATCACTATATGATTAGTGATTCGCTGGACCTGGTTGATAACCTTGCCCACATCACTCGTCTTGTCACCGCGCCTTGCACCAAACCAAGTGATATCAGCCATCGGGACGTTCCCTTTCAGGTTACAGAAGATTTGAGGGTAACCCTGAAGGTTTGTGTTTGCAAAATAGACCGTACCATTCTCTATACTTCCCCCATTGAAGTACAGAGTACAGCCATCAGGGATTATTAGTATCTTTCCTCGCAAGTTATAATTGCCTATGATTATATAGGTTGTATTGCTCTTGTTTATCTGCTGACTCAGGTCTCTACCTTCAACTAAATTAATGGTCTTCGTTTGTGCGAAAACAATATTCGTTGACAGCAGCAGTAGTAAAATATTCAAACGTCTCATGTGTGTTTTTACGCTGATATAGCACTCCTCCTCAGGTGTCTCCTGACGCTTAACAGATAACCCATAAAGATAGCAAATGAGAAATCAATCAAGTAGGAGCCTGAAAATAATTTTGGTATAAACCCGTATAAGAACATCATAATAAACATTTCCTTTTCTAATGGCATCTTGCGCATTAACGGAGAGAAATATACTTTTAAGCAATAACCGAAAAGGCACAAAAAGAGTAAAGAACCTATAAATATTCCATAATGCAGATAAACCTCCAAGAAGATATTGTGAGAATAGGCGCCATCCAAGAAAAAACGATCCGATCCTATGCCCCATCCCGTCAGAGGTCGCTCCATGATATGCGGAGTAACAACAGAATACATTTTCTCATCACGTCCAGAATCATGAGATACCAATTCTCCTTCTTGCAACAAATACATTGTACGAGAATTCTGAAAAGACTCTAAACGAGGTAAAATCGTAACTGCAGCTGTGACTGCTACAACTCCAACTAAGATCATCCTCATTTTAGCTCTCGTAGAGGACATAAATAATGTATAAAACACATAAAAAATGCCCAACACGAGAACGGGGCCACGAGAACCATCCAACAATATTAACACAAACAGAAGCAAACTAGCAGTCTTATCCAAATATCCTTGCTGTGTAAATAGAAACATTGCTGGTAACAACATGGAGTAACCGAATGACATACTGTATGTGTCATCAAGTTCCCTAAAAGGAGATAATGTATGCGCTACGACATATAGCAAGGAAATAAATACAGCAATCCTACTAACGAATAGCAACATTTTTTTGAAGTTGTTGAAATCTCCAATACTCATCATAAACAATATAGTAAGTATCGCAATGGGGGTCAGTGAAACCGCCTGTGAACTTTCTATAAATCGGTGAGATTCGGGAAAAAACTCGTAACTTACTAACAATAATATGAAATAAGATGTAAATGCAAACAGAAGCGAAACTAGCCTCCGCCGCATCACAATGACAACACCCGGAAGGTATGTTAATAATGTTATGGCCACACGATACGTCGCCGCTGTTTCTGTAGAAACTATTCCAAGTAATGGCAGCAACAACTGGATTGTTGTCACAATCATCTGGAACAATACCACAAATGATAAATACGAATCACTTTTCATTTGGGGATGTTATATTGTTAAAATTAAAGTGATACGACTCCAAATATCTCACAGCTTCAATAATATCATTTAGTCCAGCCTTTACGATGACATTGTCATTCCATCCTATTCTCAAACGAATCATACGAATTAATGCATTAAAATAACGCTTAACTACATACCAGTTAGACCTTACAAACAACATTAACTTATTCGAAGATAGCTTATAGGCCATCCCCCTAAGCGGATAGTGAAACGCAGAGAACTGTGCGTACAGTTGCTCATAGTTCACTTGATCAGCCAAGTCATTACGTCCCATCTTTCTCATCGCCTTAACAGCAGACTCACACCAAACAGTCTCTCCAGTCCAAATTAGAGGAATACGTTTCTCCCAATTTTCCTTGGCTTCAGGAGGAAGAAAAGGCAAAGTGTCAATATCTGCTGCACGATTCTTCATTTTCTTAATTCCGCCGCCATGATGCTTTGATGCCCCAGCTATTGCTATAGGCATGTCTATAGCATAGAAATGATCTGTCACAAGTGCAAGAGCCACGCCATTTGCAATATCTGGTGAGGGACCGGGGAAATATGTCCCACATGTCGAGTAAATCTTATCAAGAGTAGACCGCTTCACAATACCGTGATAAAGAAGAGGTAACCCACCTCTATCAGTACAACCTCGATCAATCAGCTCTTTTAAAACATCTTCAGACGATTTTCTCACAATATCTCCGGTAAATCTGGGATGGCGAATCTTGCTCGATAAATCCAATCCTTTTTTCTGATGTTCCTTAGCATCTGGCCAGGAATAAAAGACTGTTGATGGCAAAACAGCTTCTACTCCATTTGACTTCATCCAATTGACACATTCGAGAACTGCTTTAGTCACACCATCATCATCCCCTATGAAACTCACATATTCACCGGAAGAATGGTTGATTGCATTATCAGAATTAAGAGAAATAGGAATCTGTTTAGCAGTGTGGTTGTATACAATGGAAAGAAATGGGAAATCATTTTGCTCAAAATGAGCTAAAAACTCCGCATTATCTTCCGTATTGTCCTCAATAACCATCTCGATATCCTTTGACTCAAACGAATTAAGTAACACCATCAATTTCTGTAAATAAAAATACCGATCTTTTGTTGGGACAACAACACTTAATAGTATCTTTCCTTTCATATCAATTACTCCTTTTGATTTTTCTAAATAGTACACCAATAACATCAAGATTCATATTCTTCTTCATATACATCAAAGTAAATATAGATGAACATGCTATAGCCATAGAACCCAAAGAATACTTAAATAGAATATTTGAAGAAGATCGCACAAAAATCATTAATATCGTCACGCTTAAAACGAGCAGCAACAACATAACAGTCTTTCGGTTTAATCTAATTGTATAAAATTTCCACAAAATCATCCCAGTCACAACAAAATCAAGTAACCCTCGAAATACGTAAGCAAATCCAATTCCTTTGATTCCCCAAAGATTATAGAATAATACGTATATACCGAAAACTATAAGACGCTGTATAATAATTGATGTTAGGTAAATCTTGGAAGCTTGTTTGGCTAATAATATCATTCCCATACAATTTGAAACAATTATTATAACAGTTCCAATCATTGCATAATCAGTATATTCATTAGCTCTAATAAACTCTTGACTATAGAGAAGTTCAATAAATAGCGAAGAGAAGAATACAAAAAGAACAACTAATGGAAATGAAATTATTAGCCCCGTTTCCGACTGCTTGTTCAGTTCATCTTGAAGACAGCTATTATCAGTATGCACAGCTGAGATTCTTGGATAATAATCAGTTGACATTGACGTTATTATTACTCCAAAGTAGCTTGTAACTATTGTTGCACCTGCATGAAAAACGCCAACTTCTGATAGACCCCCGTAATTACTGATATACGCAGAAATTGCTAAATCAAACAAACTAGCGATAAAAGAAACGATCATTAGTGAGAAGCCCATCTTCACCATTGAAGAAGACTCTTTAAATAGTTCCTTAATTGATAGTTTTACCTTATCGTACTTAACCTCTGATACAAACTTATTAGAAAAAAACAATGCGGCGAAACTAGTTACAAAAAGCGAAGGAATAATACCTTTCTCTCTGAAAAAGAAATAAAAAGGAACAGCACTTAATAATCCAACGATTGAGCCATACAAACTGGCTTTGGCTAGTGACTTAAGATGTCGTACCCCTTTTAGTATCGCTAGTTGCCCTTCCGAAAGAATATTTAAGCCTACAACAATTGAAAGCCAGATATAAGCGATGATATGGGAATTATCGCCAAAACTCCAATTACTTAAAAGAGGCGAGAGGATAATTGTTAAAGCAATTCCCAATAATGATGTTAAGTAGATTACATTATTTGTTAGAGAAATAATCCGTGAGAGACGCTGCTTGTTTCCGCTGGCATAAGCCTCAGACACATCACGTACAGCACTCTGCGATATTCCTAACCCTGCGCCTGTTCTAAGAAGGTGAATAGAATTATTATAGAGACCTATCACCCCCATTCCCGAAGTACCTAGGAAAAGAGCGACTATTTTATTTATTACGACTTTCACAATTATATTAAAGACCTGAACAAAACCAAACAAGAAAGTCGTCTTAAATATAGTTGAATATGAAGTATTACCTGGTTTATCTTGTATTGCGCTCATTAATTGTTCTTCCGCCATAGATTCTACTACATCCACCACCCACAAGGCAGTGCAATAAATTGATTATAAAACTCTTCTACGCCATTGGGCATTTCCTGCCTACCGAATACGGAATAATACGTATTCGGCTGATGCACGGCTGAGCAGGCATAGCCCCACTCCTTGAACATCTTCATGTCTGCCTCTTTACTGCCCGACAGGATGCCGCAAACCCAGTAGTTGGGTTCGGTATCCTTGCGGCAGATAAAGTCTATCAGCGACGGCATGTCAAACAGCTTGTTCTCCCACCGTTTGGCATTCCGCGCCTGCTTCTCCAGCAGCTCGTCTATATGCTCCATCTGGCAGCATCCGATATAGCTGTTCACATCGCTGGGTGTAGCATTCACGCTGGGGATGCTGATGTCACAGGCTGCGGAAATCTCTCCGTTCTCATCACGGAAGATGCTCCTGTTAATGCCGAGGTCTCGAATGATAACCGCCTTCATATACAGCTCTTCGTCCTTAAAGACCAGTGCCCCGCCTTCGATAGTGTTCGGAAGGCGTACCGTCTGGAAGTTGAAGATGGACAAGGGTGTTCCCACGTTCCCCAGCCGTTTTCCCTTATACTTAGCTCCGAAGGCCTCGATGCAGTCATCCACAACGTGGATTCCCTTCTCCTTCCCGATGGCGTTGATCTCGTCCACATATCCGGGATAGCCGCAGAAATGGTAGTTGATAATCAGCTTCGTCTTGGCCGTTATCTTGCTCTTCACGCTCTCAGGGTCGAGAATGCCGTAGCGGGGGTCGATGTCTGCCCATACGGTCTTCAGGCCGTACTGAGCCATCGGCATGGTGGACTGGAGGCACGACATGGGTGTTGCTATCACCTCGTCACCGGTTTCTAGCCCGAGCGTCCTGAACAGCACCTGCCAGGCCAGACCATACGTGTTGGTCAGTAGTACCTGCTTTACGCCCAGGTACTCTGCCAGCCGCTTTTCAAACTCTCTTCCCCATTTGCCGTAGGCCAGCTGGCCGGAGTGCAGTATGTTCTGCATCTCCGGCAGTTCCGGCATGTAGGGTTTGTACAATGGAATCATATTATTTAGTTATTTTTCTAAGAACTCGTGCAGGAATCCCCGCAACTATTTCACCTTCAAACACTTCTTTATTAGCAAAAGATATTGCTCCGATAAATCCATCATCGTGAACATGTACACCATTCAAGGTCACAGCATTGGGAGCTAACCAGACATTATTATCAAGGATGGTTGAACCCATCAGCAACGAGCAAGCGGTAATGAAGCAGTTTTCACCGCATTTACAATTGTGTGCGAAATGAACATGGTTGTCCAGTTTGGAGTAGGGACCAACTTCTGTAACTCCTTCAAACAGTGCATTCCCCACCGTCGTGTTATCTCCAACGTATGCATCATGGCAAAGATGTGTACCGCCAACATGTTTTATCATCTTGGGATAACCCTTAATGCCTTGAAACCCCTCGCTTCCTATAACGCTACAGCAACCAATATAAACATTATCATCTATTACAGTCCCTCTCCTAACTACGGAATTTGGACCTATCTGAACATTATTGCCAATCTTCACCCCTTTCTCTATTACTGCGGAAGGATGAATATCACAGTTTTCTCCTATTACCGGTTCTGAATCATCATAATCATAGAACTTTTTAGCATTCCATAACGCATGATGGATGTCGTAAAATAGAAACTCTGCATTATCAGCAATGATATACGACAACTCTCTCCTCCCACCAAGAAAAACTTCAAGCTCTTCCTGTAATCCCCGTGTAATAACCAACGCTGACAATGACTTGTTGGCAAGTATTGCTTCAAAAAACTTAGGTGAAGTTGTATAACCTAAAATAGATGAATACTGTGTTGGCCTGTTACAGAGATTCAAGTTCTCAATAATACAGTCTTTACCTTCAAACTGACAATTCACAAGGGTAGCTATTTCGCTTAAAAACGCATTATGTCTTTCCATCTTCACGCCCTCCCAACTATAAACACATAATTCGTCGTAGCACTGCCGCCTATATTCAGCATCATGCCGTTCTTGGCATCCTTCACCTGATACCGTCCTGCCTTGCCTGTCACCTGCTTGTACAAGTCCACAAACATCCTCGCACC
>ERZ842401.4836-NODE-4836-length-15330-cov-7.788805_pt1 | contig 15330 bp, 3 predicted proteins | sample MGYA00521270_ERZ842401 | MGnify/ENA primary metagenome ERZ842401 (study PRJEB31892, sample SAMEA3878208) | bioreactor metagenome | biome: Moose rumen | place: Sweden | collected 2011-10 | study: EMG produced TPA metagenomics assembly of the PRJEB12797 data set...
TAATAATTAATTTATTAATAAATAATATTATATATTTAATTAATTTATTTATTTATTTAATTATTAATAATATAAATTTTTAAGCTTTTTCTCTTTTCTTTACTTTTTTTTTGGCGATACTTCCTCTATTTTGGTTTTGCCCTCCTACATTTGAATTTTTTTCTTTTGTTTTTATCTTTTGAGATTGAATTACTCCATTTTCATTTTTTATTTCAATTTTGACTGTATTTCTATAATTTGTTTTTAAAATTTCATCTCCTCCTAAAACATCATATAAATCCATTGCATATCCTATATTTATTTTTAATTGTGTATCAATTTTATCAATTTCCTTATCGAAATATGGATGAGCAACAAATGAATAATCCCATAAATCAGGTCTTTTTAATTGAGTCATTAATGGTTTGTCCTCACTTATATCAGTATCATTGGATAAACCAGATAAATATTTTGAAATAAATCTTCTAAGTGCTGTTGATAAATTTAATTTTTTAATAATACAATTTGGATTAAGATTATTAAAATATTGTTTTATTTCTTGTTTTTGGATATCATTTAATGATTTTTTAAATTCATTATTAATATTTGATTTGATTTCATCCCAACATAAATGTTCAAATAAATTATAAAAATCGATTAATGAATTCACGGTAAATAATTTTTTATTATCGTCTTCTTCTCCGCTATTATTATTTATAAATTGTTTAATTTTTTCTAAATGAATAATAGATGGAATTTGATTAATAATATCTTTAATGCTTTTTTCATTTTTATAATTTTCCTCCTGAATATAATTAATTAATTTTTGGAGATCAAATAAGAATTCAATAAGTTTAATATTTTTATTATTTTCTATATAATTAAATATTGTAGAAAGTTCTTTCTGATTTAATTTTCTTTGAGGATTATATTTTTCTATATACTTAGTTAATATCTCACTATTTTTTCCCCTATATCCTTCAAATCTATATGTTACAAAAAAAATATCCGGTTTAAATTGCTTCACTTGAGGTAAAACAATTTCGAATAAACTTTCTTCTATTTTATCAAAATTAATTTCTATACCTTCATAATTATTATATACAACAATTCCATCTGAAGTAAAACATTTTCTTATCGAATGAAAATTAATTATTTCATTTAATTTTTCTATAGTAATAGGTTTAGGTATATCCTTTTTATCTGCTTCTTGTATATTTATTGTTTTTTCTAATTGTTTAATATAATTTTTATGAATTGAATCATATTTATTATCTTTAGTATAATTAATAATACTATTTGCAAAACTATTTTGTATCATGATAAGATAATCATAAGCAGCTGATAAATACATTCCATAATTTAATTCACCTTTATCGACTAAAAAGAATGCAATTTTTTCATCCAAATAATTTTTTATTTCATGAACTATCATTTCATCTCTGCATCCAAATTTAATGACTTTTTCTTTAATTTTATTCCAACAATTTTGGTAATTTTTCATTGATTCATCAAATTTTTTCTCATCTCCATTAAAAATATTATTTATTATTTTCTCTTTTTCTGATTCAACAGATTTTTCTTTAGCTACTTTTCTTTCGATATTATAAGAATAATATTGACGGAATGAATTACTGACTTCATTTAGATTTGGAATAATTTGTAATAATTCAATATCTTCATAACTATTTAAAATTTTATTAATTACTGGGTATTTCATCATTCTATCATTAATATTTTTGAAATTATCTTTAAACATTTCAATATTTGGGCAATTAGATATCATGAAAAATTTTAATTCTTTTAAATAAGCATGTGATTTATAATCTTCTTCATCAGGTGAATATTCCTGATTTATTATCTTTTTTTTTGATTTTTTATTTAATTTTAAATTTTTTATATTTTCTTTATAATTATTTTTTAATTTTTTAAAAATATTACTATCACTATTTAATATAGAAGAATCAATAGCATTGTTTATTTTTTTTTCAAATTCACCTCTTTTTTCTTTTGTTTCAAATATTTCTTCACTTTCAATTGACTTTTCTAATACATAATATAATATATTCATAAATTCTTTTATATCTTTAATATGATTTATTTCTTTAATTAATATATTTATAATTTCATAATCTTTTTCTATTATTTCAAAAATGCTTAATTCTTCAATTTGGAAACTTTTTACTTCTTCATCAGTTAAAATTCCAATAATATTTGCAAAAAATAAATGCGAATATAATATAAAATTAAGAACTCTAAATGAAAGATTATCAATTTTTCTATTTGATAAATCTAAATTTAACATCATAAATTCATCTTTATTCATTAAATTCAAATTTTGTTCTTTTTCATTATTTTTTTCTTTGTTTTCAGCATATATTTTATATGCATCCAATAACATATTAGGAATTTCTTTATCTGCATAATATAAAGATAATTGACTCTTTCTTGCTTCATCATTTAAAAATATTCTCATATGTCCTTCTCTTCTTATTAATATATGATTTTCCCCTCCTATTTTTTCTTTACAATTAAAACATTCACTTATTCTTGTTGGAAATCCACATGGATCAATAGTATAAAATTTTCCGCAAGAACACACATAAGCTCCTTCTCTAACACCTCGAGATTTCAAATGATTATCAATATCTTTTAATTCTTCAGTATATATCGATTTTTTAGCCAAAGTCATTCCAGGTAAAAATGATTCTTTAATTATTTTATGGGCTTTTTCCTTGTTTAATAAAGAAGAAAATATATTTTTTTTTTCATTATTTATAGATAATAGAATAACTTTTAAAATAAACAAAATAATATTTATTCTTTCATCTTTATATTCATAATTTTTTGGCAGTTTAGACTTTAATTGTTTATAAAAACCTGCCGATAAAATATTATCATAAAAAGTTTTTATTTCCGGTGTAATATTAAATTCACTTTCTTTTATATGCTTATAAATAGATTTAATATCTTCATCAATTTCAAATTCATTATTTTTCTTTAAATATTCAGATATATATTGATTAGAAACTAATGAATAAAAATTATCAAGCATATTATTTATTTGCTGTTTTCCATTCTTTACATCATTAATTTGTTTATCTACTCTAAAATCTAAATGATCTTCATTTAAATTAAATATACAATCATCTTTATGTTTTTGAGCATTTTCACCTTGATTATCTTCTTGATAATTATCTATAAATCCTTGTAAAAAGTTCAAATATCTCTCTTGTAAATATTCTTTGTTTGAAACATCTTTCCCTTTTTGATGAATCAATTTAAGCATATATATTTTTACTAATTTTATTTCATTAGGTTGATTTTCATCATTGTTATCAAAATTAAGCTCTCTATCATTTTTTAATCGATCCGATGAATATTCACTTTCTAATTTCAAATCGATATAATGTGTGATATAGCGCTTTATGTATGCTATTGAATATAATTTTAACAAATTTATATAAGCATTTTCATTATTGATTTCGTTATTTTGTATTTTTATATAAGTTAATAATGCTTTTTTGAAGGATATAAATGCTGAAGAATCAAACATTTTTTCTAGATAATCATCCTCTTTTGTATTAGAATTATTTTTATTTATTTTAAAAAAGAATTGTTCAATTTTACATTCAAAGAAATATAATAATATATGGCTAAAAGTATTATTAATTTCTTCATCTATTAATTCGTATTTTTTATTTATTTCCTCATCTTCCTGCTTCATAAAAATTTGAACTAGATTAATTTGATCATATTCTTCATTTATATCTTCGTTATTATCGATATTTTTCTCATTTATTTCTGAAGGTTCCACATCCGAAAAAATAATCTCTAAGATAGGGATTGATTTTTTAATTAAATTATTATTACCACAAATAATTCTTATAATATTCAATCTATGTTCTTCATTTGAGAAAATCTTATATTCATTTAATAAAATACTTATAAATAAAGAAGAATATTCATCTGAATTTTCATCTAAGTTTTTAATTAAAATTTCCTTCATTTCCTCTAAATTTTCAATTAATTTTTTTTGGTTATTACTATTAATATAACTTCTTTCATCATCTAATAATTTACTAATTTTAATCAAATCATCATTATGAAGTTTTTTATTATTATTTTCCAAAGATTTCATTACTAGAATTAAATTATTCAAAGTATAATATTCTTTACTATAAAAAGAGAAATCAGAGTTAAATTGTTTTAAATCTGCTATATGTGATCTTATGAAAATGAGATAATCTTCTATTTTTTCTTTTTGTTTATCACATAAAAAATATAAAACTTTTTTCATAGTAAATATCAATGATTCAAATATTTTATATAATTTAAGATTAACTATTGCAAAATATTCGAGGCATCTATCACTTTTTTCATATTCAAAATTACCGTTAATAAATGATTTAATAAAAACTTCTTCAACTTGAGGATAAAATTTATATATTTCAAAATAAATTTCAATCAAATAACGAATAAATTCCGAATAACTTTGCAAAAATAATAATAATTTTGCAATATCAATTAAATAATCATCAAATTCATTTGAAGAAATATTTGCTTTATATTTTTCTGTTATTTTTTCTGCAAAATTAGTTGAAAAATCAGCCTCAGTTTTTAATAGATTTGAATCTAAAAAATATATTTGTATAATTATATCTAAAAACTTAATTTTTGATTCTGGTATCTCAGAATTATCATCTTTATTTATAAAAAAGTATATAGATAGATCATTGAAGAATGCTTTTATTATTGATATATCATTTGTTCTTAAAATATCCTCTAATTCTCGTATTTTATTTATTTGGTTTTTAGTTTGATTTTCTAATTCTTGTTTTTGTTTTTCATATTTCTCTATTTCAGTTCTTTCATTTTCATTTTCTGATAAATCAGTTCTTAATTTATTCTCATTATTTGTATATTTTTCAATTATATTATTTTTGATAAAAGTATTCATATTTCCTAAAGATTTTGAAGACATTGGTAATTGAAGTCCTAAAATTTTAGTTATTGGAGTCTTAGTACTAATAGTATTATAATCAATATTTTCAGAGAAGGAATCTATTATTTTTTGATATATTTCTTTATAATATATTAAATACGAAGACAGAATTTGATTTTTTTCAAATATATATATAGTTTCTGTTAATTTTAATATTAATTGTTTCTTAAATTCTATTTTAAATAAAGAAGAGAGTTCTACATTATCATTATGAAAAACATTTGAATCTGTTAAAATATCTAAAATTATTTCATTTATATTTTTACAATTTTTTATTAATAATTCTTTTAATATATTCATTAAATATTCACTGTTAATAATCCCTTCAGAAAGTTTCTTTTTATATTGATTAGAATTAAATTCTTTTTTTTTTGTTTTTGAATTTAATATTAAATTTATCGAAACAATCATATATATTTTGGTTAATTAATTCATTAATATCCAAAAATATTTCAATAATACTTTTATTATTTTTTGAAATTAATTCAAAAATATTAAATTTATTATTTTCATTATTTAGATTATCAATAATTATTTGGTTGAAATCATCCATTAAAGGAATTTGATCTTTTATAATTAAATCATTTTTATTTAAAGTAATTTTGTTTTCTTTAGTTTTATTATCATTAATAAATTCTCTTTTCAAATAGACAATAAATAAATAATATTTATTATTTTTTATAGATTCAACTTTTTCAATATTATCAATTATATTCTTAACATAATTCATTTTATTTAAATCTTCTTCTTCGAATTTTATAATACATAAATTTTGATTTTCCTTATAAAAAGAATCAATCAAAAGCTCTAATTCTTTAGATGTTCCAATAGTATCAATAACTATTTCTTTTATATTTTTTTTATTAAATATAGAATTATCCATTATTTCTTTAATTGGTTCTGTGATATTTGAAAAAGTATATATTATATGCCTTAAATCAGTTTTAGAAATTTTATTTAAATAATCATTTATATTTGAAGAATGATTTTTACTATATGAAGTTTCCAATATTTTAGAAAGTTCTTTTTCTCTTTCTTTAAATCCATTAATATGAATACATGATATAATATCTTGTGATAATGTGGGGGAAATTAATTCAAAAATTTTAGATATTATTTCATCATCAGAAATATTTTCTTTATTATTAGTTAATTTAAAAACTAAATTTTCGATAACTTCACTGTCACAACTTATTAATTGTTTTTTCAAATTAATTTTTATTTTTTTCTTTCCATCAACACTTTCATAATTAATTAAATCTTCAATTTTTTTATTTATAGTATTTACTAATTGAATATATTGTTTAGGAAGAAAGTTTTTCAGAGAAATTACATGCTTTTCAAATCTATTTAAAAAAGGTTTATCTTCATAAAGAATCATATTTTCATCAATTAACACAACTATTTTGAATTTATTATTGACTAATGATGTAGATTGATTATTAGAAAAAGATATTTTTGCATATTTATTTCCATTAGATTCGGAAAAATTTTGATTAAATAAATCATATAAAGAAGGATAAATAATTTCTAGACCTTTCATAACAAGAATTACTTCATTTTCCATTTGAATTTGAATTTTATAAAGCATTTCTTCAATATATGATTCACTTTTATCACCCTTAAACTGACTTCCAATATATATAACATTCTGCTTTTTCTCTTTATGAATTATTTGTTCAATTAAACTTTGGCTTGTACTATTTTTTGATATAAGCAATAAATATCTACTATTAATATCTCTGAAATTATCACTTATACTTTTGATTATATTATATTTATGCTCTATATTATTATATTTAGATTTCCTATAAAATATTTTTACAATATTATCAACAGAATCCTGATATCCTCCAAAATTTCTTTCTAGAGCTTTTATTGCTGATATTGTTCTAATATAAACTAAATCTTTCTCTTCATTTTTTTCACTTTCTTCTTTTAAATATTTCATAGTATTTCTTATTAAATTATAAAAATCTCTATTTCCATGAAAATCTTTAAATCCTGTTTTAGATTCTGCCTCTCTAAAGTCATTATATGTCTCTGATAAAATTTTAAATAATTCTTCATTATCCTTAAAAGCCTTTTCATCTATAGATTTTGCAATTTCTGAAGAAGTATCGATTAAATCTTGCAATTCAGGATCTTGAGAAAATATTCTTATTCCTCTATTCATTTTAGAAGCATCTAATGCCCAGTTTGTTATTCCGAAAAATGCAACTTTAATTTCTTCATTATCTAACTCAGAGTGTAATACTTTAAGAGGATTTTCTGAGCTTTCTTCTGCTAATCCCATTTCATCAAAAAAGACTAAACTTATCATATCATTATTTTTTTCTGCAAAATGTCTAGCTTTTTCAAATGCTTTTTTTATTCCGTTTGAAGTGCATGTTGTACTACCCTGGAAAGGATATGAAATTACCTCCTTATAATCAGGATTTTTGAAAAATTCATTTAAAGATAATTTACCTTTCATATTATCTAAAAGAAGTTGAACACTTAATGATTTACTATTTCCTGGTTTACCACATATTATTAAAGGAATTTTATTTATTAAGCAAAATAATTCACAAAATATATTTTCTCTTAATGCATTATTTTTTGCAATTCCCCTTTGAGGGTTAATATAAATCTGGTCCAAAATAAATTTACTTTCTTTTAATGGAACATGTAAAAAGCCATATTCAAAATAATTTTGTTCATCTAATAATTTGCATAATTCTTCTCTTAATGATTTAGTTGGAAGCCTTAGATAATATGAAATATAAATACTTAAATTTATTGAATTCTTTTTAATTGTATAACTATTTATTTCAGAAAATTCATTTAAATGAGGATTTTTTGTAATTATTCCAATATTTTGTTTTCGAGATAAATCTTTTAAATATTCAAAATATTTGATGAATCCTTTATAGAAAATATTAAAGTGTTTTATATCCCTTAAACTTACTGAAGAACTATCACTATTATTTTTAATAAAAAAATGGCATAGTTTGACTGTATTAACAGCTAACTTCACTAATCTTGAATTTTCCTCAATGTTATTATCATCATTTATATAATTTTTAATCATGCTTTCAATATATGATTTTGTATCTTGTTCAGTTAATTCACCAAAATCTATTACATAATTTAATAATGAATGAGGTAATGGATTAACTGTATATACTAAATCTTTTTTTCTTTTATTATTAATTTTTAATCCTATTTCTAATTTTTTACTTTTTTCACTCAAAATACGATAAGGATTACAAGCTCCAATAAATACATATCTTTGATATTTATCATCATCGATTTTTTTTCCTCTCATTGTTCTGTTGCAAAAAATTTCAGAAATTAATCCCATTGAATTACATGTATTTAATTCATCGAAAAAAATCCACATTTGCTTTTTATCAATTTCTTCTCTGATATTATTTATATTTTCTTCTTTTGTTTTTTTCGCTTTTTTTTCTTCTTCTTCCTCATTTATTTCATCTTTTTCTTTTACTTCTTTTAAAATTTCTTTATCTTTTTGTTTTTTTAGTCTTTTATTATTTTCAGTTTCTTCGAACATTTCCCTAAATTTTTTTTCTTCATCAAGTTTTAATTTTTCATTTTCTTTTTCTGTCTCTTTCTTTATCTCTTCGATTTTCTTAATTATTTCTTCATCATTGACTCCTTGGTGGATATTTATAATTTTTATTCTATTATTTAAACCTTTACTTTTTATTAAAGAAAGCATTTTAATCAAACTTGTTTTTCCACATCCAGTTTCACCCATCATTATAATAGGAACATTTGCTCTTGTTTTCATTAGAATATGAATCATTTTTATATAATTATCTGTTGTGAAAACATATGTAGGATAATTTTTTTTTATTTCATCACACATATTTTCTTTTTCCTTTTCGTTTTCTATTCCACAAAGATCTAATAAATCATTTAATAATTCTTTTTCTGTTTTTTCCTTAGGGTTTTTTAATAATGGAATCCCTTCATTCCAAGATTGGGAAATTAGCAAATCATTTAACTTAATGAGTTCTTCTTTTGTGCAGCCATTTCTAGTTATTATTTTAAAAAGCATACCAAATTTTCCATCTTGAAAGGCAATAATATTTTGCTTAATATTATCATATGTTACCATTGTGCTTAATTTCTTATTGGCTAATTTATTAATAGCATTCATATTCTCAGCTTCTTCAGAGCCTAAATAAAAATCAGTTTCTTTTTGTTCTTTTATTAAATTTTCATAAGGCCCTTTGACAAATAATTTAGTATTATTTATTAATGAATTTATTATTAATTCTCTTATATTCTTGGCTTTATCCATTTTTGTTATATCGCTTTCTTCTCTTATATTATCTTTCAAAGCTAGTGGTTTTAAAATTAAAGATTCTGTAAATAAGATGAATTGATCAGCTAATAAATTTATAAACATTTTTTTTTGATAATAATTAGGATTTTTAATTTCAATTGTTTCATCATTGGTATCATTATTCTTGAAATAAAAATCTATTAAATCTTGGCAAGAATTAAAATTAGTGTTATCATTTGGATTTAAAGGTAGATAATTATTAGATTTTAAATCAATGTTATTATCTCCAATATTTCCTTCATGTAATAGTTTGAAAATTTGTGCAACTATTTGAATTTTGGAGTCCTCGACTTTTCTTTGACTATTATTATTATTTTCTTCCTCAATTAATGAAGATAATTTTATATTTTTTAATTCACAAAAATTTAGAATGGGATATTTCTCCAAATAATTATATATTTCATTATGTATTTCAATAAATATTTCTACTTGTTCTATATTATATGAAAATATTTCTGAGCCATAATCATTATATTTCATTACTAAAAACTTAAACAAAAATTCCATAACCATTTCATTTAATTCAGTGTGTGTTAGATCTATATGAAAAATGTATTCCTCCCCTTTTATTAATTTTACTTTTTTAATTCTCTCAAATAAATTTTTTTTTGTAAAATCACCTCCTATTTGAAAATATATATATTCTTTTTTGACATTTTTAATCCTTGATTTAATAAAATTTGATTTTCCTTCTCCACATGAACCAGATTTAACAACTAGAATTTTTTTCAATTTCTTCAATTCATTTATATAGTCAGATTTATATATTTTTGTAAAAACTTCTTGATTGAAAACTTTTATATCTTTATTATTATTAAATCCTTTTTTTATTTCACTTTCTTCTTCTGAATGAAATATTATTAAAAGGCTTTTCATACTATTTTTATATAATTTCAAAAATTCGGATACTTTTTCTATTAAAAAAATTTTATTTTCTTTTGTTAAAGAGTCAGATTTATTTATTATAAATAAACTTTGATATGGGTATAAAAATATTCTATAGAGAAAAGATATTATTTCTTCTTTACTTGTCTCTTTACTGCAAATTAAAAGTGTTGCTCTAGTTGGATAAGAATTTGATAATACTTTATAGACACCAATTAGCTTTTTATCATTAATTTTATCTGGGGTATTTGATAAATATACTCCATCATATTTTTCATTATTCTCAGATTCAATTAATTTATTAATTTTGTATATTTCCTCACAAAATTTAATTCCATTTTCTTGAAATACTTGCTTAGTATATTCAGAAATATTATAAATCATATTTATAAATGAATAAATAATTGGATCGGTATTATTTTCATCGGAACTTCCTTCGTTTTCTTTTTCATTTTCTTCAATTTCTTCCTCTATAATATTATTATCGAAATAACTTTCTTCCTTATAAAAATTAGAATTATATGAAATATCTAATTTTGAATTATAATTATAATTGAAGTTTGAAACTATTTTTGTTATTTTATTATTTGCCAAAGAATTAAATAAAGGTAATAATATATCATAGTTTTTTAATTTTAAATTTTTATTTATAAAATTAAGTGTATTCCCATAAAAAAATCTTATATATTCATAATTAAAATAACACTTTTCAGTTAAATCTTTTATTTCTTGCTTTAAGTTGTATAAATATTTTATTAAATCGTCCATTTTAAATTTCAATTCTTTTTTATTTTCAATTTCATTTTGCTCTATATTATCACTCTCATTTTTTATTTCATTGAAACACATTAAACAATCAATATCAGAATAATTATATATATCATTTTTATTAGAATTATTAACTTTTATACTATCCCTAACAATTGTTATATAAATTGTATAATTTTCAGATTCTGGTAATCCTATATTATATAAATCATTTAGATAAGCTTTTATTATTTTAAATTTTTGTATTAAATCAACAAAAATTCTAACTTTATTATAGTTATTATTTTCATCTATTAATTTTTCTTTGTTATTATTTTCTTTTTTCATATAAGATTTCATAATTAAAGCTCTACCTCTTAATCCTTCTATACCTTCATTTTTAATAGTTTTATTTTGCCTATCAAAATAATCAATACTCATATTATTAATTGAAATTGTTATTTTTGATTCGTTTAATATGAATGATATTTGGGAAGATGAAAATTCAGGTTTATTTAAAAATTCATTATAGAATATTTTTATTCCATTAAAATTTTTTATATAGCAATTTATATATTCTCCTAAATAATCTTCTTGATTTTTTACTGTTAGAATATTATTTAACTTTTTAATAAATTCAGTAAATTTAAATTCTTCTCTCTTAATTTTATCAAAGAAATTAACTGTTTTGATAAAGCCTTGCACATCTTTTTCTTGTAGATTTTTTATATCATCTGATTCTACAAAAAAATCCATTAATATTTTTGTATTTATATCAATATTAGATTTAGCGAAAGATATTGCTTCAGGATTATTTTGAACAAGTTTCAAAAATTCCAAAAACAAATCTCTATTTATTATATTTTGATGAATAATGCTATTTTCCTTTGGTTCTTTAGAATCTTTAATTTCATTATTATTATTTTTTTCTTCTTCGTTATAATTTTCGTTTGTTATATAAATATTTAATTCTTTTAAAAACTTAATTATTTCTTCAATTCGTTTTTTTTCAATGTTTTCATTACTTAGTTCTTTCAAAAAATTTTCGATTTCTTCTAAAATTTTATCATTTTCATCTTTTATAATTTGCTCAATAAATAAATTATACAATTCTTTTAAAGCTAATAAAATATAATTTATTATTTTTATTTGGGCGAATAAGATTATATTTGATTTAATTATATTTAATTTATCTTCATCAATCAGTAATCCAAAATAATTTTTCAAGAATGATATTTCTTCTTCAAACTTATTTTTTTCTCCATTTAATGCAAGCTCAACTAAAAACTTTAAATTTTCAGTGACATTTTCAAAATTATCATTTTCAAAAATTGTCTTAAGATTATTAAATTTTTCTAAAGCTCTTTGTAATAATAAAGCCTCATTTATTTCTTCTTGATTTTGAGCATTATTATTTAGAAATATCTCTTCATTATAATAATTCATAAAACATTTTGAGTTTTTTAATTTATTATAAAGAGTTGCATTATTTAGCTGTTTTATTATTTCTATATATTCAGGCATTTCCTTTAATCTATCGAAGTCTTTTAATTTACTTCTTCTAAATGATTTAATTAATTCCTTTAACTGTATTATTTCCATGCTTTTTGAATTTTTGAAAAACTCTTCAAAATATTTTAAAATTTCTTCCAAATATTGAATTTCACCTCTTATTTTCATAACATCATTTTTGAATTGAACGAAAATTATTTTTGCTTTATCTTTTGAATCTGATTTATCATTAGATAAGAAAAGTAAATTTATTTTATATAAAAAAATCTCATTATCATTTATAAAATTATCTAATATATTAGAAGCTTTTTCATAACTAAAATTTTTATTTTCAAAATTTGATTTTATCTGTTTAATAATTTTAATAGTATTAAGTGTATATTCATCTTTAATTTGAATATCATTTAATTCGAAAAAATTATTTTCTTTTAAATCATTAAGAAGTTTTATATTATCAGTAATATTATTCGAAAAAAATTCCTCTTCTTTAATTACTTTATTTTTTAATTTACCTAAAACAAGATTTAATAAATTTTTATCATTTTTTACTTTTGATATAATATAAGGAATTATCGTTGCATCATTTGTTTTAAATATATTTTTCGTATGATCTAAAAAATAATTTATTATTTTTTCTTTATAATTATTATCTAATTTGTTATTCTCTAAAAAATAAATATAAAAATCAATAACTAATGCATCAGAAAAAGATTTTGGAATTAATTCAATAAATTCATTTATTTTGCTCGATTTAAAATTAATTAACAGTTCTAAAAATTTCGATAAAACTTTTTGGAAATTAATTTTTAATTCTGATGAATATGATTTAATATTATTTTTTAACCAATCAAATATTTTTCCAATAATATTGAGATTATAATTTTTCTCAGGAATAACCTTTATAATATAATATAAGTACTCAATTCCTGAAACATTTTTTATGACATTAAAAAAGAATAAATCATAATTATTATTTGCTTTAAAATATTCATATAAATTATTTGAAATTATTATTTTAAATACATTTTCCAAATTATTTTTATCTGAACTAGTAATTTTAACCTTCCTTAAATATTGGAATTTTTTATCATTACTGAATTTCGAAAAAATATTTTTCATTTTAGGTATAATTTCTAATAGAAAAGTATCATTCACTATTTTCTTATTTGAATCATATGAATCAATCATTTCCTCCATAGTCATTTTTAGATGTTCTTCTAAATTTGATATATCTTTTGAAGCATTTTTATTTTCTTTTTTTTCATCTTCAAAAAATTCTATTATTTGAATAATTTGATTTAAATTATTATTAACTTTAAATGTTTGAATTGCTGAAATTATAAAAAAATTAAAATCCAAGTAAAAATTATTAATTTGATTTTCTTTGGTCAAAATTTGCTTATGAATTGGATTTATTTTTCCTATATCATCATTTGATTTAATTCGATGAAATTCAATTTTATATTTTTTTAATCCAAAATCTTTTAACAATCGAGATAAATCAAAAAATTTTTCATTCATTATTTCAAAATAATTCAAAAGATTTGTTTCGATTTGAAGCTTTCCATAAATATCATTTTTCCCATCACATAATTTCATAAGCTCTGTTCTTAAATTATCGCTTATAATTATTTCTTTTTTTATTGTGTTGATTTTGTTTAAAGTTTGTATTGTTTTTTTTTTAATCAAATCGTTTGAAAAAAATAATGAATAATCTTCTTTAGTTCCATTTTTACTAAAATAACCTAAAAGAAAAGCCATAAATATAATTTCAGTTTTATTTTTATTTGAGTTATTATTATTTTCTTGTTTATCTTCCTTTTCTTCTTCTTTTATCTCTTCTTCATTTTCTTTATCTTCTTTTTCTTCTTCTTTTATATCTTCTTCATTTTCTTCATCTTCTTTTTCTTCGAATTCTTCTCCATTATCATATTTATGAATTAGATTAAAAGGCCATGCATTTTTATCCTTTTCTAAATTAGAAAAAATTTCTTTAATAAAGTCAGTAATTTCATTCTTATGAAATATTTGGAGTTCTTCATATTGAATTGTATTTTTGGTTATTAATTCTAATAAAATTGATATGTCTAATTTTTTTTCTTTTGAATAAATAAAAAGATTTAGTAATATTTCAAAATATATACTAAATCTTTCTGCTTTTTTTTGCTCTAAATAACAAATTGTATCCTGACATAAGCATTCAATATTATCAGCACTATTATTTAAGTCTTTTTTGATAATATATTCATAGAATTGAATGAAAGTGTAATTAAAGCCTATATCACATTGATCAAATTCGATTTTTTGATAAAAACTTGTTTTATTTATTAAATTTCCAATTTTTAATCCAAAAATAAAATTTGCTCGGCTTTTTGTATATTTTATGTTTATTTCATATTTCATAGGCTTTTGTTCATCATCATGAATTTCTATAGCATCTAAATATAATTTTATATTTGATTGTCCATTTTTGTCCATTTTCTTCTTGGATCCAACTATCATCAACATTTAATTCATTCAAAAAAATTATAAAATTTTGTTTTTCTCCGAGTTTTGTTTTTTTAAAATTATTTTCTGATAGTTTTTGTCCATTATATTCAAATACAATTGGATGATTTTGAAAAAGTGTTTTTCTATATGAATTTATAAAAAATATTCTTGTTTTAAAATTTTCTTTTTCTTCCATTTATTAATTATTATTAATTAAATCAATGCTTATCTATTTATTGCTTCTCTATTTTTAATATCTTAATTAAACTTTTTTAATTAAATTTCAAAAATAATTTAAATTGAACAACAATGGGGATTGGGGATTGGGGATTGGGGATTGGGGATTGGGGATGGG
>ERZ842401.4837-NODE-4837-length-15327-cov-5.070063_pt1 | contig 15327 bp, 17 predicted proteins | sample MGYA00521270_ERZ842401 | MGnify/ENA primary metagenome ERZ842401 (study PRJEB31892, sample SAMEA3878208) | bioreactor metagenome | biome: Moose rumen | place: Sweden | collected 2011-10 | study: EMG produced TPA metagenomics assembly of the PRJEB12797 data set...
CAGTTAGATTCCCTCTGGTTATTTGACTGTTTGGCGAGTTAATTGGACAGCAATGTAATTTTCCCTGTATATAATTCACAGTGATTCTCTCTTGTTCCAAGCGATTTCTTTCCGTGTTATTCCTCAATTCGTTGAAAACTGCTCGTTCTTCATTGCTGAGGTTTTGCGGTATGCTGTTGCCAGATAGAGCTTTTCCTTTGCAACAAAACTGAGCGAATTCTTGTAATGTTTTCATATCCATGCAGAAAGATTCGGTTTGAGGAAAATGGATTCTGAAATCAGAAAGAATCTGGAAACCGTGTTCATCTAAGTCTCCGAAGTACAGGATTCTGTAGTTATGAAGCCATTCGCTGTGTTTCAGCATTGTCACGGTAAAGCCATGCCCCCAAATGCAAAGCGTATTTTTCATTTTGGGAAAAGTCAGGTACACCATTTCATTTTCAACAATCAGAATGGTCTGTATATGTTGCAAGCAGTCAGACTTGTCCAAGTGAATGAAATCTTGCAGCGGCAAAGATAGTTCCGAGACTGAAAGGTTGCCAATAGTTAGTGGCGTTTCACCCAGACTTCTGAATCGGACAAGATACGGCTTTTGCTTTAGTCCGTGTTTTGCTTCAAAATCAGCGGAGCTGTCTGTTGAAAAAAAACTGTGGATAAGAGCTTTGTTTGTCTCAATGAACTTTGTATGAACTGAAAGCGGAATCTCTCGGATATACAAATCACTCTTTTGGTTTTCGTGAAGCCAGTTTGCGCATAGACAGATGTTTTTCCAAAAGTCAGTTTCTTCGGAACGGTCTGCCGTTAAATCTTGTGTATGTGCCAACGCCCAATCTGTAAGCTCCGTGTCAGAAAGAAAGATTTGCGTCTTTAGTATTTCCAAAGCAGTCGTAAGATTTTTTGTTTCGGCTTTTTTCTTTATGAACGAAAGATAATCTTCTTCATTTTCAAAAAGGATGTTTTTAAGTTTCTGCTGATAACCATAATTGCGCGTTTTGATTTCTTCAAACTCAAGCGTGTAGCTTGTGCCTGTTTTGTTTTTGCTTTGCTCGTAAAGCGGAGTGATTTCCTGCTCGTATTTTTGCAAGTCATCATTTGCCTTGCCTTTGTCGGCTTTTATGTACAGTGGAAAAAATGCTTCATCATCTGTTTTGCCGTTTAGATAACAGTTGATTTTGTATTTGAGAAAATCTGTGTATCTTCGCTCTGCTTTTTGCCTGATTTCCGAAGCTGTTATCATTCTGCCTTCTCCTCTTGGAGTTCTTCTTTCCGCTCTTTGTATTTTTCAATTGTCATGGAGATAAGGCGAGAGTCGTTCGTGTTTTTGTTTTCTGTCATGTGGACGGACGAAATGTAATCCTCCACGATATTTATCTTGTCGAGCGGAGTGATGACCATCAGCTGCAAGTCGAGCTGTTTAAAAAGTTTCATGGCATATTCGGAATTCATTGCATCGCTCTTGCTGAACGCCTCATCGATTATGACGAATCTGAAGGAGTTGCAGCTTTCGCTGTTTATGCCGAACTGGTACGAAATTGCGGAAGCTAGAATTGTGTAGGTGAGCTTTGCCTTTTCTCCACCGCTGAGGCTTGCGCTGTCGCTGTAATATTGCTTCTGCTGATTGTCCTGACAGTAGTTTTCGCTTGCGGCAAATGTGAACCAGTTGCGAATATCAAGCACGAATTCCCTGAGATTTTGGTTTTCTTTAAGCGACTCCAAGAATGCCTTTATCTGCGTGAAAAGCTGTTCTTCATATTCCGTGTCTTGCTGTTGGATGCGCACCGTGTCGGGAATTGCGTTTTTCAGTTTGATGTTGAATTCTGAAATGCGAGGGTCTGCATTGCGCTCGCATTTGAGCGACAAATAAGTATCTGGATTTTGGTAGTATGTAATCTGTCTGAGGTTTTGGTTTAAATCATGTACTGCCTTTTCAATTTCTTCTTTCTGAAAGTTTATGAACTGATTGAAATTGATGATGTCGTCTTTTATGGAGTTGTGTAAAAAGTCATGGAACTGCTTTTCGTATTTCGGCAGGTCGTCTTTTTTGAGGCGGTTGTAGAAGTTTTGATAGTCGGGGAGAAAGTCTTCGTTAGCTTCCATATCATTAAACTCACTTTCCCAGTTTCCGTACAATTCACGAAGTTTTTCCTGAGGATGTTTAACTTTTGTCATAGCATCGCGTAAATTCTTTATGAATGCACTGATTGTACGGTTTGAGGTTGTAATATTGCCTTCTAACCCGCTTGTCATTTTGTTTCCCGCATCCTCTGCCATCGGAACGGAAGTTGCTTTTGTCAAACGCGGATATTCTTCGCACAGTTCTTTAATTGATGTGAGAATTACCGTTTCAAAATCAGGGTGGAACTTATAAGTTTCCCATGCTGATTGATTTTGGTTCAAAGCAGTTTCAGAATTTGACAGTTGATTTTCAAGACTTCCGAGCAATTTTGTAATTTGCTCTTTATCCATATCAACTTTGTATTTCTCATTTTTCTTTCCGTCAAGAAGTGCTTGCAATTGCGCTATGTCTTTTGAGGTGACAAGCCGTTTTCGTTCGTCCTGTAATGAGTCTATTTTTGTGGCGACAGATTCATAATCAATTGCTTCCCACGAAAGAACTTTTGCAAGCGATTGAAGCGCAAAATCCTGTTTGGTTTGTAATGTAAGTTTTGATTCAATGTCGGTGAGTTGCGCTTGTATATCCGTTTCTTTTGCGCATAAATCATCGTACTGTTTGCTCAAAATCTGTCTCTTCCGCGTGTTATCCCAGCCTAAGACTGGCGTGAAATTTTGCGTGATTTTCTTTCGGTCGTCTTTTTCGTGCTTTATGCCCGATTTGATAAGACCTGTTGTTGTTATGGCTCGTTCGGTATGAGCGATTTCGTTTATGTCGTCAGTGCAACGATAATTGAAATGCTCATAGAGATACCGATTAATCCATTCGGTGAGCGGATGATTTTGCTTTACTTCGAGTTTTCCTAAAACGGTGTTCTCCTCTGCAATTATCAAATCAGAGCCGAGAGAAAACGCTTCCTGTGTGCGCAGGTATACAAGACGACCGCCGATATTATGATTTTTCACATAGTCAGTCACTCGCTTGTACAAATCTTCGCTCACAAGCACCGTCAGCGCAAAGTTATGAAGAAGCCGCTCAATGGCAAAGTTCCATTTTTCCTGCCCCTGTAACACTTGGAGCAGTTCACCCGCAAAGGGCAGGGCTTCTTCTGCACAGCCAAGAGCCGCGCAAATTTCGTGGCGGATTCGGATGTTTTCTTCAGGGATATTTGAGTTGCGTTTTCCTAAAGATTCAAGCTCCTTTTGTACTGTCTCTTTTTCTTCTCTTATATCCCGCGCTTCAATGGAAAGGTCGGTTTTCTGTTTATCCAAAGTGTTTTTCTGCTCGCGCAAGGTTGTTTCAAGTGAATGAAGTTCAGTCTGATTCTGTTCAAATTCTGCCGCTGAATGTGGAATTGACAATTCAAGCAGTTCTGCATCGGTTTTGTATTGGCTAAAAAGTTGCAGTTTTCGTTCCTTATCTGCGCGAAGATTATTCACCTCGCTGTCAATTTGTGCAATTCTGCGTGAAGATTCCGTATTGTCTATGTCCGCCTGCAAACTGCGGATTGCTTCTTCAAGTTGAGCAGATTCTTGTTCTTTGAATTTTTTGTTTTCGTTTTGCTTTGCAATTTCTCCTTCAAGCTCGGTTTTCTTTTTTGAGAGAATGTCAATGCTCGTTTTTGTTTTCCAAGCAGAAACGGCATCCCGTAGTCTTATCAGCCGTTCGCGCTTTTCTGTCTCTGCCTGCAATTTCTTCCCTGTCTCAATGACAGGTTCTAGCATCTCAATCTGCTTTTTTGTCTTTAGGATTGTGCGCTCGCTTTGAAGCAGATTTTCATAATTGCGTTCGAGCTTCTGGAATTCAACATCGGCATCGGTCTTTTCAAGCATGTTTTCGCGTATAAAGTCCGTAAGGTTTCCTAAAACTTTAAGCCCGATAATCTGTGAGAACAATTTGAGTGCCTTGTCTGAACGGAAACCGAACAGGGAAGTGTACTGCGCCTTGTATTTTTCAAAGGAGTCAAAAAACTGTGTTCCAGCCTGCGATTTTAAAAGATTTTTCCATTTGCCACCGCGGTCGATTTTACTGTCGGATTTTTGCAAAATTGTTTGAATGTCATCAAGCGACAAGCGTTGCTCTGTAATGGCAAAAACGCGTTGCAATTCTGCGCCCGAAAAATAGCGGACTTGCAGCAAGGTGACATGCTTATTCTTGCTCTGGTCATAAAAACAGCCGTTCAAGACAGAAATAACTTCATCGCGCTTTCTAAGATATTGCGTGTTGCTCCCTGCGCTGTCCTCATTTTGAACATTTCCGTATGCACCCAATACATAGGAATTTTCTGTTCGGTCGCGTTTTCGTCCGTCACCCGATGACTGGTTGTAAAAGCGGAGCGTGTTCGGTACAAGGAGCGTGGTAAGCGCGTCTACAATCGTGGTCTTTCCGCTGCCGTTTATGCCTGTGAGCAGGGCTGATTTATTGTCGCAGTTCAGTGTGTAGACTTTCTTGTCGAAAACACCCCAGTTTAAAAGCTGAAAGAATTCAAGATGAAAGCCGTTTGTCATTTCGTCAGAAAAAAGGTCATAAGTCATAGTTTTCAATCTCTCCTTCGTCCAAAACAGATTTCAATTTGTCTCTGAACTCAGAAATGAATTCTGCGTTTACTTTGGCTTTTAAGATTCTGCGGATTTCAAAAGTCCTGTCGATTTGATTTTGCGAGCTTGTTTCAATTTCCTTAATAAAGGTGAGATCTTTCAAACGGTTCAGAGACTCATCAAGCCGTTTGAACACTTTTGTCTGGTCTTTCTTTTCTGCAAAGAAAGTGTCGAGTCTGTCTTTTATCTCGCTTGTCGTCATCACAAGGTTTGCTGACTGGTTCTGCGAAGTGTCAAACTGGTCAAGCGCTTCGCGGAACAGCACGCAGAGCAGGGAATCCTGTATGGTAAGCGGGCGTTCTATGATAAGTTTTGGAAGCGGCTCTTCCTCCTCGCCCATCTCGCGCTGTTCAAGAAAGGCATATCCGTCTGCAAAGTCAACGAACACATGAAGCCCTATCGTAAAGAAATAGCGGTCGATGTCGGACTGCCAGCTTTGCAGAAGCGACCATGTGGCATCGTTGTTGTCCGTTCGATATATCGGATTTTGGAGAAGTTTTATGCAGACTGGTGCCCATACCGGCGACTTTGAAATGGTTTGCTCGCTCATATAAAAATCATCCTCGGAACTTTTACTTTCAGCAGCGTATCATCTTTTTGATATGAGATGACATCTCGCTTTGTAAAATCTATGGTAATAGTATCGTCCTTATTTGCAATGCCGTACCACGCGACAAGCTCAGAAAGCCCTTTTTGAATGGGGTAGGCTTCGGTCAATTCTTGGAGCGTGAACTGCTTGTTCGGATTCTGTTTTTTGTATTCTGCAATATGACCCAAAAGTTCCTTTTCATCGATGTAGAATTGCGTGAATAATTCCGCTATATCAAGCTGTTCTACATCTTTCTGCTCGTAAGTTTGGATTTCGTCAAAATCGCTGTTCTTTTCGGGAAGCACGAGTTTCCTTGCCTGCGGAAAGTTCAATTCCGTCGGGCGGACAAGAGAAACGCTTATGCAAGTTTCGCTTATAGCTGTTTTCGTATCTGCGTATTTATCGGTATACGAATGCATGAGCTGCTTGATTTCTGTCGTGAGTTCTTTTATCTGCTGGCGTTCGTTTGCCGACTGCTGTTTTAGGATTCGGTTGATTTTCTCTGTAAGCGTATGGTTCTGGTCTACGATTTTATGACCTGCGTTATACAGATTGCGCTTCAGTTGCAGAAGAAAATCTATGTTCTCCTTATTTGCGATGGAAGCTTGGTCTGTATGTTCCTCAAGGGCTTGGACTATATCACGCGCAAGGTTTGCGATTTCGTTCTCCGTGTCCTGTGCAATAAAATTCCAGAACGAAGAGAATGACTGCCCTTGTGACGACTCGCGCATTTTTGCATCTGTGTCGAGCGTGTAGCCGAGAATCGTTCCTTTTGTAGTTTCAAGCTCGCTTTGCCGCTTATAAATCCCCTGCAAAATTTCACGGAAGTTTTCTTCCACCTGGCGGAATTCACCGAGCAGACTTCTTGAATTGCGGATAATTTCTTCTAGCCGCTCTTGAATTTGTACGCTTGTATAAGTCTTGACTTCGCCTGTTGTCTGAATGCGGGCGATTTCTTCGTCAATCTCCGCGCGTTGTTTTTCGAGCGTGGCAATCCTTAATTCGGGATTTTCATTTATATTCTGATTTAATTCCCGCAGTTGGTGCAGAATGGTTCGGAATCTGGATTCTGTGCCGACAAAAGTTTTTGGCTCAGCCTCATCAAGAAAAGTGAAAAGCCGTTCTATGCTTGGTGTCAGTTCTATAACAGGAATGTTCTCTGCATTGTAATAGCGGCGGATATAACCTTTTTCGTCGGAGCACCACGACTGAATGTATTTTCGCGCACGCAGTTGTAAATTTGCGCTTTCTTGTAACTCAAGCACGATGTCCGTTTCTTCTGGAATATCCTCTGCAAGCTCTTTTTCTTCATCTTTATGTTCTTTCAAAAATGTTGCAAAGTTAATTTCCAGTTCATCAGAAGAAATGACGGACTTATTGTTTTGCCGAAATTGCGCATACAGGAATGATATGACAAGATATGCGGAGCGTGAGCGCAAGAGAAGGAAACTCGGCTCTGTTTTTAGGAGATGTTGAATGTGCTGGCTTGAAAGCGACTGCATAAAATTAGTATACCACAAATTATATGTTTATGTGGAATATATCATTATGCTTTTGCATTTCGCAGGACTATGTAGAAAACTTCCCCCATTTTTCCTTCCCCCGCACTTATGCTATAATACCTCATCTTACGGACACAGGTGAAAAAATGAAAATCCTTATTGTAATCGACATGCAGAATGATTTTATTGACGGCTCGCTCGGCACGAAAGAGGCGGTGGCGATTGTTCCGAATGTGGCGGCGAAGATTGAGTCGGCGCGTGCGGCGGGGAGTGAGGTGATTTTTACGCGCGACACGCATTCTGAGGGCTACCTTGACACGCAGGAGGGAAAGAATCTTCCCGTCGTGCATTGCGTGAAGGGTACGGCGGGCTGGCAGATTTCTTCGGCTCTTGATGTGGGCGACTCGAAGGTGATTGACAAACCTTCGTTCGGTTCGCTGGAGCTTGCGGACTATGTGGCTTCTCTCGAAAATCGCAATCATATAGAAGAAATTGAGCTTGTGGGGCTGTGCACGGACATCTGCGTCATCAACAACGCGATGATTTTAAAGGCGCGGCTTCCCGAAGTGAAGGTCGCGGTGGATGCGGGCTGTTGCGCGGGCGTTACGCCTGAAAGCCACGAAAACGCGCTCTCCGCGATGAAGATGTGTCAGATTGAGATTCGCTAGGTTCAGGGGGCGGGCATGAGCAACATCGTGGTTTTGACAGGAAGCATGAGAAGGGGCGGAAACACGGACTTGTTGGCGGCGGCGTTTGCGGACGGGGCGCGGCAGCATAACGAGGTGGAAATCATTTCTGTTGCGGACTACAAGGTGAATCCGTGTATCGGGTGCAATTCGTGCTTTACGCGGCAGAGAAACCAGTGCTTTCAGAACGATGACATGAATCTTATCTACGAAAAACTCAAAAAAGCCGACATGGTGGTGATTGCTTCCCCCGTCTATTTTTACGGACTGAGCGCGAAACTGAAGGCGGTTATCGACCGCTTGCACACGCCCATGCGGAATGAATTTCACATCAAGCACCTCGCGCTGATTCTGGTCGGGGCGGCGACTCTGCCTGAGTTGTTCGACGCTATCCTCGTGCAGTACAAGCTTGTCCTGAATTTCTTTCATCTTGAAGATGCGGGAAAAGTCCTTGTTCGGGGCGCGAAAGACAAAGGCGATGTCCCCGAATCCGCATTGAAAGAGGCGTTTGACTTGGGAACGGTGATACGATGAAAAAGGGGGCTAAACATGAAACTGTTCATAAGCGGTGAAATTGACGGCAGCAAAGTCGAGGATAAAATCGGTGATAAATTGCGCGATGTACTTCATGATGTTGAACCAAAGATAAACAGTGTCATTGGTAAAAAATCGATGAGATTTTTCTTGCGCCGATTACCGACTGAGGATTAATTACGATGCATTCAATACGGCATCAGAAGAGAATCGAAGAAAACTGATGCTCAAAAACATAGTCGATGCGATTGTTTCAATTCAGACAAAATTGAAAAAGGATTTTGACGGCGAAATGCTGATTCATGATATTCTGGACATTTGGGGGTATGAGGAGAATGAAATAACGAATATTCGGAACACAGGGGCGTAATTAAATTCTATGCGAATAACACTCAAAGATTTCACTAATCTGACAGAACTTGCGGAATTCTTGCGGGCTGAGCTTTCGGAAAGCAAAGAAATTGCGTTGTACTGCTTTATAGCAACAGATGAAACTTATTGGAAAGATATTCTCGGAGAAAATGGGGGTAACGATAACGATTCCATAAAATCAATGCAAAATTATTTGGGAAGCAAGCAATATTCTGATTCTGGCTTTTTAAATTTTCTGAAATTTGTGACGGAATATCCATTTCTTGAATACCGTGGCAAAAAAGAGTTTTATGAAATCGAGATATATACGAAAAAAATTGTGTATTTTGTGAACCCCGCTTTGAAAAGGGTTTTGATAGGGAAGAAATATATTTTCAATACCATACTGATTGGCGATGTCTCCAAAAAGTTTTGGAAATATGAGTTCTTGAATGATACTTGGAAAATTGAAAAACTTCCTTTGGGGCTATTGGAGCGAAAATGAGTCTTTTACTATGGGAGCAGTGCAATAAGAACAAAATTATCCGACTTCGCTTTTTACACGCTCGCCGCCGCCATTGCGCAGTCGCCGAATATCAAAAGAATTTGCGAAATGCCGAAGCAGAGCGAGGCGGCAAGTTCCTGTTTTGGAGCGGATTCGCCGACCAGTACGGACTTTGCCCGAAGAAATCCTGCGACAAGCAGAAGAATCGGGCAGATGAGATGCGGATGAAGCAGAAAAGAGAGGACGACTTCCGCAAAAAACGAAGAATTCCCGAACTGAATCCATCGGAACGCTTCAAGCCCTGCGAGCGCACTGTTCGCCGAAACGCACAGGGCGCACAAGAACAGAACGATTTTCGAAACCCCGAACGGGCATTTGAGCCGCGCAAAAAGCATGGCGAGCAAGGCAAGAAAAAGGCTTCCGAAAATCACGGCGGCGAACGGTGAAAAACTGTACGCAATACTGAAATACATCGAACATCGGAACACAGAGCCAATCGCAAAGCACGAATATCCGAGCAGAAAAAGAGCGTGCTTTTCGCTCCACGAAATCAAAATTCCGCCCGCGAGGAAAAACACGAACGGCAGGATAATGGGAATGCTCCACCATTCTAGCCACCAAGAGACGGCTTCCGTAAACGAAAGCCCGCTCGGAACGATACAAAGGGCAAGCGCAAGCTGGAGCGCGAGAAGAATGGCACGAGCCTTGTTCCGCTTCGGCTCGTTTTTGCGGTACGCGGCGCAGCATTGAATTATAAGCGCGACAATCATCGCGGGAATAAGCAACATCATCATAGAAATCTCCTCGCATATAGTATCAAAAATCGGGGGAGATATGCTATACTGACGAAAGAGCGAGGAACAGACCATGGACTATAATCTAGCACAATCCGTTGCAATCGGAATAATCGGTGGGGGCAGGGCTTACGCTTGAAGAAATCGTTGCAAGCGAGAGAATTGACTTGGCGCGGCTCGCGAAGGCGGCGGAAAAGCTCGCAGAAGAGGGAATGATTCGCGACGCGGGCGGGAGATTTGTGGTGGGGTAAAATGCCTGACGGATTCGCTCGTTCCCGAACGGCAATCAATAGAAATCTTCCCCCGTTTCTGCTACACTGTGGGCATGGACTTAAAAGAAATCATGGCGCAGCGCGTTTTTGCCGTGGCGGGCGACACGCTGAACGAAGAAAAATACGCCTATAAAATCAAGCAAGGGCTTCTTGAACACGGCTACACGGTTCACGCGGTGGGGAAGGAGCTTTCGAGCTTCAACGATATTCCCGGCGACATTGACATCATCGACCTCTGCATAAATCCTGTGAAGGGGCTTTCGCTCATTAAGGACTGCAAAAAGCCCTTCAAGTGCATTGTGATTCAGCCTGGCGCGGAGAGCGAGGAATTGCTTGCGTATTTGAACGAAAATGCCTTGCCGTACATTCAGGGATGTCTGCTCGTGGGCTTGAGCGTGTACGCGAAGAAGTAGTGGGCTTCCCTCACTCGCTCCGCTCGTTCGGGTCGGGCTTTTCGCAGTTCCGTGCTAACCGCACTCCATTCTTTCGTTCGCTACGCTCTCTACAGAACGGCTGTCGCCGCTGCTACAATCCCTAGCCCGCGGAAAAATCACAGATTTTTCCGAGACTCGACTAAAATCTTGCCTTGCAAGATTTTTCGCCTTCGGCGACCGTCTCCCTACCTAGCCAAAAAAAAATTCACATTTCTTTATTTTTTCCTTGAAAATTCCACAATCTTGCCTTAAAATAATATTGTCTTTTAAGAGATTGATAATTTCTCCTAATATAACTATACATACGCACGGGGGGGGCAATGCCTTCCCGTATGCCGTGTTTTCGGAGGTGCTTATGGCAAGTCGAAGGCTTTTCTCGCCGATTCTTCTTTCTTTTTTCCTTGTTTTCACCCTGCTTTCCGCGATTTCCTGCTCGGTTTTGGAGCCGCCGCACAGCACGGCGATTGTCCTCTCGCTCCCCGGCTCTGCTCGCTCGGTGACTGCGGATGATGTGGTCCGCTACGAGGTTTCGCTCTCGGGTGCGGGCTATAAGGCAACGAAGAGCGCGGGGCCTGGCGCACAGGTTGAGTTCAGCGAGCTTGCGGCGGGAACATACACGCTCACCGCCCTTGCGTTCGGCGATGACGGCGTTCAGCTTGCGGCGGGCAGTGCGGAAGCCACCGTGTAGGCGGGCGAGACGAGCACGGTCACGCTTCTGCTCAAATGGGGCACGGTCACGGTCACATTCAGTACGGGCGGCGGAACGGAAATCGAGCCGCAGACAATCCGCGTGCGAAATTCACTTGAAGATCTCGATGAACCAACAAAAACAGGTTACAGTTTCGGCGGCTGGTTTACGGACGCGAATTTTACGGAAGAATTCAACACGGAATCAGAAATCACGAAAAACACGACACTCTACGCAAAATGGTTGTCTTTGCTTGGAACAAAAAAAGCCCCGGATGCCGTGGGCGACATTGTGTTTACGGACGGCAGTGCAACACCATACAGCGAAGGTTTAGAATTGACCGACGAGCAGAAAGATGCCGCGGTGGCGGTGATTTTCTATGCAGGAAGCGAAAGCGATATGCTTGGTAAAAAAACACTGGGCGTAGGTCTTCATAAAAGTGAGCAAAAATATGCCTGGGCTGCTGGCAAAACAGAATTCACTGGTTTGGAAATCGCCATTTCAGGAAAAACCGCTTTAGAATCGAGAGAAGACACTGCAGAATTCCAGACAGCTGATACGGCTGGAACATGGGATATAGACACTTCAACCTTTGTGGACGGAAGCAAGGGCTGGGAGGTGATATGCGAAGTGGACGAAAATGCTGCAAGCAATGCCGAAACAAATTATCCGGCATTCTACTGGTGCAACACTTACGGCAGTACATATTCGCTTTCTGGCTATGAAGAAGGTTGGTATATGCCGACTCTGGCAGAATTTTCCATGATGTATCGGGTCATAGACAATCTGGATTCAGCTATTTTGTGTGCGGGAGGGGACAAGCTTCTTACCAATGATGGCACGCACTATTTGACATCAAATCAATTCCCTGGTTGGGATCATGAATTGGCCTATACTTTCAGCTTTAAAGATGCAAGGGCATATTTTTACTATGACCTGCCAAATTATGTGCGGGCCATCCGCGCTTTTTAGCGAATGAGCGCACATAGTCCGTGGGGAGGGATTCCTCTGCGGGGGGCTTTTGCGGCAGGGAAATGGCTTGACGGCACGGGTGCAAACTTCCTGCTTTGCTTCCCCGCGCAATGCAGGGAGCACCCCGCAAAGCGGGACAAAAATCGCTTGATATTCTGCGGGAATGTGGTATAGTAAAAGTATAGGTAAGTTCCGACCTTAACTGGAAAACTTAAAAGCGGGTAAGTTCCGACCCTGACTGGAAAACTTAACGGCGGCTTGGAGATTCCTTGCCGCTTTTTTTATGGGGAGTTTGCGTGCTGTTTCATATCATCAGTGACAAGTACATCGCCTATCTGCAAAAATCCGAGCCGTGCGTCATGTCGAACAAAGAGGGAACGCGCACTTACCACCGAAAGTATTTGGGCGTACTCACGGAACTGAACGGCTATCATTATTTTATCCCGCTTTTTTCGCCCAAGGAAAAGGACTACAACAAAAAAGGCGAAATCCCTGAAAATCATAACCTGTTTTTGACGCTTAATTTCAAGTATCTGGAAGAGCTGTGTACTGGGTATGTCAAAAAATGAAACTTGACGGCACGGGGGAGATGCGGTATATTGAATACGATAAGTCCTTGCCAATCAAGGCGGCAGGCAACTCGGGTGTCTGTTAGGCGTTTAAAGCAAAGTGTCGAACCTGGAAGCGCGGTGCTTTGCATAGTCTTCGATGGTTCTCCAAGCATACCAGAAGCCAGGTGTAGGCTATCAGAAGCCGAAAGAAAATGGAATATGGAAAGCTCTGCGATTGGCGCAGGGCTTTTTCTTTGAGGGAGAGAAAATGACTGATATTCTGTCGACTGCACAAGCGTATCAAAACTAATCGATATCGAATACCATATTCTTTTAGGAAAGAAAAATAAGAGTATAACGCTGTCGATAATATTTGACGAAGCTATTTTTTTCATTTGGCAGGACTTCATTATCTGAAAGATAGAGTTACATTATTGTTTGGTGATAGAACGGAGCTTTTTTCAAAGAATATTAAATTCTTCTATCTCTGCAAACCAAATTGAATCTTCCGAATTCTACCCCAAAATCAAAGACCGTATCGAATATCTCGCCTATCTTGAGCAAATCATGGATTCAAACAAAACGGTCTTCAAATACAATCCGCAGTTGGAAACCTTTTCCGCAATTCAAGCGGATTTTCTCTTGAAAAACAAAATTCAGTCACGGAATATTTTCACCTTTCTTTCAAACGACAAAGCGACGGGTAAATACTTCTGCCGCTCCTTCTTCCCGCAGACCGACAAAGACTATTCCAAAAACCAGACGACGTGGACACTGCTTTTCAAGAAAAAGATTTACAAAAAGACCGGCGAGGAGATTGTGCTGTATGACAGGCTCGGCGGAACCAGTACGGAATTGTAACCTAGCTTTTCAATAAAATCTGTGTTATACTATTAGTCAAAATCATGTTGAACTCACGCGAAACGTGACATAACAGGAGGAAAACCTGCTGAACAAAATAAACATACTTTTGCTTGCACTTTTTGCATTATTGCTTTCATCATGCTCATTGCTTTCAGCGGACAAAGTGACAATGCATCTGTAACCATAAAACTAGGGAAAAGCACGCTGAAATCTATATCCCGCTCAGGTGGGAGGGGTACCGGCTACCTGTTAAGCGTAGAGCTTAAAGGCACTGTAACTGAAACCCACACAACCGAAATCACCGAGGACGGTGCAAGTATAACTTTTGAAAATCTTCCTGAAGGCTCAAAAATCTATGCGGAAGCCTCAGTTTACGAAAACGGCAGTCCGGACTCAATCTTATATTCAGGAAAATCAGAAACAATCAGCATAGCAAAAGGAGATAACACACTCGCGCTCGTTATGTCAAAAACTGTAACGCTCGCAGCGGCTCTTGAAGACGGAGCGGTGATTGTGTGTACTTATCATGACTCAATTTGGGGAGATAAAACTCCAACATTTAAATGCAATAACGGAGCATATATGCGTGAATCTGGTCCTAGCGATGCAACATTGACAAAAGAGGGGGCAATCTTGTTCTTGTCTTTAGTGCCTATCAGTATATATATACCACAACATTTAAGATTAGCGAACAAAAATATACACTCACTAAAACTGAAAATATGAGCTATGTTGGTGCTAGGGCAGCTACGAATTATAGTCTCCAATCAATCACCATTAACGGTGTGGACATTACAAGTTCGCTGACACAAGAATAAAAGAGGAAGCAATACTATTGTTGAAACAACCACGTTCAGCATGACTCAAGTTTTTTTTAGCCTGTCCCCTTAAAAGTCTATTTTAAAAGACATTTCTTTTGTAAGAGTCAAAAGCTCCAAGGCTGGAACTGAAAAAGTAACAGAGGATGAGGACTGCCGTATTTTATAGTCAGCAGATGAAGATGAAATTCCTTTTCCCTTAGGAGGCTCAAGGCTTATCTTTATGCGGGCCTTTTCAGTTTCATCCGCAAGTTCCTTACCATAAACTGCGCTAAGTAGCTCCTTGTATTCAGAAGCAGACATCCGGTCACCGGTAAAGACAGGGGCCATGAGCAAGTCTGCATAAGCCCTACTCTCTTCGTTCAAGGATGAATACAGCGTTTGTATTGACTTAGGCGAAAGAGTAAAGGTAAGGGAATTTTTTGAGCACTTAATAAAATCCTGGGCCCTAACTCCATTAACGGAAACAGACTGGTCTTTTGCGGCATTAAGGCGGGCAGAAAGAATAACTTCCTGCTTGTTTGGAACCGTTGCCTGAACATTTGTAAAATCACTGCCACTGAATGAATTCTCAACAGCCTCTTTGCTAAGTCCTAGTCCTTCTCCTGTAGCAGAAGCCATGCCTTCTATAGCCTCCGCAAAGTAAGCACCTATATCAAAAGTCAAATCCATATCAGAGGTTAAATCCGCCCTAGCCTTCAACTTTACTGTAGTTGAACAGGAAACTGCAAGAACCAAAAAAAAGGCAACAAATATATGTATTATTATCTTAGAAACTTTCATATCCATCTCCTTCCCCAAAATTACGGGTGCTTTTAGATATAATATCTTACTTTAAGATAAGTTACAATATACTGAAATTCAGGAAATTTGCTTGTGATACTGAAAAAAAACTAAAGACGAAGGAGTTTATATGAAGATACGCTTTCCATCAGGACTCACTTTTATATCAATTTTATTCGCAATAGTCTTAACTGCATGTCCGTCTTCGTCAGGTGGTGAGGGGAGACTGTCTAAAAACTAGTGTTATTCTGAACTTGTTTCAGAATCTACGCTA
>ERZ842401.4838-NODE-4838-length-15326-cov-4.968502_pt1 | contig 15326 bp, 12 predicted proteins | sample MGYA00521270_ERZ842401 | MGnify/ENA primary metagenome ERZ842401 (study PRJEB31892, sample SAMEA3878208) | bioreactor metagenome | biome: Moose rumen | place: Sweden | collected 2011-10 | study: EMG produced TPA metagenomics assembly of the PRJEB12797 data set...
CATCAATTCATCGAGCCATCAGAATACAGCCAGGATGGACGAAATAGTGAAACCTGCCAGCTGATAGCAAGAAGTCTCGTCAGGGGAATGGGAATCCGCGACATACGAGCAACGGAGGCAGCTTCATTGCTGTATTTGCGGGCGACACACAAAAAGGGAAAGATATACACAATTTCATTTACAGTATTTCCAAGACTTTATAAAATTTTTATTTTTTACGTTTTAGCAAATAAATCCGATTTTTTCCTTTCTCCATTTCAAAATATCCGGCGCATTTTCTGCCATTAGGAATTCCCTCCTTATCAAATCCAAATACAAAAGAGTCACTGGGACTGGAGAAATCATCAAAAGGCAGAGAATTTACAAATTTACTTAACCATTCAAATGCCAATAACATATCAAGAATTGAAACTAATCTTCCTTCATAAATTTCATTAACGTATTTTACAGGCAGTCCTCCATAAAGCTCCGTATTTAACCGACTATAGATGCATTCATAACATATAAAATGGATATTATCGATTGATTCTATAAATGATGATTTCGTAAAAGATAAATTCTGTCTAACTCTTGCAATGCTAATAGAATTTCCTCCATGAGTACAAATCTTTATTTGATAGTTAATTAATGGAAAATATTCAACCACTTCTACGTTTTGAATATCAGGGCAGTTTTGAATTATCTGCCTCTGCATCTGAGACACTCTGACATTTTCCAAATCCCTATTCAACCAGTAACCCTTTACAAAAGCAATACTTATTCCTCCTAAAATAGAAAATATAATACACACAGAAAAAATAAACTTTCTCATACACTATTCCTCTTTCGCAATATAGTAATATGGTCTCGCCAGAAGAAGTATACTTGTTCGTGCGGCTGCCGTCTGCGCCATAAACATAATCCACGGTGTACTGCGCATCCTCGCTCCTTATAAGCGGGTTACGGTCGTTCCACTTATGACTGTAAAACATGTATGTCAATCTCATTTTTCATAGAGAATCTACTACTGTTGGTATTATAAATCATTTCTATAACAATCACAGAACAGAGATTCTCTATCAGGCACTACCTGACAAGGATATGTAATACAGAATGATAGGCATGTATCATCGTACTTAGTTCCTGGATACACATCTGCAATAGTCACTCGCACATCATCTTCTTTATCCAGAAAAGAAATAGTTACTGTCTGAGGATTAGGCGTATCAAGTACGTCGAGGAGCCCTGTTTTTCCACTCTCTGTGCCTGTTACCTGTATCTTTTTGACACGGGCATTTTGTTTATACAGATAAGGTTTGCTACACGATATATAGCCGTTCATAATCAAAAGATAAGGCATTCTCTTATTAGAATGCTTTATAGTAAACCCCTCTCCTATTCCAGAACCGGGAACACCCTCGACCCATGGAGAAGCATCTTCTACAGAACATAAATTTTTTATCGGATAAGATTTTATCCGCTCCATTAAGAAAGATGAACAATCATAATATATTCTCCCCATTCCTTCAAAAGAACGGGACCAATCATGAATAAACAATTCTGTTTTTTCACCTCCAATGGGAGTGGCATATCCGATAGCAAGATTTCTCGTTTCACCATCGCGGATTTCTGTCCCAGAAAGTAGCTGTATTGAATTATACAGGCTTGAATAATATGGCAGAGGGGCAGACGTTATAGCAACATAGGAAAGGCCATTCTGTTGATAAAGAGTATACGTGAAGTCGCTCGCATAGGGAGATATTTTTCCCTTTTCATCTATATATTCAGAAACAGTTGAGTACTTTCCCGTTCCATCATTGTGAAATTCAATAAACGTCAGTCCAATGCCGCCTATGTCGAATTTTCTATTAATTCCTTGACCTAATGATTGCATACAAAGACAAGAGGCAACTAAGAGTATACACGTTAATGCTCTCATTATTTATCTCCTGATAATAATCGCTGTTGAGGAGTATTATATTTCCCCGCTCCGCTCTGCAGACGCAGACTACCAGTCAAATATAACACTACATCCTGTCCAAATAGGGAACAAGCACAAGGTCCATAGCGTTTTTGAGCACTGTGAGCGTGCAGGAAGCAAGCGCGAGGCGTGCTCCGGCAAGTTTTTCCTTACCGCTCTCTCCGGCAAGCGCGAGTATGGGGCAGTCGCGGTAGAAAGCGCTGAACGCCTTGCTCACATCGTAGAGGTAGGCGGCCATAATGCTCGGGTCAAGCTCTTCGGCGGCCTTTGCCACAAGTTCCGGGAAACGCTGCAGGATCTTTACCAGCTCCCACTCGCTCGCATGGCTCAGCAGGGACAGGGCTTCCACACTGGAATCAGGCTTTACCCCCTGCTCAGCGGCCTTGCGCAGAATGGAGGCGATGCGGGCGCCCATATACTGGAGGTACGGTCCCGTGTTGCCCGTAAAGGACAGGCTTTCCTCCGGGTTGAACATCATATCCTTTACGGGAGCCACCTGCAAAAGGTAATAATGCAAAGCAGCGAGTGCCACCTTTTCTGCCACGGCATCGGCATCGTCAAGCACGTCGTCACGCCCACGCTCCTGAATTGCCTTAAGAGCATCGGCATGGAGGCTGTCGATGAGGTCATCGGCATCAACCACCGTGCCTTCACGGCTCTTCATGCGCCCGCTCGGCAGATTCACCAGACCATAGCTCAGGTGATAAAGCTTTTCAGCCCAGTCATAGCCAAGCTTCCGTAATATATAGAAGAGAACCTTAAAGTGATAAATCTGCTCGCTCGCCACCACGTAGACCATCTGGTTGTACGGCCAGTCTTCATGGCGCTTAATGGCTGTGCCGATGTCCTGCGTGATGTAGACGGAGGTGCCGTCTTTGCGCAGGAGCACCTTGCTCTGGTCGTTGCCGTCCTTGTCCTTGCCCACCACACCCGTGATGTCTATGCGCACGGAACCGTCATCAGCCTTGAAGAAAATGCCCTGCTCCACCCCTTTCTGTATCAGCTCCCTGCCGAGCAGATAGGTTTCACTTTCAAAATACAGCTTTTCAAAGCCCATACCCGTGCGGCGGTAGGTTTCTTCTACGCCAGCCAGAGTCCAATCGTTCATCTTCTGCCACAGGTCCCGCACCGCGGCATCTCCCTGTTCCCAGCGCACAAGCATATCTTCCGCCTGCTGGACGGCTTCGGGGTGCTCTTTTGAGTATTTGTCAAATTCCACGTAGCACTGCCCCACAAAATGGTCGCCCTTGATATGGAGCGATTCAGGTGTTTCCCCTTTGGCTTCGTGAAAAAGCTTGTAGGCAAGCATAGACTTACAGATATGCACACCGCGGTTGTTGATGATATTGGTGCGGAATACCTCTGCGCCAGCCTTCTTGAGGATGCGGCTCACGCTTTCGCCAAGGGCATCATTGCGCATATGGCCAAGGTGCAGCGGCTTGTTGGTGTTCGGACTGGAATACTCAACCATCACCCTGCGTCCCGCAAGAGGTTTGTTCCCATCTTTGCCGAAAGAACCATAGTCGTCTCCCTGTTTGAGGATAGCATCGAGTATATCTACGACGGCGCTTGCCTTGTTTAAAGTCACATTCACATACGGACCGACGGCGGCAATGCTGCCAAGCTCCCCAGCCCCCGGCAGGGAAGCTGCAATGTCTGCAACGCCAAGGGCAATGGCGGGAGGAGCCATGCGGAATGCACGGGCGAAGGGGAACATCGGCACGCCGAAATCTCCCATCTCCGGCTTTGGCGGCAGCTCCACGCGCACGCTGCCCGCGCCCACATCATCGCCCGGCAAGGCTTTCTTTATTTTAAACTGCTTTATAGCTTCCGCAACAATATCGCGGAACTGATCTTTTTGGTCTGCCATACCCCCATCATATAGCATTTCCGCATATATTGCAATCGGCAGGGCTTAAGAACAAAATGACCGCCCGCCTTTGCAGACGGACGGTCAAGGAGGAGGTTTTGTTTATATGCAAAGGCAGAGAATCAGCCTTTTACAGCGCCTGCAGTTATTCCAGAATAGATTTGCTTCTGGCACAAAAGGAAGACGATAAGCGCGGGAATCAGGGAGATGATGACTCCGGCGCAAATAAGGTTGTAGCGGCTGCCCATCGGGCCGGTAAACGTATACAGCGAGATGGCTACAGTGCGGATTTTCTCTGACAGATAGAGGTTCGCCGCGTAATACTCGTTGTAAGTTCCCACGCCTTTGAGTATCATGCTCGTGATGATGGCCGGCTTGAGCAGCGGCAGAATGAGCCGCCAGTAAATGGTGAAATAGCTCGCCCCGTCCATAACGCCGCTTTCGTCCAGCGATGTGGGAATGTTTTCCATAAACTGAATAAAGATATAAATCGTAATGACATCAGTTCCCATCATCATGATGATATAGCCATAGAGGTGGTTGATGAAGCCGATGTTCACCATTATCTTGTAGACCGCCACCTGCATGGCGACTCCCGGCAGCAATGTGGCAAAGAGGAAGAGCCGACGGATGAGTGCATTGCCGCGGAACTTAAAGCGGTTGAGCACGTAAGCAAGCTGCGAGCTGATGATGATGGAACCTGCAAGGACAAAGACTAGCACGATAAAGGAGTTGACAAACGCCATGCCCATGTGCGCCTTTGAAAATGCCTGCGCAAAATTAGAAAAGCTCCATGCTTTCGGCAGCATCATGACAGACGTGCTCTGGTACTCTTGGTCATTCTTGAACGCCGTAATCACGCAGGAAACGAGGGGGATGAGCGTCCAGAACGAAAAAAAGATGAGCGAAAAATACTTAAAACCCTGTGCGAGCACCGCAGCTGAAGAATAACGCTTTGCTCTCATAATACACCGTCCTCTGAGCTTCCCGTTCCCGCGTTGCGGAAAGCATATTTAAAGAAGAGTTTCTGCAAGACAGTTGCAATAAATATCAGGCAGAGCAGGAATACCGCCATGGCGGAGGCAAGTCCTACCTTCTGGCTTACGTGGGCTATTGAATCCATGATGATGAAATAAGTTCCCGTTCCGTTTGCACCCTTGGTGATGACGAAAGGCGGCTCGAATGCGCTCAGGGACCCCGTTATGGACAGGATGACGTTAAGCGTCACAATTGTCTTGATGCTCGGCAGGATTATGTGGAAGAACTGCTGCACCTTGTTCGCGCCGTCTATGTCCGCGGCTTCGTACAGCGAAGCATCCACCGACATTATTGCGCCGATGAACAGCACCATATTCTGCCCCAGATAGCGCCACACCGAGGTTCCCACAAGCATCACGTTGTTCAAGCCCTGCGTGCGGAGCCAGTACGGCAGCTTGTCCAGTGGAAAGCCTATCCAGCCAAGCACGGTGTCCAGAACATAGCCGTGGGTAAAGAAAAACTTAAAGATAAAGCCGATCGCAATGCCATTTATCATAAACGGGAAAAACATAATTCCCTTGAAGAGATTTCCGAATTTTGTTTTAAAGCTTAAAAGCGTCGCCAAAAAGAGCGCCAGCACCAGCTGGACGATGGAGCCGCCCATATAGTAAAGGCTCAGCTTGAGCGCGCCAAAAATATCACTCCGTGTAAATACATCCTTGTAATTCCGCAGTCCGACAAAGGTGCGGGAGCCGGTATACTTCATGTCATAGAAGCTGAAGCCAACCATTTCAGCAAAGGGGAGATACGTAAAGACAAACAGAAGGATCAGGGGGATGATGATGAACGCCCCGATAATTATCTTTTGCTGCCCTTCCTGGCTTTTCACATATCCTGCCGTGCCTTTTTTCTTCACTTTATTTCTCCTGAAAATAAATTAGCAAGGGGAATGCAGCCCTGCCGCCGCAACAGGGCTGCCCGCAGACTAAAAATCACTATCTGACTTCTACGTTATTCCGTTTCTGTGCCTCTGACCATGCTTTGTTCCAAGATGCCATTATATCATCGAAGCTCATATCTTTGTTTGCCGCATGCTCAATGATCTGCTGTACCTTGAGATTGCCGCCATTATTGATGTTAAGTTCTGAATCAGCGTCGAGCTTTGACTTCAGATCCTCTTCTCCCGCAGGGGAGGGATTGTCTGCAACAAAGTCAACACCGTTAAACGCAGCATACAGGGGCGGATAGTCAGTATTAGCAATGGCAATCGGAATACCGCCTTCGTTATAGGCAAAACCAGAACGCTCCGTCATCCATTTTACGAAAATCAGGGCAGCTTCCTTGTTCTTGCTTGAAGACTTCACGTTGATGCCGAAATTGTAGTCCGGTCCCGCGGAAGCATACTGCTTGCCATTCACCGTGATGGGGAATGCCATGTAGCCGATATCCTGCGGATTGGGACCTGCGTCCTGCATCTGGGTATATGCCCAAGAGCCGAGCACCATCGTTCCGATTTCTCCGCGGTTGATCATGCCTTTGCAGCCTTCCCAGTCGGTGGTTGTGTAGTCATTTTCAATCAGCCCTGCAGCAACCGCATCATAGAGTATTTTGTAGACATTGTAAGGTCCAGTTCCGTTTCCGGGGTTGGCGAACGGAGCTTTGCTGTGGACAAGCGTATTGTTCATAAAATCAGCACTTCCCGTGGCAGAACCGCCGAGATACGCATCCCATGCGCCCATCGTCCAGCCTGCGGCATAGTTCGTATAGAGCGGGATTGCATCTGTATTCTGCTTTATCTTGCGCAGGGCAGCGATAAACTCGTCCGGCGTCTTCGGCAGGGTCGTGATACCCGCTTTCTGGAAGACCTTCTTGTTGTACAGCACACCTTGGGCATTTCCTGTAGACGGAATGCCGTAGACCTGATTGCCGTACACCCACTGGTCTACGAAGCGAGTAGTTTTTGACAGCTCATCGAGCGAGCCATAAGACATAAAATAAGTGCTCAAATCCTTTTTGTCAACAGCGGGAATCATCATGATGTCTCCCCAGCCGCCGCCACCCGTCAGCCTGAGCAGGGCAGTTGAAGCATAGTCCGTAATTCCCTCTATCTCAACCTTGATGTTCGGGTAGAGCTTGTTGAATTCAGCCAGATAGGCATTCCAGCTTGTTCCAGAATAGTCATCCTGCTTCATATCAGTCCTGTGCGTAAGCAGCTTGATGGTCGCCGACAAATCTGTATCGGTGCTGCCAAGCTGTATGCTCGAATAGGAAACACTCACTGTCCCAGTATCCGCACCGGAAGATTCCTTCTTTCCCCCGCACGCGCTGAGGGAGAACAGCGCCGATGCTGCCATTGCAACAAAAGTAAACTTTGATAAAACCTTCATAAAATCCTCCTAAAAACTTTTATAGTTTAATCATAGCATATTTTTTAACTAAGTCAAAATATTTTTCTTTATTATTTTATTTTTTAAGTAAAAAAATTAGATATATAAAACAGGTATAAAAAAAGCACCACCGAAAATGGTGATGCTTTCTGTTGCTAAAACGATACGCGACTTTGGAATCGAACCAAAGACCCCAAGCGTGTCATGCTTGTACTCTAACCAACTGAGCTAGTCGCGCATAAACTGCATAATGCAGATTATACAATATTAATCCGCATTATGCAATACCCTATTTAAGAGATGCACTGATTCTTTCCAGAACCTTTTTGCGATCAAGCGGCTTGACGATGTAGTTCTTTGCACCTGCCAAAAGAGACTTCTTTACGAGTTCCTCTTTTCCCAAAGCGCTGACCATTACGACCCTTGCATTCTTGTCAAAAGCCATAATCTGCTCAAGAGCGGTGATTCCATCCATACGTGGCATAGTAATATCCATTGTTACCAAATCCACATTCGGACACAATTCCTTGTACTTGTCAACACCATCTTTTCCGTCCTGTGCGGTTGCAACAATCTCATAACCATCACTTGTGAGAATCTGAGTCAGCTGCTTGGCGACGAAAACGGAATCATCTACAACAAGTACACGAAATTTTGAACCATCAAGCTTTACACCTTCCGGCGGACGATCATTCATTGATGGAAAATCTTCTTTCGTTTTCATGCTTTAAACTCCTTCTTATGCACGTTCGCGGATAGCGACGTTGACTTCAATTTTACCAAATTCTGTAATAAGCGGAACAATCAGAGCCTCTACATTCTCGTTCTGTCCACCTAAAGCCGCAATCTCCATCTTTTCACCAGCAAACAGAGTTGGCGGTGTAAGGTCGAACCTAAAGTTCAACTCATGAAGCTTTGTAACAGCTTGAGCCGTAATAATATTGGCAAGCTCGCTGATGGTCGCTTTAGCCAAATCATCAAAGGTATCAAGCGTCTCTTCATTCATCTTTGAGGCGATGTTTAACGCAGTTTCATAGGTCATGTCAAAAAGTACGCGTCCCTCTACATCACCTGCCAAGCCAACCAACGCCGCGACACCCATCACAGGCATTGCTGTTGACTTCAGATAGAGATCACCTCTTTTTACATCGGCACCACCCAAAACTTCCTTGAGCACTCTGTATGAAGTTTCTACAAATGGGTTAATGTATTCTACTCTCATATTTCCCCCTAGAAAAATTTCTATTCCTTAATCCCTATTTAGTATAAACAGCTATACTTCCAACTGTTTTCTTCTTGAAACCATAAGCCGACAAGTCTTCATTGTCTCCCGTAATGATTATTCCATTGCCTTTCAACTTCTCCTTAAATTGATCAATTACGACCTTCTGAGACGCCTCAGGAAGGAAGGAAATAATATCTCGTGCAAATATAACATCAATATCAGGAAGATTGTTTGTATTAACACAATCGTGATATTCAAACATAACCATATCCTTTATATCTTTGTTGAACGTGAAATCCCCCGTCACATTCCTCGTCAAATAAGGCTGATACCAGTCACGGCTCGCCTCATCAGACACCGCAAGCAACGGCGCATTGGAAACACTCAACAAATCGATATCATGAGCATACACACGCACATGCGTACTAGGATACCGTTTTTTCAACAAACAGGCAAGAGAATAAGACTCATAACCTTTGCCACAGCCCGGATTCCATACAACAATATTTTTTGCCGAGTTATCTGGCAGGGCTTTGCGGACCTCTTCCGCATATTTTTCGCCCCACCAAGCGCCGTTATGCCGCGAATAAAAAGGCTTGAGGAAAGCATCAGCATCAGCCTCATTCTGCAACTGGGTCTTGGTGCTTCCCCGCTGCTTCTTCCAATCCGCATAGCGCTCGGTAACCCAGTCCTTCGTCAAATCATTGACAAGGAACTTTCGCGTATTTAAGAGAGAATCAGCGATAAATTTTATGTCAGCCTCAGCCTGCTTTTTTTCCGCTTCGGCAGCGGCAGCGCGCTTCTGGCTGTCAGACACAGCAGGAGCGGCAAACTGTTTCGCCGCAGGACTCTGGTTTGCGGAAGCATCGGCCACAGGCTGCCTCTTTTCCATCTGAGCCTTGGCGCTTTCCGCCATCTCCTGCTCTTCTTCCTCGGTCCGCACCCCGAAAATCTTGTCTATGTCGAGCAAGATATAGAGATGCTGCTCAGCCTCGGCAACACCATAGATATACTTGATGTTGATGTCGCCAAACAGAGGATGAGGCGGTTGTATGGTGCTCTGCTGTATTCCGACAACCTTATCAATCTCGTCTACCACAACACCAAAGACCTGCTCGCCCACAGTGACGATCAACGTGTTCTCCAATGTCGTGTCTTCATGCTCAGGCACTTCAATATTGAAGAAAAGCCGCAAATCGATAATCGGGATGATCTCGCCGCGGAGGTTATAGACACCCAGCACAAATGGCAGACTGTTAGGCACATAGGTAAAATGACCTGCCTTTGCAATCTCCTTTACCTTCATGATGTCAATGGCATAGTCCTTACCTGCCAGAGCAAAAGTTACCATCTTGTAATCAATGATGGTATTCTTCTTCTTCTCTTCCTCCAGCTGTTCCAGAGTAAGATTGTTCTTACCGGTAATTTCCTCGGTTGTACTCGCAAATGCGCTTAAGCTTTCCTGTATAGTTGCCATCTATTATCCTCTTCTAATAGCTTCTTCTTCACGAAGCTGCTGTGCATCGAGTTCCTGCTTTACACCAAGCTCTAAAAGCTGGCTTACGTCAATGATAAGCGAAACAGAGCCATCACCCAAAATAGAAGCGCCTGCAATTCCCGGCGACGCAGTAAACTGATCGCGCAAAGGCTTGATAACGACATCTTCTTCCCCGACCAAGGAATCCACCATTACGCCTATCTTCTTTTCCTGAGAGCCAACGATGACGATGAAGCAGTACTCCGTATCCGCCGTCCTCCTGATATTGAAGAGACGGTTCAGACGCAAAATCGAGATGACTTCATTGCGCACATTGAGCACTTCGTAGCTATCAATCGTATTGATGCTGCTTTTCTTTACGCGCTGGCTTTCAATGACATTGGCAATCGGTATTGAGTAAACCTCTTTGCCAACCCGCACGAGCAGGCCCTGAATAATAGCCAGAGTCAAAGGCAGACGGATGCTGAATTTAGAGCCCTTATGCCGTTCGCTTGTGACAGTGATATTTCCCTTAAGCTTTTCCACCATCGTCTTAACAACATCCAAGCCCACACCGCGTCCAGAGACACTGCTTATCTTGTCGCTCGTGGAGAAACCAGGCAGGAAAATCAAGTTATATGCTTCCTGATCCGTAAGAGACTTATTCGGGCTTATGAGGCCTTTATTGATTGCCTTCTGGCGAACCTTGTCAACGTCAATACCTTCACCGTCATCGATTATGTCGATGATGATCATATTACCTTCGTTTGAAGCACGCAGAATCAAGGTACCCGTGTCTTCCTTGCCGAATTTCAAGCGCTCATCGGGTGGCTCAATGCCATGATCAACAGAGTTGCGCACACAGTGCATGATAGGATCAAGCAGATCATCGACAACGGTCTTGTCAAGCTCGGTCTCTTCACCTTCGATGACCAAATTCACCTTGCGGTTAAGGTCTCGGCTCAGATCACGGACAACACGCGGGAAACGATTGAAGATGGTGCCAATCGGAACCATGCGAATCTTCATGACGCCTTCCTGCAACTCGCTCGCGATGCGACCCAAATTCTGCGTAGAAGAACGCAGCTTGCTTGATGTCATTTTGAAATCATTTTCAAAGCCATCAAACCATGAAGTCAAAGAGCCATAGTCGTCCGTCAAACGCTGGCGGATTTCCTTAACGCTGAGATTTCCTTCCTGCGCCACCTCCACAATTCTTGGAATTTCCTCCAAAAACTTATGGTAACGCTCTTTATAGCCGCTGTTGAGTGTCTGAAGCTGTACCTGCAGATCAGCAGTGTGCAGACCAATCTGGTTGAACGCAGCCTTCGTTATAACGGTTTCGCTCACCAAATTCATGAGCGTATCAACACGCCGTGAATCAACGCGAAGTATAGAGCCTGCCTGTGCAGCCTTATGCGGAGCATTTCCGCCAGAAGCTGCGGGCTTGTCTTTTGCCGGTGCAGCAGGAGCTGGCGCGGCAGCTTTTGCAGGTGTCTCCGCAGCGGGCTTTTCCTGAACGGGAGCGGCAGGAGCCGGCGCTGCCTGAACGGGTTCTGGTTCGGCAACAGGCACAGGAGCTGCGACAGGTGTTTCCGCCGCTGTAAGGCGGGATGTCGCCGCACCCTTCACCTCGCGGGCATCCGTTGCAAGCGTCACATCATCCAAGAAAGCGGTATCTTCCAGCTCCTGACCGCTGGAATTACTCGCCACATAATAGACAACCTGCGGATAGAACGTATCCTCATACAGGGCTTCAAAGTCGGGAATAGTCTTGAGAACAGTACCGGCATTCTTCAAGGCAGCAAAAACCTGAATACCACCCACACTGTTCATCGGGTTAGATTCATCAAATGTAACGTTGATAGACCAGAGCTTCTGTCCTTCAGGGGTAGCCTGCTTAAGCTCTGTATAATCCGTATCTGACAAAGGCGGAAGGCTTGGCATTCCATTCGTGCTTTCTTCCACTACAGGAGCCGCAACCTGAACAGGAGCGGGAGGCGGAGGCGCAACTGGTGCCGGAGCAGCAGGCGCAGGCTTTTTCTTTCCGCCCTTAGCAGGAATGAAGGACTCTATCTTCTCAACAAGAGGAGCGACATTTTCTTGATATACCGAACCACTTTTGCGGGCTTCAAGCATTGCCTTGATGGTATCCATCGAGGTAAGCAATACATCGACTATCGGCTCCGTTACAGAGGCACTACCACTCCGCAAAGAATCGAGTAAATCTTCTACATCATGGCAAAAACTTGCAAGCTCAGTCATCTCAACTGTAGCCGAATTGCCTTTCAATGTATGTGCTGCACGGAAAATTTCATCTATGGCATCGTGATTGTTCGGGTCATTTTCGATAACCAAAATGTTACTCTCAAGGTTCTCCACCTGCTGTTCAGCTTCGGCAAAGAAATCTTGAAGTAGCTCCTCATTGTTCGGATCAAGATAATCACTCATATCATATATTTTAATCGCTTACGAATATAAGTCAAGATAAAAAAAATTAAAAACGCTATTTTTTATAAAATTTTAATAGTAAAGAGTTTGCAAAAGTTTCCGACAATAGAAAGATAAAGCGGCAGAAACACTAGAGCCAATAGCAAAAATTCGGTAATTATTGTATAATCAGTGTTATCTATATTATTATCCAATTTTACGGAGGAGAAGAAGCAAAAGTGAAAAGAAGCACCTGCCTGTTTCTCGCTTTTTTCCTTATGGCAAAGTGCGCCTTTGCATTTGACTCACTGTATTTCAGAGGATACGCAGGCTTCCTCGGAGATTTTACAAGCAATCCGGCAAAAGACTCTCTCGACCTACAGCTCTTCCCACGGGGATACTTTGCAGGGCAACTCGATGTGGGGGACAGGCTTTTCATCCGCAGCGAATTTCTGGTGCAAAGCTCCTCTGCAAACCCAAGCACAAATCTTTTCAGCGGGGATTTCTTCGAGTCGCCCAAGGGAGAAAACGCAAATTTCAGGATTCAGGAGCTATCCGCCACCTACAGACTAAACGGCGGAGGGGCAACGCATTATTTCAGCGGCTTCTACGGGGAATACGAACCGATAGGCTCAGACATCTTCCTCCAGCGCTATCTGGGAACAAACAAAATCACGTCAGAGCTTACAGAAAGCTGGATCGGGCTCAACGGCGTCTCTATCAATAAATTCTACGGCGGGGGGCTCTCCTACACGCTCCGCTTTGACGCCCCCGTTGCAGCAGGCGTATCTTTTTACAAGGATTTTTATCAGGAACAGGAGCGGGCATATAACCTTGACATCCGCCTTGCAGGGATCTTTTCATTTTTGACCTTTGACGCCTCCGCAGGGCTGGAAATTCCCAAAAGCAGCAGGAAAGTCCACGAGAAAAAGTACATCCTTGCGGTGCAATACCTCGTTCTGCACGCGGGGCTCAATATGCTTGTCGGCTTGCCTTCAGACACAGCCACGCTCTTCATTCAAGGAGGTTTCTCGGACCTCCTCATCGACCCCGATGCAGACAAGACAGTTGACCTTGAAGACATTGCCGAGAGCTTTTCCCTGCTGCTAGAGCCGCGAATCTCACTGCGGCAGGTAAAGCTCGCGTTTTCAGCTTTCTCCCTCAATCCCGAAAACCTAAGCACCGGCATGTACATCTACCTGCAGGACGCGCTCGGCTTCGATATACACATCTCCACGAATTACTTTCATCTGGGGAGCACAAACTTTACCCTCGGTCTGCATACGACCTTTGGCTTGAATTACCAGGACGGCACAGGAGGCTACCTCACCCTCAAATCTGCCATTGACGACAAGGACAATGCCTCTGACTGGCAGAAAAACATTTACCTCACCCCCTACACGGACATTCCCGTCAAAGGAGGAAACATTTCATCCTCTTTCACGTTCAGAGTCAACGAACTGTTCAAGTTCAAGGATAACTGGGAAAGCAACATCCATTTCAGACTTGGATTTCGTTCAGAGTTTTAAAATGAAAAAACACCTGCCGGTGAAAAAAACACCTGCCGGTGTTTTTTTCCATCGGCAGGTGAGGTCTTTCTAGTAGCTACCAAGGCTCCGCTAAAGCTTTAATTTTGAAAGCCGTCTGCACGCCTCTTCAACATCCTCGCGGTGCCCAAAACTGCTGAAGCGAACATAGCTTTCCCCCGCAGGACCAAAACCGCTGCCCGGAGTCGTAACGACGTGGCATTCGTCCAATATTTTGTCAAAAATATCCCAGCTTTTCCATTTCGGAAACTGCACCCACAGGTACGGAGAATCCCCCGTATAAAACACACGCACTCCGGCGGAAGCAAAATTCTCCCCAGTCAACGCAGCTTTCATAATCCGCGCGTTTTCCAGATAGTAGTCCACAAGCTCCCGCGTCTCCTTCCTGCCCTCTTCATCCAAGGCAGCAAGCCCGCCGTGCTGCGCAATATTGCTTGCACCGTTGAACAGCGTCGTCATCACGCGGTTCCAGTCCTGCCGCACGGGAGTGCCGTCAGCAAACGTCAGCTCAGAAGGCACCACCGACCAGCCAAGGCGGATTCCCGTAAAACCGGCAAGCTTTGAGAAAGAATTGACCTCTATCGCACAGCGGCGCGCACCTTCCACCTCATAAATCGTGCGGGGAAGAGACTCATCGCGAATAAACGCAGAGTACGCCGCATCATAGATGATGATGCACCCATGTCGCAGGGCATAGTCAACAAGCTGCTTGAGCTGCGCTTTCGTGCTTGCCACGCCAGTCGGGTTGTTCGGGCTGCAAAAATAAATCAGCGTGTTGTCCTTGATGAGGCTTAAATCAGGGAAAAAATTATTTTCCGCAGTGCAGGGCAAATAAGTCACCCCTTTATAGCAACCAGAGCTATCGGCAGCGCCAGCCGCGCCCACGATTACCGAGCCGTCAACATAAACAGGATATGCCGGATCCTGCACCGCAATGCCCACATTAGAGCCAAACAGCGACTGTATGCGGGCAATGTCGCATTTCGCGCCATCAGAAATGAAGACCTCGTCCTCACTCGCCATGCCGCTATACAAAACCTCCGCTATCCTCTTGCGGAGGCTCGTCAAGCCCTGCTCGTCTCCATAGCCAGAGTAGCCAACCCTTGTGCCAAGCCCCTGCGCATAAGACACCATCGCCTGCGTGATGTGCGGCGGAATAGCTTCCGTCGTGTTTCCAATGCCAAGGCTGATAATCTTTGCGTCCGGGTGGGCGGCGGCATATTCACGTCGTCTGCGGGCAACTTCTGGGAACAGGTAGCCCGCGGTCAAATTTGCTAATCCAGCGTTTCTTTCTATCATAATGCAATTAGTATACCATATTGGTGGGGATATATCTAGTACGCTTTTAGACGCGGGCGCGCTGCTTAGCGGCGCGGCAGAGTTACGGTGAATTCTGCCCAGGAGCCGTATGCGCTTGCAACGGAGATGGTGCCGCCGTGCGCCTGTACGATG
>ERZ842401.4839-NODE-4839-length-15325-cov-12.429011_pt1 | contig 15325 bp, 1 predicted proteins | sample MGYA00521270_ERZ842401 | MGnify/ENA primary metagenome ERZ842401 (study PRJEB31892, sample SAMEA3878208) | bioreactor metagenome | biome: Moose rumen | place: Sweden | collected 2011-10 | study: EMG produced TPA metagenomics assembly of the PRJEB12797 data set...
CTCTTTCCCTACACGACGCTCTTCCGATCTCCCATATAAATTACTAAAAATATTATTTTTTTTAATTTTAAACTCAATAATAAAATTATTATTAATTATTTAATATAATATTAAATTTTATACAAATGAATATTTCATAAACTTTAAGCTTTTTCCTTTTTTTTATTTTTTGATTTATTACTTGCTGGTTTAGGTTTCTGTTGTTTCTGTGGTTTGTTTTGATTATTTGGTTTTTCAGTAATTTTTTTTTCAATTTTTACACTATTTTTAATGTTTGTTAATATACTCTCATCACCTCCTAATAATTCATATAAATTTTTTGCATAACCTATTTTTATTTGGAATTGAGCATTAATTGCATCTATTTCCCTTTCGAAATAAGGATGAGCTGTAAAAGAATAATCCCAGAGATCTTCTCTTTTTAATTCTTCCATTAATAATTTATTTTCATCAAATTCAGAATCTTGTGTTAATCCAGACAAATATTTTGAAATAAATCTTCTTATTGAAGTTGATAAATTTAATTTATTAATAATAAAACTATCACCTAATTCATCAAAATATTGCTTAATTTTTTGCTTTTCATTTTCTTCAAATGTTTTTTTATATTCATTATTAATTTTTTCTTTTATATCATCCCAACATAAATGTTCAAATAAATTATAAAAATCGATTAATGAATTTACAGTAAATAAACTAATATTATCTTTTCCTATTTTATTATTATTATTAATAAATTGCTTAATTCTCCCCAAATGGATAATCGAAGGCATATTATTAATAATATCATTAATACTATATTCATTTTTATAATTTTCCTCTTGAATATAATTAATCATTTTTTGAAGATCAAATAAGAATTCAATATAATTTATATCTTTATTATTTTCAATATAATTAAAAATAGCTGAAAGTTCGTCTTCATTTAATTTCCTTTGAGGTTTATATTTTTCCATATATTTAATTAAAGTTTCGCTATTTTTTCCTCGATATCCTTCGAATCTATAGGTTACAAAAGTTATATCTGGCTTAAATTGTTTAACTTGAGATATTACATTATCGCATAAATTTTCTTCGATTTTATCCAAATTCATTTCAATACCTTCATAATTATTAAAAATAACAATTCCATCTTCTTTCGAAAAGCATTTTCTTATTGAACATAAATTTATTATTTCATTTAATTTTTCCTCATTACATAATTTAAGAATATCTTTTTTTTCTGCATCTTGGATATTTATTGCTTTACTTATTTGTTTAATATAATTTTTATGAATCGAATCATTTCCGTTTTCATCACTGAAGTTTATAATACTATTAATGAAACTTGTTTGAATTCCTATAAGACTTTGATAAGCTGCAGCTAAATACATACCATAATTTAATTCTGATTTATCCACTAAAAAGAAAGCAATTTTTTCATCTTCTATTTTTTTTATTTCATGTGGTTTCATTTCATCTTTGCACTCAAATTTAATTGCGATATCTTTAATATTATTCCAACCAGTTTCGAAGCTTTTCATCAGAGTATTAAACTTTTCTTTATCAGAATTAAATAAATTATTTATCAAATTTTCTTTTTCTATTCCTAATGATTTTTCTTTTGCTTCTTTTCTTTCTATATTATAAGAATAATATTGCCTAAGAGAATTACTCACTTCATTTAAAATAGGAATATTTTGCAATAATTCAAATTCATGATTTGCATTTAATATTTTGTTCAAAACTGGATATTTCTTATATCCATCAATAGTATTTTTAAAACATTTTTTTAATAAATCTATGCTGGGACAAGTAGATAACATAAAAAATTTTAATTCTTTTAAATATGGATGATCCATATATTCATTTTCTGTTGGAGGATAATCTTGATTTATTATTTTTTTTAAGGATTTTTTATTTAAATTTAAATATCTTATATTTTCTTGATAATTTATTTTTAGATTTTTAAATTTATCACTTTCATAATTTACAACGGATGAATTTATTATTTCATTTATTTTTTTTTCATATAATTCTCTTTTTTCTTTTGTATCCAAAATTTCTTCAGATTCTTCTATATCTTTTTCCAAAGCGTAATAAATTATATTCATAAACTCTTTTATATCAGTAATATTATTAAGATTTTTAATTAATATTTGAATAATTTTATAATCTTCTTCTAATATATCGAATATAGACATTTCTCCAATTTGAAGGCTTTTTATATCTTCATCAGATATGATATCTATAATATTAGAATAAAATATATGTGAATATAATATGAAATTCAAAATTCTGAAAGTTAAACCATCTATTTTTCTATATGATAAATTTAATTCAGGATTTATAAAATCATTTTTATCCATAAGATTTGAATTTTGTTCTTGTACTTTTAGATTAATTTCTTCTTCTTTTTTTTCAACAAATAATTTATAATCATTTAATAATAAATAAGGCATAGTTTTATCCGCATAAGAAATGTCATCTATTTGGCTTTTTTTGGCTTCTTCATTTAAAAATATTCTTATATGTCCATCCCTTCTAAGCAATATATGATTTTCTCCTCCAATTTTTTCTCCACAATTCAAGCATTTACTTATTTGTGTAGGAAAACCACAAGGTTGAACAGTATAAAATGTTCCGCATGAGCATACATAAGCACCTTCTCTAACACTTTTTGAATTCAAATGAACATCTATTTCTTTTAAATATTTTGTATAATTTGATTTTGAAGCTAATGGCACACCAGGCAAAAATGATTTCTTTAAAATGTTATGTACCTTTTCTTTATTTAATAAAGAAGAAAATATATTGATTTTATTATTTTTAATTGAAATAAGAACGAATTTTAAAATAAATAAAATAATATTTATTTTTTCTTCGTTTAGTTGATAATCTTTTGGAAGTTTTGACTTTAATTTGATATAAAATCCAATAGATAATATATTTTCAAAAAAAGTTTTTATCTCTTGGGATATATTAAAATTACTTTCTAGGATATTTTTCCAAATATTAGTATTATCTTCGTCTATGTTCGAATCTTTTCCCTCTGTTAAATATTTTGGCATATATTGATTTGCTAATAAAGAATAGAGATTTTCAATAAGATTATTTAATTCCCTTTCATTATTTTTTACTGAGTCAATTTGCTTTTCTAAATTTAAATCTAAGTGGCCTTGTCTTAAATTAAATATACAAGCATCTTTTTGTTTTTTCTCATCTTCTTTTCCATCTTCATTATTTTCTTTATCTTCTCTATAATTTTCAATGAATTCTTTTAAAAAATTTAAATGTCTTTCTTCTAATTGATATGTATATATATCAATACCTTTTTGATTTATTAATTTAAGCATATATATCTTAAGTAGTTTTATTTCATTTGGTTGATTTTCATCGTTGTTTTCAAAATTAAGTATTTCATCTTTTTTCAAATTATCTGAATCATATTGACCTTCTAATTTTAAATCAATATAATAGGTTAGGTATCTTTTAATATAAGCAATGGAATATAATTTTAATAATGTAGTATATGCTTCTTCTGGAGTAATTTTGTCATTTTTTATTTTCATATAAATCGATAATAAACTTTTGAAATAAATAAAGGCAGATGATTTAAATAATTTTTCAGCATATATATCATTATTCTTTTCATTATAATATTTCTTTTTCAGTTTAGCAAAGAAATTTTCTATTTGACATTCGAATAAAAATAGTAATATTTGATGAAAAGTATTATTATTTCCTTCTTCTTCTATTAATTTATATATTTTATTTTCTTCTTCAGTTTTCATAAAATAGCTTATTAAAGGATTATTTTCATTATTATTATTTTCTCCCTCATTTTCAGCTGCATTGTCTTCTAATTCTTCTTCTGGTTCTATTCCTGAAAAAATATATTCTAATATTGGTATAGATTTTTTTATTAAATTATTATTGCCACATATCATTTCAACTATTTTATTACGATGATCATCATTTTGATATATTCTATATTCATTTAATAATATATTTATAAATAAAGAAGAATATTCATCAGATTTTTCATCTAAATGCTTGATGAAAATATTTTTCATTTTTTCAAGATTATCCGCTAATTCATTTTGAAGATTTTGATTTATATAATTTCTTTCATTATCTAAAAGTCCAGTTATTTCAATTAAATCATTATTTTCAAATTTTTTATCTTCTTTTTCAAAAGATTTAAATACTAAAATCAAATTTTGTAAAGTATAAATTTCCTTTGAATAAAAAGAAAAAATTGAATTAAATTGCTTAAATTCTGAAATATTCGATTTAATGAAAATAATATATTCTTCTATGTTCTCTTTTTGCTCGCAAAGTAAATATAATATTTTTTTTATTGTAAAAATAAGTGATTCAAAAATTTTAAATAATTTTGAATTGACAATTGCAAAATATTCTTCACATCTATCACTTTTTTCATGCTCAAAATTTTCATTTATGAAAGAGTTTATAAATTTTTCTTCAATTAAAGGAGAAAATTTGTAAATATCTAAATAAACATTTATTATAAAAAAAATAAAATCAGAATAATTTTGGAAAAATAATAATAATTTTACTAAATCACAAAAATAATCATCATAATCATTATTTTCAATATTATTTTTATGCTTTTCGTAAAGCTTTTCTGCATAACTTGTAGAAAAATCATTTTCATTATTTAAAGAATTTTTATCTAAAAAATATATTTGAGTAATGGAATCTAATAATTTAATCATTACATCTGTTATAACATTATATTTATTTGATAAGAAAATCATATATAAATCTTTGAAAAAAGCTTTAATAATTGAAATATTATTTATTTTTAAAATTTCATTTAATTCTTTTATTTTATTTATTTGATTTTTAGTATTAGTCTCTAGTTCATATTTTAGTTTTTCATATTTATTCTTAGCCTCGTTTTCATTCATATCATCAGGTAAATAGGTTCTTAATAAATTTTCGTTTTCTGAATATTTTTCAATTATATTATTTTTTAAGAAAGTTGTCATTTTTCCTAATAAAACATAAGTTTGAGGAACTTTAAGTCCTAAAATTATTTTTAATGGCTGTTTTATATTAATGAATTGTAAATCAATATTTTCAGCAAATAAATCTATTATTTTTTTATATATTTCTTTATTATATAATATATATGAAGATAAAATCTGATTTTTTTCAAATATATATATTATTTTATCTAAAGTTGATATTATATCATTTTTATAATAAGCTCTTATTATAGATAAAATCTCAACATCATCATTGTGAAAGCTATTTGAATTAGTTAAAATTTCTGAAATCATTTCTGTAATATTTTTACACATTTTATTTAAAATTTCTTCTAATTTTTTCATTAAATACTCACTTTTAACAATTCCTTCAGAAAGTTTTTGTTTATAGTCATTTATACCAAATTTCTTTGTTATATTTTTAAAGGTGAATTTGATTTGATTGAAACAATTATATATATTATCATTTATAATTTGTTCAACATCGAATAAAGTTTTTATTATACTTTTATTATTTTTTGAAGTTAAATCGAAAATATTATATTTATCATTTTCATTATTTAGATTATCTATTGTAACTTGGTTGAAATTATCCATCAATGCAATTTGATCCTTTATAATTATTTCTTTTTTGTATAGTTGTTTATTGTCTTGATTATTTATATTCTCAGTAGTCAATTCCCTTTTCATATAAACAATAAATAAATAGTATTTAAAATTGATTGTTGATTCTATTTTTTCAATACTATCAATTATGCTTTTAACATAATTCATTTTATTTAAATCTTCTTCTTCGAATTTAATTATACATAAATTATTTTGACTTTTATAAAATTGATCTATTAAAATTTCAAGTTTTTTGGTGCTTTCAATTGAATCAATAACAATTTCTGTTGTTTTTTGCTTTGTAAACATTGATTTTTCTTCCTCTTGTCCGTTGTCTTTAAAAATTAATTCTGTTAAATTAGAAAAAGTATATATTATATGCCTTAATTTTGATTTTGGTATTTTTTTTATATAATCATTTATATTAGAAGCATATGTTTTATTATATGAATTTTCAATAATATTAGCTAAATCTCTTTCCTTTTCAATAAATCCATTGAGATTAATGCAAGAAATGATATCCTGAGTTAAAGTTGGTGAAATTAACTCAAAAATTTTAGATGTTATCTCATCATTCGATAAATTATTATTATTATCTGTTAAATTAAAAACTAAGTTTTCAATAACTTCTTTATCACAACAAATTAATTGTTTTTTTAAGTTTACTATTAATTTTTTTTTCTCATCATTGCTTTCAAATTTAGTTAGTTCTTCAATTTTTGAATTTATATTATTAACTAATCTGACATAGTTTGGTTGGAGAATATTTTCAAAAGATATTACATGTTTTTCAAACCTATTTAAAAAGGGTTTATCTTCATATTGAACCATCTGCTTATCCACTAAAACAACAATTTTAAATTTATTATTAATTAAAGAAGTCGATTGATTATTAGAAAATGAAATTTTAGCATATCTATTCCCATTAAATTCAGAAAAATTTTGATTAAATAAATCATATAAAGAAGGATAAATTATTTCTAATCCTTTTAAAATTAATATAGTTTCATTTTCCATTTGCATTTGAATTTTATAAAGAATCTCTTCAGTATAAGATTCACTTTTATCCCCCTTAAATTGACTACCGATATATATTACACTTTCCTTTTTTTCTTTTTGAATTATTTGTTCAATCAAATTTTGACTAGTGCTGTTTTTTGATATAAGTAATAAATATCTACTATTTGGATCATTAAAATTATCACTAATATTTTCAACAATATTATATCTATGATTAATATTATTATATTTTGAGACATCATAAAATATTTTTTTCATATCTGATACTGATTTATCATAACCTCCGAAGTTTCTTTCTATTGCTTTAATTGCAGAAATATTTCTTATATAAGGGATGTTTTCTTCTCCTTCTTTATCTCCTTTTTCTTCTTTTAAATATTTCATTGTATTTCTAATTAAATTATAAAAATCTCTATTTCCATGAAAATCCTTATAAGTTGTAATAGCTTTTTCTTCTCTAAATTGGCAATATGCTTCTGATAAGAATTTAAACACTTCTTCATTATCTTTGAAAAGCTTTTCATCAATTGATTTAGCAATCTCAGAAGCGGTTATATTTAAATCATCTTTGTCAGGATCTTGAACAAAAATCCTTATACCTCTATTCATTTTAGAAGCATCTAAAGCCCAATTAGAAATTCCAAAGAAAGCAAGATTATTATCCTCTCTTTCTAATTCAGCATGCAATACTTTTAAAGGATTATCATTACTTTCTTCTGCTAAACCCATTTCATCAAAAAAAACTAAGCTGAGCATTTCTTCATTTTTTGAAGAAAAATTTCTTGCTTTTTCAAAAGCTTTGAGAACACCTTTTGATGTGCATGTTGTACTTCCTTGGAAAAAATAGGGCATTACTTCTTTATAATCAGGATTTTTAAAAAACTCATTTAATGAAGATTTTCCTTTCATATTATCTAAAAGTAGTTGAACACTTAAAGTTTTACTATTCCCTGGCTTTCCACATATTATAAGAGGAACTTTATTAACTAAACAAAATAATTCACAAAAAATATTTTCTCTTAAAGCATTGTTTTTAGCAATTCCTCTCTCTGGATTAATATCTAATTGATCCAAAATATATCCACTTTCTTTTAATGGAATATGTAAAAATCCATAATCAAAATATTTATTCCTTTTCTGGTCGGCTAGCTTGTCTAGTTTACCTACCAATTCTTCTCGTAATGATTTGGTCGGTAATCTTAGAAAATAAGAAATGTAAGCACTTAAATTTATTGATTGTTTTTTTATAGAAGTGTTTCCCATATCAATATAATCTTTTAACTTTATATTTTCTCTGGATAATCCCAAATTTTGTTTTTTTGATAATTTTTTTAAATATTCAAAATATTTGATAAATCCTTGATAGAAAATATTAAAATATTTAATATCTCTTAAACTTACAGAAGAAGAATCACTTTTTTCTTTTATAAACTTGTGACATTTTCCAACTGTCTTAACTGCCATTTCCAATAATTCAGGTTCTTCTATTACTTTTTCAATCATTTTTCTTATATATATTTCTATATCTTGATTAGATAATTCTCCAAAATCCATTACATAATTTAACAGAGAATGAGGTAATGGATTTACAGTATAAACCAAATTAGATTGTTTTTTATTTCTAAGATTTAAACATACTTCTATATTTTTATTTTTTTCAGATGCAATACGGTAAGGATTACAAGCTCCTATAAAAGCGAATCTTTCAGGAATCGGTTTCCCTCTATAAGTTCTATTACAAAATATTTCGGATATTAATCCCATTGAATTGCATGTATTAATTTCATCAAAAAATAACCACATTTGTCTTTCATGAACTTCTTTTGTAATTTCATCGAATTTTCTTTTTTTCCTTTCTTCCTTTAATTTAAATTCATTCTCTTTTTTTTTGTTTTCTTCTTCTTGATTTTTATCATTTTTTTTCTTATTCTGTTCTTCTTTTTTCTTTTTAAGTATTTCTTCCTCTTCCTTTAAATATTCTAAAAATTTATTTTTTTCAGTCAAAATTAAATCTTCGTCTTCTTTCTTTGTTTCTTCCATAACTCTTTCCAAAAAAGAAATTATCTCATCATCTCCTATTCCTTGATGAATATTTAAAATTTTCATTCTAGTTTCCTTTCCTTGATTCTTTATCAGAGATAACATTTTTATTAAACTTGTTTTTCCACATCCTGTTTCTCCCATCATTATTATAGGAATATTTGCTCTAATTTTCATTAATATATAAACCATTTTAATATAATTATCAGTGGTGAAGGCATATCCTGGATATTTTTTTTTTATTTCCCTAAGATATTCCTCTCTTTTTATTTCATTTTCTGCTCCACAAAGGTCAAGTATATCACCTAATAATTCTTTCTCATTTTTATCTTTTGGTCTTTTTAATTTTACACTTTTTTCTATAGCCGATTGTGTATTAAATAGTTCATTTAATTGATCATATTCTTCTTTATTACAACTATTTGAAGGTATAATTTTAAAGAAAAAACTTGACTTATTATCATCAAAAGCTAAAATACTTTGTTTTATATTATCATATATTACCATTGTTTTTAATTTGTCATTAGCTAATCTATTTATTTCTTCCCTATTTTTTTCTTCTTCAGAAATCAAAAATATATCTGTTTCTTTTTGTTCTTTCATTAAATTTTCATAAGGGCCCTTAACAAATAGTAATGTGTTCTTTATTAAAGAATTAATTATTAATTCCCTTATTTCAATTGATTTTTTCTTTCCTATTTCGTCATTGTTATTATTTCTAGCAGAAAAGTTTTCAAACAAAAGATGTGGAGATAAAAAAATTGATTTTGTAAATCTAGTGAATTGATCAGCCAATAAATTTATAAACATTTTTTTTTGATAATAATTTGGATTCTCAATTTTAAGGTCATTATCGCTATTATTGTTAAAATAATAATCTATAAATTGTTGACAGGATACAAATTCAATTTTTTCATTATCTTTTTCTTGTACCTTATTAATAGGTAAATATTTAGATGAGTATAAATCAATATTAGAAACTCCAATTTTTTTTTTATATAGTTTTTGAAAAATTTGAGCTACTATTTGAATTTTAGAAGACTCAATTCTTTTATCTTTTTTTTCTAGATTATCATTTTCTTCATCATTTAAAGGATCCATTTTTTTATGTATAGTGTTACAAAATTTGAGAATTTCAAAATTAGAAATCTCATTATGTACTTCCACAAAAACTTCAAATTGATTTCGATCATAACAAAAAATGTTATTATCACAATTATAATATTTCATAATTAAAAATTTAAACAAAAATTCCAAAACCAAATCTTTTAACTCTGTATAAGTAAGATCTATATGCAGAAGATATTGTGCTTGTTTTACTTGTATATTTATTTGATTTATAAGTCTTTCAAATAAAGATTTTCTTGTAAAAACTCCTCCTATTTGAAAATAAATATAATTTTTTGTTGAATTCTTAGTCCTTGTTTTAATAAAAGTAGATTTTCCTTCTCCACACCTTTCAGAATCAACAACTGCTATTTTTTTCAATTTTTGAACTTTATTTATATAATCTTCTTTATAAATATTGTTTTCGAATTTACTTTGGAAAACTTTCACTTCTTTAATATTATTAAAACCTTTCTTAATTTCACTTTTATCATCTGAATGAAATATTATTAAAATACTTTTCATATTGTCTCTATACATTTTCATAAATTCATTCACTTTTTCAATCAAAAATATTTTATTAAATTTTGTTAATGAATCTGATTTACTTATAGAAAAAAGAGTTTTTGACGGACATAAAAAAACTCTAAACAAAAACGAGATAATTTCCTCTTTTTTAGTTTCTTCATTGCATATTAAAAGTGATGAAAGATTAGGGTATGATTTAGTTAACTCCAAATAATATATAAATAATTTTTTATCATTATTTTGCTTAGAAGCAGTTGATATATATATGCCATTATATTTTTCTTTGTCTTCTGACTCTTTTATTTCGTTAGTTTTATAAATATCATCACAAGTAATAATTCCATTATTTCTAAATACTTGTTTACTATATTCAGAAATATTGAACATCATATTCTCATATGAAAAAATAATTGGATCAACATTTAACTTATTATTTATAATTTTCACTTTATTGTTATCAATATGTATTTCATCATTTTTTTCCTCTATGTTCTCCTCATTTTTTTCTTCTAATTCTTTTTTTTCATCTTCATTTTTATCTTCTATTTCTTTTATTTTTTCTTCATTTTTATCTTCTATTTCTATTTTTTCATCTTCATTTTTTTCTTTTATTTCTTTTATTTCATTTTCCATTAAATTATCAATATCTTCATCTTTTTCATTAAAATAATCATCTTCTTCAATATAATTAAAATCAGAATAATCAAAAATAGAATTAAAATCGTAATTATAATCTTCAACAATACTTGATATTTTTTCATTCGCTAATGATTTAAAAATTGGTAATAGATTTTTAAAATTTTTAAATTTCAAATTTCTATCAATGAATTCAAAAATTTTACCATGAAAGAATCTGATAAATTCATTATCATTATAACATTTTTCTGTTAATTCTTGAATTTCAATTTTTAATTTATATAAATAGTCTATTAAATTTTTCAACTTAAATTCTTTTCCACACATTTGGCAAGCAATGTCTGAATAATCAAAAGCATCATTTTCAGCATTTTTTATTTTTTTTATTTCATTAAAGTCAATTTTGATTGAAATTATATATTTATCAGGTTCTGGTAACCCTATATCAAATAATTCATTCAAGTAATCATATAATGTTTTGAAATTTTGAATTAAATCAACGAATTTTCTTACATTAAAATAGCTAGAATCCTTTAATTTCTCTTCTTTATTTTCTTTTTTCATATAAGATTTCATTATTAAAGCCTTTCCTCTTAATTCCTCTATTTCATCAAAATTCATTTTATTTGCAACATTTTCATTATTATAATAAATAACGGAAATATTTTTATTTGTTATTTTTATCTCAGAATTTTTTAGTATTAATGAGATTATTAAAGATGAAGATTCTGTTTTATTCAAAGATTCAATATATAATGTTTTAATTCCATTAAAATTCCTTATATATTTGTTAATATAATCTCCGATAAAATCTTCATCTCTTGGATCGGTTAAGGCATTATTTAATTTTATTACTAATTCAGCATATTTATATTTTTTATCCTTATTTTTATCAAAAAATTCTACAGTTTTAATAAAACCTTGAACATCATTTTCTTGTAAATTTTTTTTGGAATCTGATTCAAATAGGAAATCCAATAATAATTTAGCATTTACCTTCATATTTGATTTTGCAAAAATTATTGGGCCAGGATTATTTTGAATTAATTTCAAAAATGTAAAAAATATTTCCCTATTTTTTATAGTTTCTTGTGCAATATTATTCATCTCTTGTTTGTCCTCAACTAAAAATATGTTAAATTGACTTAAAAACTTAATAATTTCTTCGATTTGCTTTTTTTCTATTTTTGGATCCTTAAGTGCTTCTAAATAAGCATTAATATTTTTTAGAATATCTTGTTCCTCTATTATTTGATCTTTGAATAAATCGAATATTTGTTTCAAACCTAATAAAGCATTATTCATTTTATTTGTTTTAGCAAATAATATTATATTTATCTTTATTTCTTCTATCTTCTCTTGTTTAACATCTATATTAAAATAATTTTTAAGGAATATAATTTCTTTTTCTAATATTTCAGTATTATTATTCAAAGCAAGATCTAATAAGCATTTAACATTATCACTAATACTCTCTATTTTTTCATTTTCAAAAATATTTTTCAATTCATTGAATTTTTCTAGTGCATTTTGCAATAAAATATTTTCATCAATATTTTCTTCATTTTCTCCTTTTTTATCCTTCGAAATTTGAATATTAAGTATATACTTAAAGCAATATGATGCATTTAAATTATTATAAAATTTTGATTTATCTAAATATTGAATTATTTCAATATATCCAGGTGTTCCTATTATTTTATCATAATCTTTTAATTGAGATTGTTTGAATAAATCTATTAATTCCTTAGTTTTAAATATCTCTTCTTTTTTTGAATTTTTGAAAAATTCTTCTAAATATATTTTGATTTTTTCTAAATTATTTATTTGCTCTATGAATTTCAAAACATTTTTTTGAAATTCTGTATAAAATTTTTTAACTCTTTCATCGTTATCATCCTTTGATAAAAATAATAATTTCAATTTATAATTAGGGACATCTTTAATTGCAATTAAATTATTATATATATGATAAGCTTTTTCAAAGGAAAAATTATTTTGCTCAAAATTTGTTTTTATTGTTAATAGAACATTTTTTGTTTTTTGTGAATATTCATCCAAATTTTTTTGATTTTTGCTTTCAAAAAAATCATTTTTTATTAAATCATTCAGAATCTTTATATTTTCAGTTATTTCAGAACTGTAAAATTCTTCTTCCTTTATTACGTTTAATTTTTTCAAAATGAGATTAATATCATTTTTATTATTTAATTTAGAAATAACATGAGGTATTATAGTCAAATCATTTGTATCGAATCTATTTTTCTTATTTTCCAAAATATAATTTATTAATTGATCTTTATGTTTTTGTTCTAATTTATTGTGATCTAAGAAATATATAAATATTTCTATTAAATCTTTATCATTCAATTTTTTCTTTAAATTTTTGAAAAAATCTTCTATTTTTTCTTTCTTTTTATTTATAAAAATTGATAAAGCTTTTGACAAATATATCTTAAGATCAATTTTTAATTCAGATTTATAATGTTTCATGCTTTTTAAAATCCAATCATATAGTTTCAGAGATATATCATGATTATAATTTTCTTCTGGAATAATTTTAAGAATATAATCCAAATATTCAATACCTTCTATTTTATTTATTATATTAATATAAAATTTTGAATAACTATTATTAATTCCAAAATATTTATATAATTTATTAGAAATTATTATTTCAAGTTTTTCATTTAAGTTTTTTTGTTGTTCCTTACCTATTTTAGCACCTTCTAATATTTTAAATTTATCTTCTTCTTTAAAATTAATGAAATATTTTTCAATTTTTGGAATAATTTCTAAGTAATAAATACCAGGATGTTGATTTGATATAATATATGTTTTAATTGTATTATTAATTGCAATACCTAATTGTGATTCTACATTTTCAATTTGCGTTTTATAATAATTTTCATGTTCTGTTTTTTTTTCATTTTCTATAAATTCAATTAAACAAATTAAATTATTTAATTTGCTATCTTTAAATAGTTCAATGCATTTTTCTATAAAGCTTTTGAATCTCAAAAAATATTTATTTTTTTCTTTTTCTTTTAGGATAATTTCTTTATATATTGGAACTATTTTATCCAAGTTTTCATCTGCTTTTATTATACTTGATTCAATTGAATAATCTATTGAAACTTTTTCAGTTAATTCATATAAATCATTAAATTTTGCATTAATCAATTCAAAGTATTTAAGAAGATCTTTTTCCATTTGAAGTTCTCCTAAAATTTCATTGCTTCCATCACATAATCCCATGAATATTTTTCTACAATTAACACCCAAAATTATCTGGCTTTTTATATTTTTTATTTTTGAGAGTGTTTGTATTGTTATATTTTTAATTTTTTCATTAAGGAAAAAAAGCTTATAATCCTCTTCATTTCCATTATTTACTGATAAATATGCTAAAAAAATTGAAATAAAAAGAATTTCATCTTTTGTAGCTATTGAATAAATATCTTGATTATTTTCATTATTTTTTTCTGCATTTTCTTTTTCTCCTTCTTCTTCTTCTTTTGCTTTAATGAAATTAAAAGGCCATGATTTATCATCACTTTCATAATTTGAAAAAATTTCTTTAAGAAATTCATTTAATTCCTCTTTATTAATTAAGCCAAAATTATAAAATTCTATTTCATTTTTATATATAATGTCTATAATACTGGAAATATCTAAACTTCCATCTTTAGCATATTTCAAAATGAAAAATAAAGTTTCAAAATGTATTTTGAATCTTTCAGTTTTATTATTTTCTAAAAATGACCACATATCCTTTGCTAAATTTTCTAAATAATCAGCTTGGAATTCAACAGCACCTTTCATTATATAGTCATGATAATAACTAAATTCATAATTTATATCTAAATTAATTGAATCAAATTTTGAATCTGATAAATTTTTTTTATTGATTAAATTTCCGACTTTTAATCCAAAAATAAAATTGGTCCTATATTTTGAAAAAGAAAGTAATACTTCATATTTTTTAAGATCCTTTTCTTCATTAGATAAATCGGATATATCTAAATTTATTTTAATATATTCTAGTTCTTTATCAACATCTAAATTGTTATCAATTATGAATTCATTTAAATATATTTGATAATTCTCAAATACAGATATTTGAACTGATTTTAAATCAGTTAAAATATTTTTTTTAAAATTGAAATAAAATGTTTTATCATTCAATAAAGACTTTTTAATGGCAAGCAGAAAAAAAACTTTGGTTTTTTGTTCTTCCATTTATATATATTATACTATAATATATTATATGATTATAATATAATATTAAATAAGTAATAATAAATAGTTTAATAATTTTGAAATATTATTTTTCTTAATGATGGGGATTGGGGATTGGGGATTGGGGATTGGGGATTGGGGATTGGGGA
>ERZ842401.4840-NODE-4840-length-15325-cov-8.442633_pt1 | contig 15325 bp, 3 predicted proteins | sample MGYA00521270_ERZ842401 | MGnify/ENA primary metagenome ERZ842401 (study PRJEB31892, sample SAMEA3878208) | bioreactor metagenome | biome: Moose rumen | place: Sweden | collected 2011-10 | study: EMG produced TPA metagenomics assembly of the PRJEB12797 data set...
TGGGCCCAATCCCCAATCCCCAATCCCCAATCCCCAATCCCCAATCCCCAGTATCATCAATTGTTCATTTATTTTAAAATATTTAATTAACTCATTAATATTTAATTTTTAATATTTAATGTAATTATCTTCAAATTAAGCATCATCTAATAAATTGAATGAATCTCCAATATCCATATCAGTTATATCTCCAAAATTATTAGCTTGATCTTCTTCTTGATTTTGATTGTTTAATTCTGCTAATATTTTCTCTTTTTCTTCTAACTGCTTTTGAGTTTCTTCGTTCAATTTTTTTTCTTCTTCTGTTTTTATTATATCTTTTATTTTTTTCTTTTCCTTTTCTAGTTTATTTTTAATATCATTAGAAATGTAACAATAAAAATCATAAGAATTTTTCACAAAAATACCTAATTTTTTATATTCTTCCATTTCTTTGGTAAAACGATTATCTGTTGAAATTTCCACGTTCCACAAAAATTTATTATTTAAGTATTCAAATAAATTATCATTAATATCAATTAACTCTGCAATATCTCTTTGATTAATGACTACATTTAATAAAAATTTTATTATAGCAATTGATAATTCTTCTTTAGTAATAAATTGCCCATTCTTTTTTTTATAATAATTATTTATTTTATTTTTTGTTTCTTCATCCATTTTTTCTTTTAATTCATTTACTTTTTCCATAGCTATATCAAAATATAATTGTTCAAAGAATTTAATCAATTCGCTCAATTTATCTACAGTTATTGTTGAATTATTTTTCAAAAATTCTTTTAAATTTTCTTTAATTTTAGGAGGAAATACATTATCATTTATTATTTCAAATAATGAATTTTCATTTTTAACTTTTTTAATATTCTTATTGACATATTTAACTATATCATTAAAATTTTTATGAATTTCAAAACAATTAATTAAATTATGTTCCAAATTTTTTTCATAAAAAATGATAAATTCCTTTTTATCTTTTTCATCTAAACTTTTTTTTTCTTGTATATTTTTATTTAATTCAGAAATACCATCATTTAAAAATTCTTCGTTTGAATAAATTATTTCAATAATCTCATCTGTTTTTAAAAAGAAAGAATTTTTAATAAGAGCATCTTCTAATATTTTTTCAATCTTACTAAAATCAATTGCAAATAAATTATAATTATCATATTTTATTGTTGATTTACCATTATTTATTTTATATATTTCTCTAAAAGTATTCATTAAGAATATTTCATTAACTTCGTTTTCATTTTCAAATTTAAAAAATATTAAATCTTCCTCTTTAGCTTCTTGAATATTAATGTCCTGACACTCAAATTTTTCATAATTAATTGCATTTATTTTCTTTATTATTTCATTTAATAAATTATTTTGATTATCAGCATATTCTTTATATAACTCTATAAATATTTTACCATTTTCTGTTGTACTATTTATTAAAAAGTTTTCCAATTTACTTTCTCTTGTTAATTTTTTATCTCCGTTTTTTGAATTTATTATTTTAATAAACTTATCACATTCACTAGGATTTTCTCTATAAACGTCTGTTTTTCCGAATGTAATTTTCTTTGCTTCTTTTTTATTAATTTTCCTTGAATATTGATTAACTAAAGATTTTATAACAAAGTTGAAGCATATAAAATCTTTATTTAATTTCCCTTCATCATTTCCTTTATTAAGATATAAATCTACCACTGGAAATTTTTCTTTATTTATTTCTTTTAATTTTTCTTTATAGAAATTTATATCTAAATAGTCAGAATATAAAAAGTTTTTATAAAATGGATATAATTTTTCATCTTTATAAATTTGAGAAGGATATATTTGCTTTACTAAAGATATCTTACTTTTTGCATCTCGTTCTCTGAATCTATTTTTATTTAACGTATAAAATACATAATATATTTCATATTGTGTATAAAGACTTTCTTTCACCTTTATTGTTTTTTGATATATTTTTTTTTCAATAATATTTTCTATTTCTTTTTCAATTTCTAATAATTTTGAATAACTATAAACAATTTTTTGCTTATTCAAATAATTTAATAAATCTTTATATACCAAATTCATAAAAATATAAATATTTACTCCTTTTTCATTCAATAATTTTTCCAGTTTATTCCAATTGCCTATTATGTAATCCAAATAAGAAAGTTTTCCATCAGAAAATAATTCTTCTTTATCAGTAAAAAGTATATTTGTAAAAAGATGTGAATATAATATTAAATTCATTAGTCTAAAACCAATTTGACTTTGTTTTCTTATAGGTTTATCACTATTATCAAAATGACTTTTTTTTGATATATTTACTCCTTTAGAGTCTTCTTCTATTTTTTGAGCTAAAAACTCTTCATAGAATTTTTCTAGTGTAATACATCTTCCATTTTTTTTATCTTTTATCTCTTTATTTAAGTCATCTTCATTTTTAAAAATCCTATAATAATAATCTCTATCATAAAAACTGTATGAAATTCCATCATTTCCAATTTTTTCATCACAATATTTACATTTTCCACTTGTTATTGGATATCCATTGTTGTTTTCTTCAGTTTTTATATTAAGTTCTCCATCTTTTTCATATATTTTACAAGCACAAACATAAATACCATGAGAAGAAGGATTATTGTCTAAATATTTTTTAATTTTTGAATAATCATTATATAATTTGCAATATTTAATATCATTTCCGGGAATATATGAATTTATATCTTTTTCATCACTATATAAAGGATAATAAATATGATTATCATCTTCACTTATTTCATCTGAATTTAAACAAAATCTTAAACAAAATTGAAGTATTATAGCTGTGTTATAATTAATAGTTGATTTGGTATATTTGGATTTGTCTAAAAATAATTTAAAAATATTAAATAATTTTTCTTTTCCTTTAAATATATTATATATAATATCTGATAATATTTTGATTTTATCTTCATTTCCTAAAGAATTTGATAAATATGATGATATTTTAGTTGAGAAAACTGAATAAAATATATCCAATGTATTATCGCTTATTATTTCCTTTAATTCATTTTCTTTTTCTCCTAAGTTTTGTAAACAATTATTTAATTTATTAAATATATTTTCATATGTTTCAAAATCTTTATAATTATGCTCTATAAAAATTTTTTTTTCTTTTTTATCTTCATTTTTATATGCATCGACAAATAATATTTCTTTAAAAGATTGTGGTAAGTTTTTTTCTTTTTCGAATAATTTAAAACTTGAATAATTATTCAAATGGAATTTATCAATTATTTTTTTATCAAATAATTTATTAATATCTTGTTGATTTATATTATATAGTATTTTATAAATAAAACATTGTAACATATCTCTGTATGAATTATTTTCTTTTCCATTTATATTTTCTATTATTTCATCAATTTCACTATTTTTTAATTTATCTTTATCTATCCAATCAATAAATGTTTTTAAATAAACTCTTATAAAAGATAAAGAAAATAATTTTTTAAGATTTAAATTTGAATTTATTCTTGTTTCTTCGGGGTCGTGATATCCTTCTTCTTCTTTTTTATTAGTTAAAGAATCCTTAAATAATTTTTCAAGAAGTTCGCAACAACGCTCAAAATATGATTTTAAATGGAATACAATATTTTTTTTGTTTTCTGGTTTAGCTTCATCATTTTTTTTTATTCGATTTTTGATATAAATTATTGATATTTGCTCAAAAATATATATTAAAGTTTCCTTAATCCAATCTATATTAGTTTTATCATTTAATATTTTCAATTCTGAATAAGATAATTTATCTAAAGAACCTTGGAATTGATCTAAATTACTTGATACAAAATCCTCCATTATTATTCTTATTAAATTATTAGATTGAATAAATAGCTTGTCATCTTTTAATAGAAATTCATTCAATATAAACATTTTATATTTTAAATTATTTTCTCTTTTAATCTCATTAATAAATATATCAGAAATTAAACCATAATAATTTGAATTTCCTTTAATTTCATTTTCTTTTGATGAATCATATAAAGATTTTTTTATTATATCAATTAAAGTCTTTAAATTTTCGCATAAAGAATCAATTTCATTATTGATTTCCATACATTTTGTTAAATTATTTATTAATTTATTAATATCCAATTTATTAACTTTTCCTAAATGTTCAAATACTTTATAAATATTTATAAATTCATTTAAAACACTTAATTCTTTTATATCTAATTTTAATAATTGATCCAAATTTTGAAAATCTTTTAAACATCTCTCTAAATCCTTAAAATATGAAAAATAACTATTAAAATAAGAATCATTTTCTGAAGCAAGATTTTTTATTGATTCTTTATCAATCATACATTTAAAAAAAATGATGATTAATTTATAATAAGGTACATTTACTTCTGATAATTCTTCCTCTTTTGGTTTATATTCTATATCATTTTTAGAATTATAAAATAAAATTTTTTTAAATAAGAAATTTTTTTCTTTACCATAATAAGCAATATTTATAGATATTACATTATATAAATCTAAAATATTTTTAATATTTTTTGAATTGGCTTCAAGCCATAAAATCTTTGCTATTATATTTTGTAAAGGTAATTTATAATTTTCATCATCTTTTAATTCAGAAAATTTTATATCTAATAATAATAAGATAATTTTGTGAGGAATATCATTAATTATAAAATCGTTGATTACATCATTATATAATTTTTCTAAATAAAATGTAATATAATCATTTAAAAACAATTCGCAAAAATCAATATAATTTTTATCTTCAACACTAATATTAGTATTAAAAACTTTATTAAATAAATTATTTGATGTTAATTCTATGTATAATTTTTGATTAAAAGTTATCATATCATCTTTTAATTTTCCTACTGTTCTTGATCTTAATTCAAATCGGCATCTCCTGATCTCATTTTCATCTTGTCTATAATAAACATCTAATTTCTCTTTTTCTATAAATTCTTTTATTTCTTTATATATATTATAAAAACCAGGTATTTTATAATTTATTTTGATATTTATATTTACATCTCTGGCTATTTTACTTTTATCTTTTTTTATTATATTTAAAAATTCTTTTCTTATTTTTTTTATTATTTCATTATTTAATATATCTATATCACTTATATTAATTGAATAATCATTTGATTGAACATCTGGATGATTTATTTCTAGATTATTATTAGCATTCAGTATAAATATAGTTGTGAAGAAATTATTGTTTTCTGTTTTTGTTAAAAATATTCTTATTTTTTCTTTGAAAATAGCTTTAATCTGCTCTATTATTACAGTAAAGAAATCTGTGCTATTTTGATTAATCAATTTTTTATCTTTAATTATTAAGTCTATAAAATTTTCATTATTATTAATCTGAGCTAAGATTATTTTTTCAATAACAGGTATAACTTCTTCAGACTTTCCTATAAAACTCTCAAATTCTTGAATGAAATTATTAAAATCAATACCTTTACATATTCCCATATTTTCATTCCTTTTCTCAATGAAGAAATTCATAATCTCTTCTTTTATAAGTTTTTGTGGTTCAATAATTTTTTGGTTTATAAAATAATCAATATTTATTTTTTCTGCATCTTTTAATTCTAATCTAGCACCATTTAAGTTATCTATAAATAATTGATTCATTTTTTTGTCGGTCATTAAAACAGTTGTAACTTTATCTGTCTTTTTTTCTAAATTAAATTCTCTTTGTATATGAACAGTGAAAATAATTTTTTTTGTATTATCATCTATTTTATTTATTTCTTTATAATTATTAATTTCTGAAAAGAAAAAATAAATAAATTTTGCAATTTCATTTGAAAATTTTAACACAAGCAATTTACATTTTTGATTTTCATAAAAATTTTTTAAAATATGTTTGAATTTATATGCATTATTAATTTCATTAGTTACTTTATCAATATGATTTTCGCTTAAATTAATTGCATCTCCAATTTTGCTTAAAGTATATACTATTAAAATATTTTCTTTTCCTCTTTTATCACTTTTTAAATATTCTTCTAGGCTATAATATTTATTAGCTGAATTTATATCTTGTTTTAATAATTCCATTTCTTTTTTCTCCTCATTTAATTCAGATAAAGGTAATGAAAATATAATATCTTGTGATAATATAGGTATTATATTATCTTTTATTATATTTCTATAAGAATTTTGTTGTCTATTTTTATATAAATAAACATATCCATTAATTATATCTTCATTTGTATTAACCAAAATATTATCCATATTATAATTAATATCTTTTACAGATACCATTTTTTTGCATATATTTAAAATATATTTTGATTTATCCTTATCTTCTTTATCCAAAAGAGTATCAAAAGTTATTATATGTTTTTCAAATCTACTTAAAAAAGGTAATTTTTGCATTCTTAAATTATTTTTATCAACCAATATTATAAATTTAGTATTATCATTTATATAAGCTAATTTTTTTATATTTGTACCATGTGAAATTCTGAAATATTTTTTACCATCTTTAATAATATAATTTTGATTAAATAATTCATAAAAAAAAGAATATATCTGGTCTAAGTTACTTAATATAATAATTTTACCTTCTGAAGCGCTATTTTCTATATTGACTATCATTTCAGTTTTATAAGAATTATTCATCGCATCCCCTTTGAAAGGACTTCCTATATAAGTTATATAATTAAATTTTTTATCTTCTGAATTATTACTTTTATTTATTTCATCAATTTCTTTTTTGATAAAATCTATTAAAAATCCAAACATGGATTTTTCTGAAATTAATAATAAAAATCTTGTATCTTTAATAGATTTAATATTATCTTTAACTAAATCCATGATTTTTAAATCATCAAAATTAATATCTTTAATAAATTTTTTTAAACTTATTTTTCCATTAATTTCTAAGCCATTTAAATTCCTTGCTAAGGCATTCTTTACACTTTTATCAATTATATTTGGATCATCAGTCATATTATTTTTCAACATTTCATTAGAAAATGTTTTAATTATATTATAAAGATCTCTTCCTCCATGATAATTCAATATAAATTCATCATAATTTTTTTCTTTTTCTTTATTTAAGGCCTCTTTATAATCAAAATATTCTTTTCCTAATATTTTATATTTTGCCTCATATTTTTTATATATTTCTTCATTATAACTATTAGCTATTGCTTCTACAGTTTTATCAACATCATCTAATTTAATTTCTGGTATTGCTAAGAATATAGCTCGATTCATTTTAGCTGCATCTAATCTCCAATTACTTAAACCAATAAAAGATATTTGTTCTTTTTCTTCTTGATCTAAAGGAATTTCTAATTTTGAGTGTAATACTTTTAAACAATTAGTTGGACTTCTTTCTGATAAACCTAATTCATCAAATACTAATAAAGATATTATTTTTTTCTTTTCTAAATTTGAATCTATTTTTTTCTCAGCTTCTTCAAATATTTTTTCAATTGTTTCTGGAGTATTTGATTCAGAGCCTTGGAAAGATGTACTAATTATGATTGGATATTTTTTTAAGAAATTGGAATTACTAAATTCCCCTCTCATTATTCTAATAATTAATTGAATACTTAAACTTTTGGAACAACCTGGCTTTCCTACAACTATGAGAGGAATTTGGGTATATATCGAAAAAAACATTAAAAATATATTTTCTTTAAGTGAATTATTTAAACCTATTCCTTTTTCATTTTTTAATTCCATTTCTTCTACTAAAAAGTCTTCTTCTTTTATTATTATATTATTAAAAGGCTCTTTTTTCCAATTTTGATCTTCAAGCCATCGAATTATTTCAAATTTTTCAGCTAATTTTTTAATATACTCATTAATTGTACTTAAATATTTTGGATTTTGACCATATTTAAAAATTTTAATATTGTAAGTAATAAATAAAGATAACACAAATGATTTAATTTTTGATTCTTTATTTATATAATCAGGAATTGCATCTCCTCTTTCCTTTAAATATTCTGTTTTATTTTTATAATATTCATTAAAGAATTTATAAGCTTTTTTAAACCTTTGTAAATCTCTTAAAGAAACTGACGAAATTCCATTAACTTCTCTAACATATTTATGAGAAAAATAAATAGTATCTATAGCAACTGATTTTAGAATTGAATCTTTAGGATTGTCATTTTCACCTTTAGTAAATTCTTCACTTATTATACTTTCTATATATTTTTTAACATCATCCTCTTCTAAATTTTTGAAATAAAAAATATAATTTAACATTGAATTTGGTAAAGGATTAACTGAATATGCCATTTCTTGTTCATTATTAATTGATTCTAATTTTAATCCTTCATCCTTTTCATTACCTTCAGTTTTACGAAAAGGATTACATGCTCCTATGAATCTTATTTTTTCATCTATTCTTTTTCCATTTAATGAATGATTTACAAATATTTCTTTCATTTTTGAAAGGATAGATGCTGTATTTATTTCATCAAAAAATATGCATAAAATCTCATTTTTTGAATTTTTTAAATTTTCTTCTGCGTTTTCAATAACCTCTTTTATTTCACTTTCTTTTACTCCTGAATGTATATTTTTTAAAATAAAATTACTTTTTGGATTTTCTTTATCTTTATTTAACATTTTCATTAATTGCTTAATTAATTCTGTTTTTCCACAACCAGTTTCCCCCATTATAATTGTTGGAATATTTGCAAAAATTCTAAATAATATTAAAATCATTTTTTTATAATTATCTTCTGTTATTTTGTAAGCTCCTAACATTTTTCTAATATCTTCTAAAGATTCATCCATAGACATAACCTTTTTTAAATTAGTTAAAAAATAATTGATATCTTTATCTTTGACTTCTTTATCTGATATATCTATTTCAAAGTATCCATTCTTAGTTTTGAAAATCAAAGGAACATCATATTGACTCATTATTGCATTAGATTCTTTAAAATCAAAAAAATTTGAAATATAAATTTTTTTCTCTTCTTCTGTTTTATTCTTCAGAGAAGCATCTTGAACTTTGATTTTTTCACTATAAAAACATTTTTTGAAATAATTTCCAGCAGATTTAATTTTTTCACTATAATTTAAAATATCTTTTTTTTTACCCGAATTTAAATAATTTACAGTGTATAAATAATTCTGTTTTTCTATTTGTGTCAGAATTTCTTTATTTTCTTTGTTAAGTTCTTCATCTTTCCACATTAAATCTTTAATTAAATCTTTATTAGGAATTTCTAAAGGCATTTGATTATCTTTAGTTATATTGATTCTTTCAAATATATTTAATATAGGAAAATCGTCCAAAAATGTTTGAGGTCCATTTGGTATTTCAACATAGATATTAAAATTTTTTGGAATATATAAAATATTATTATTTGACTGATATAATTTAGTTATCAACATTGAAAGCAAAAAATATTTCATTAAAGGAATATTTTTTGTATAAAATAAATCTAAATGTATCGCTACACGAGGTTCCCCTTTAACTTCATGTTTTAATAATTTTTTTAACTTTTTAAACAACTCTTCTTTTGTTATATCATCTCCTATTCCGAAATAATGATAATCTTCATTTCTTTCTTTTATATCTTTCTTAATCCTAAAAGATTTTCCAATTCCACAACATTCAGAAGTATAAACTCTCACAGAGTTCATAATTTCCTCTTTTGAAGTTTTATTACTATCTGTGGAACTTCCTTTTCTAAAAATAAATTCTAACGGATTTTCATCACCTTTTAAATACTTTGGTAATTCAGTTGCTTCTTGAAAATCAACAATTCCTCTAGAATTATCTGAATGTTTTTGGGTTATGAATAATATAAATGGCTTTAAATCACTAATTTCTTTAATTATATTTGTTGATTTCATCTCGCTTATTATATCATTCATTTTTGATGTCATTTGATTTACCTTAAGAATAGGGAAATCACCACTTATTGATATTACAAATAAAGTATTAAATCTACATTTAATTGCTCTGTACATAAATGAAGTTATTTCCCCTGTAGTTGTTTCATTATTCGTTAAAAAAATATTTTGAGCTATAGGAAATGTTTTTGTTAATTTTAAAAATATATTAATAATAAATAAATCCATATTATATTTTTCTACACTAGTTTTATATATACCTCTTTGATTATCTATCACTTTTATATTACTATATAATTCTTTTAATGAAGTATTATTTATAATAAAAAGATTTTCAATATATTTTGAAATAAAATCAAAATTTTCTCCGATTGAATCTTTATAATATTTATATGCTTCAGATTGGCTATTAAATTTAGACACAAAAAGAGGAACATCATCTTTAATTGATTCACCATTTGTGAAAAATCTAATATAAGAACTAATATCTTTATTTTTATGTGTCATTTTTTTAAATAATCGATATAATTGTTTGTCATAAATTAGTCTAAAATATTCATTTTCTTTATAAAATTTTAATTGATATTCCAATAATGTCAGCAAAAATTGTTTTAATTTAAGGATTAATTCTTCATAGCTCAAGGCTATATTAACTAATTCAAAAGTTATTTTATCTTTTTTTGAAATAACTAAAATATCTATTAAAAATGGACAACCCTTATTTTCTAACTTTGAAAATAGTTGAATTATATTTCTTAGTTGTTCTACATATCTAACAAATATTTCTATTTTAGCTCTTTTTTCTTTTAATTTTTCCTTTCCTTTTTCATTTATATTATTATCAGATAAATCTTCAAAATTTAAATTTATATTTTCTTTTAATTGAATTAATCCATCTAAATCTTGAACAATTATTTCTTTTTCTTTGTTATCATCATCATATACTTTGAATTTTCTCTTAAAAAATTCAATTTTGAATTCTGAATTATTTAAAATACATTTTATATTTTCAAATATATCTTTAGAACTATCGAAATTTGAATCCAACAATTTTATACTTCTATAATTTATAAAATAATTATTAAAAATTGATAATATTTTATTTATATCATCCTTTTGAATTTTTTCTTTTAATATTTCCAAACATTTTTCATCTGTTAATTTAATAGATATAAAATCTTTAATAAAAGAAATACAACTTTGATATTCTAAAATGTCTTTGAATTTTAAAGACTCAGTTGTTGGATTTAATCTATAAAGTAAAGCCGATGCTGAATCGACATCTTTTGTTTTTGCAAAATTTATTTCATTTTCTCTATCATAAAATAATCTTATTAATTTAATGGATGGAGAATCTTCTTTTCCATCATTTGTATATATTTGTTTTTCTTCTAGATAATCATTTATATTTACTAATTTTTCGAAGTCAATATTTTCTTTATTTTCAAATTCAGTTTGTTCTTCTTTTAATTTTTTTGATATATCTGTTTTTTCAACTTCAAATAATTTTAGAAAATATAGAAGACATTTAATATCAGAATAATAGATATTCTTTTTTGTAAAAATTAAAATTTTTTTTACAATTTTATCTAATTCTTCACTTTTTTCAATTTTATAATAATCTTTCAATTTATTTAATTCTTCATTAATACCTTTTTCTTTTTTGAATAGATTTTGCCATCTATTTAATATTTCTAAATTTCCTTTTTCCATCTTCATTTCTTCAAAAATGATTTTGAAACTATCTAATAATTCCTTTGCCTTATCAAATTTAGTATTTTCATCACCTTCTTTAATTTCATTATATATAATTTGAAATAATTTAATATCTTTTATTACTTTTATTAAACTTGCTTTATCTTCATTTTTCTTTATGAAAGACATAATTTCTTCTTCTTTGTTAAGCCATAAATTTACATTATTATCTTTAAATGAATAATCATTATAAATTTTATTAATTTTATCAATTTCTTCTTTTAAAGCTTCTTTGTAATATAAAATTAAAAGATTAGATATTTGATAAGCCTTTTCTAAATAATTATTAACTTAAAAGATTTTCTTTTTTATTTTATCAAATTCTGATTTTGAATCATATTTATCATTTTTTATTAGTTTAAATAATTCAAATCTTTCAGAATATATTTTTTCAATTTCTTCAGCTTCATTTAATATTGTATCTATATATTTTGAATTTGTTTCATCATAAGTTGTTAATTTATCATATATTATTTGGAGTATTTTTTTATTCTTATCTAAATAAATACTATCAGGAATCAAATTATTATTCATGAGTTCCATTAATAATTTTAAATTATATGAACCTTCTAATTTTAAGAAATCATCATATCCAATGATATTTAAACTTAAATTATTAAAATAATCTTTTTTTACTTCTTCATCTTTCATGCTTTTAATTAAATCAATGAACATTGATAAATCTAAATTATTAACTGATAAAATAGCGATTTTTCCTTTTATTTCATCATCTTCTTTAAATATTTCAAAAAGTTTTAAATATATTTTATATTTTTGACCAAATCTTGGTAAATTTTTTTCTAGTATTTCAAGTTTAATTTTCGGATAATATTCTAATACTTTTTTAATAAAATTTATAAAAGAATTTGCAGTCAAATTTTCATTAGGAAATTTTGAATATCTTTCACTAAGGAGATTAATATATATCTTTTTATTATTTTTAAGATTTATTTTTATTATTTTAATAATAGAATTAAAATCTTCAATTTCTACTATTTTTTCAATAATAACATTTAAATATTTTGTGAATGCTTCAGAGTATACATTTTCTAAATTTAGATTTGTTAAATATTCAATATCCTTCTCTCCATTTAATTCCAAAATGTTTATTTTTTCAAATACTTCTGGATTTCTTTCATAGCCAGAAGAAGTATAATATGGATCGTATTTGAATAAAAGTTCCAATTGATTTCTAGCAAGAGAAATTTCACTTAGTCTTTCAAAAATAAAATCATGAATTTTTTGAGCTAATGTTTCTTTAAATTCCGTATCATCATCTCCTAAATCTATATAAGTTAATAATAGGGTATAAATTTTAACTAGTTTTTTAACCTTATCACAAACGTTATCATTATTATCTCTATCAATTTCAATTTTGGAAAAAATATAATAATTTTCCCAGAACAGTCTTTTAAAAGAAATAAATTTTTTGTGTTTACTTTTTTCATATGTTATTATTTTTTGAATAATTTCATGAGCTTCACCATATTCATTTAATTTTATAATTTTATCAATCATTTTATAAGATTTAAAAATAGTTTCTCTTTTTTCATATAATATATTTAATTGGATTATATCATCACTTCTATAATCTAGAGATTCTAAATATTTTTTTTCTTTAAATGAATAATCCACAAATTTCTCATAAATTTCGTCATTGTTAAAATGAACATCTTTTCCAAATTCCTTACTATAATCAAGTAATACACTAAATAGTAATTCTATTTTATTAGAGCCTAATCTATACATATTATCCAGAACATCATCACATTTATTGTTAATTTTTTCTATACAAAGTAAAATAATTATTAATTTTCTTTCACAATTAAGACTCAATTTTTTTTCTCCATAAACCACAGCCCTTATTATTTGAATTTTTCCTTTAATTTTGTACTCAAAAACTTCATACTTTTTTACAACTTCTTTTTCATCTAATGCTTCTAATATTTTTTCTAAATAATTCAAGTCATCATTATATTTTTCTATTAATTCCAAAAACAAAGCAATATCTTGGCTATCTCTAAATCTTTTTATTTCTTTTTTATTTTCCTCCTCTTTTTCCTTTATCTTTTTCTCTTCTTCTCGTCGTTTCAAATCTGATTCATATTTTAATTTTTCATTTTCCAATCTTTGTTTCTCATTTTCTTTTTCATTTTTTATACTTTGTATTTTTTCTTCGAAATCTTTTTTTATTTTAGATTTTTCAAGTTCTAATTTTTTTACCTGTTCTTTTTCCTTATTTAAGCTTTCATTTGCTTTCTTTAAATTTGATTCAGCCTCGTTTAAATCATTTACTTTTTTATTATATTCTTTTTTTGGTACATCGCTACCCATTTATTATAAAAGTCTTTTAAAGAATAATAAATGATATTAAAACAAAAAGAAATAAATTAGATAAAATGTTGTTATGACTATTGAGAATATGATTTATAAAATTTAATTTAAAATTAAGAAAAATTATATCTTAATGAATAATATTATTAATAAAATTAAAACATGAATAACAAAATGCTCAATAATTCATTTAATAAAAATAGAATTCAAACTCCAAAAGAAAATAAATTTCCTATCGAAAATAATATTATAAGTGATAAAAAAGCAAAATCAACTAAGAAATATAATGCTAATAAAAAGCACAAGCCAATTCTATTTAATAATAATATAAATTCAATTAATATTATTAATAATAATTATAATAATATTTATTTAGACACAAATAAACCAACAAGCAATAAAAATATAGTTTTACAAGATAAAAATAATTTAGGTCTTCTTACTTTTGGTAATGTTAAAGAAAAATCATTAAAAAAAAATAAAGCTTTGAAATTGATATTTAATCAAAGTAATAGAGAAAAAGAAAAATTTAATGAAAATAAATATCAATATATAATAGACCGATTAAAATACGAAATAGATTATTACAAAAATAAAGACAAAGTCAAATCGAATCAAATAGGGGCAAATACTCCTCACAGTTACAGAAAAAAAGGATTAAAGAAAAATTTATTTCTCGCGAGTAATAAATATAACACGATAAAAACATATGATAATAATACTAGCTCTGATAACAAAAGAAAAAATCAAAATCTTTTATATGATACATTTAATAATAATAATAAATTAACCTCGGATTTTTCTTATAAAAATAATTTGAAATTAACAACTAATATAAACAATAATAATATAAACCATTCAAAATCGAATAGTAATAATTTAATAAGTATAGAAGCAAATAGGACTTTTAAATATTTGAACAAAAGGCCAAAAAATATTTCAGATGAAGTCATATATGAAAGCGATATTAATCCGAGTGGGAAATCTTCTTTTGGTAATTTACAAAATTATAAACTTCGTTTGAATACGAAATCGCCTTTATCTTTGAAAAAAAATGTGAAAGATATTAATAATATATTAAAAGGGATGAATTATGACAAAAATTCTGAAGAGAATTTAATTAAGGGTAATTATAAAGATAAATTTGAAATATTAAAAAATAGAATGAATAGATTAATCGGAAATCTTTTCGATATTATTGACTTACAACAAAATAAACTTAATGAATTCAATAATAAATAAATTATATTTATAATTATATAATTTTATATTTTTAATATTTACTTTCATAAATATATTTAATATTTAATAAATTTTTTGTATTTAATATTATCTACCCAATGGGGATTGGGGATTGGGGATTGGGGATTGGGGATTGGGGATTGGGGAT
>ERZ842401.4842-NODE-4842-length-15322-cov-3.446650_pt1 | contig 15322 bp, 9 predicted proteins | sample MGYA00521270_ERZ842401 | MGnify/ENA primary metagenome ERZ842401 (study PRJEB31892, sample SAMEA3878208) | bioreactor metagenome | biome: Moose rumen | place: Sweden | collected 2011-10 | study: EMG produced TPA metagenomics assembly of the PRJEB12797 data set...
CGCGCACCGCCGTGGGCTACGGCATCAGCCAGTTCTACGGCTTCCAGGTGGCCGGGCGCATCCATTCCGCGGCCGACTTCCTCCGCGACAACGGCGACGGCACCAGTACCGTCATAGCCGCCACCCCCAACTACCGGGTGGGAACCGTGGTGAACAACGCGGCCGACAACCTTCTCACCTCCGTGGGAGACCTCCTTTTCAAAGACCTCAACGGAGACGGTTTCATTGACGATTCCGACAAAACCTACCTGGGGAACGGCCTGCCCAAATTCACCTTTGGCTGGAACAACACCTTCACCTGCAAGAATATTTCCATATCGGCCTTCTTCTATGGAAGCGTGGGCAACAAGGTGTTCAACTGGACCCGCCGCCGCATGGACGACCCTTCCCTCTCCCCCGGCGGCGCGGCCTGGAACAAATACACCCGCACCGCCAATTATGCCCGCTGGGCCTACTATGACGGCAACAGCGGCAACACCGACGTGTGGAACGTGTATGTGGCGCCCGGCGCAGACGCGTCCATCCCCCGTATAGACAACCTGCATGGCAACTACAACTCCCGCGTAAGCGACCGCTATGTGGAAGATGCCAGCTTCCTGCGCATCAAGAACATTACCGTCACCTGGTCCCTGCCCAAATCGGCGGTAAAGAAAATGCACATGCAGGAGTTCCGCATATCGGCCAATATCCAGAACCCCTGGACTTTCACCGGCTACACCGGGTACGACCCGGAGGTGGGCAGCCAGAACGGCCAATACTCCATGACCGGTCAGGGGATGCTCATGTATGGCGTGGACACCGGCCGCGTGCCTTCTCCCCGCACCATCATCTTTGGCGTTGAAGTGATCTTCTAAAACCCGGAAAGCATGAAACACCGCATATCCATTTGGGCGCTCACCGCCGCCATCCTGAGCCTCACGGCCTGCGAGAACTACCTGGACACCGTGAACGAGCGCATTGTGCCGGCGCATGACGAACTCACCGGCGTGGAGTCGCTGCGGGCCGCCACGGCCGGCCTCTATGCCCAGCCCTGGTACTATTTCCTCAAGCAGCGCTTCATCTCTCTGGGAGACGCCCGCGCCAATAACCTGTACGTTTCCAACTCCACCCTGGGAGAAGTGAATGCGCAGGCCACCCTGAACGAGGAAAAGCAAAACGCCTCCGTCCAGTATGCCTGGGCCTCGCTGTACAACGTGATCACCCAGGCCTGCTACATTGTCAACGACTACGTTCCTTACTGCATAGAAAACGGCATCTGCCCGGAGCAGGAAGCAAAAAGCTGTGCCGCAGAGGCGCATTTCATGCGCGGCCTGGCCTACTGGTTCATTGGCATGTACTGGCACGACGCTCCCATTGTGGACGATCCCGTCACCATGAGCGCCACGGCCTATCCCAACGCCTTTGAGGATGTGCTGCAATATGCCATTTGCGAGGCCGAATACGCCGCCCGCTGGCTGCCGGTGCAACCCATTGCCCGCGGACGCGTTTCCCGGGTGAGCGCCTGGGCCCTCCTTTCCCGCTTGTACCTGACGGCGGGCGCCTGGGCCGCCGGCGGGCACTTCAGCGCCGGGTTCGACCAGCGCGTCCTGGCTCCCTATTATAGCGGAGACTTTGAATACGAGGCCAAGGCCTCCCTCCAGGAATTCTACTACGCCAAGGCCGGCCTGGCCGCCCGGAAAGCCCTGGAACTGGCCCCGGCCGGCGGGTATGAGCTCATGGAAGACTATGAGCAGCTGTTCCGTGTCCAGAACAACAACTGCAAGGAAGTGCTCTTTGCCATCCAGACGGTGGCCTCCAGCACCAGTTATGGCCTGGGAAATGAGCTGCAGGGCATGTTCTGCTACGACCGCTGCCTGAACAAGAACTACGGCATGACCTACTTCAACTGGGCCAGCTTCGATGCCGTACTCCTGTACCACCACCGGGGCGGCCTCACCCGCACCCGCGGCAACATCATGCCGCATGGCATGACCTACGACTACCTGTACCACGAGCAGGACACCTGCCGCACCAAAGGCGCGGCCTGGACGGTGAACCGGAATTCCTGGGACCCCGTGGCCATCAAAAAGCAGGTGGTGGGCGGGCCCCTGGGCACCGACAACCTGGCCATCCAGGGCAATTCCGGCTTCTGCACGCCCATGCTCCGCCTGAGCGAAGTGTACCTGAACCTGGCCGAAGCCATGCTGGGACTGTACGGCGAGGACAGCGGCACCCGGCCATTCGTGCTGGAGGCCGTCAACGCCGTGCGCCGGCGCGCCTACAAGACAGAAATTGAAAACGGGACCTATCCCGGAGACTACACCACGGTGAACCTGGACTCGCTCCTGCTGGAACGCCGGATGGAATTCTTTGCCGAGGGCCTTTTCTGGACAGACATCGTGCGCCGCTCCTTCATGGGCGAGAGCCATCTCAAGCGGATGCTGGACTACCAGAACGGAAAACTCGCCGAGCTGGAGGACAATCCCCTCATGGGTTGCCACCGGCTCTACAAATACGGCTACAAGAAGGACGCCGACCTCACCCGGATCGGCACGCCCACCCTGAGCACCAATGCCGCCGACGGCAGCTACACCATCCTCCAGCCCAGCCGGGAATGTGTGCACAACGTTCCCGAAGGCAGCTGGTGCCACAACACGGCCCTGGGCAGCGAGGACAACCTGTGGAGCATGATTTACCCGCCCACGGAAGTCATGCAGGACGCCAACCTCACCCAGGCCCCCGTGAGCTATGATTTTGCCGCCATCATCACCAACAAGACCGATTTCCGCTATGAACAGTAAAGTAATCCTGCGCCTTATATTGGCCTGTACCCTTTTTGCCGGCCTCCAGGCCTGCCAAAAAGACTACCAGGCCCCCGTCATTGACAGCGTGTGGATCAATATGGTCACCCGCCCGGTGGAAGAGGTGGACTGCGCTTACCCCGGGCAGACGCTCTGCATCCGGGGAAGCCACCTGGGAGACCTCAAACGCGTGATTGTGAACGGCACCGACATCAACCTCAACACCCTGTTCGTGTACGAATCCACCACCGCCATCACCTTCACCCTGCCCGCCGATGTAAAAACCACGGGAGACTATATCCGCGTGGTCACCAAATGGGGCATGGATGAATTCCCCTTCGTGGTGCGTCCCAAAACGGAGATGCCTGTCATCTCCGGCTTCTCCACCACCACGCTCATCCCCGGAAAGGCCCTTACCATCACGGGCGCCAACCTGGAGGGCGTGACGGAGGTATGGCTGCCGCTCACCTTTGACGGCAGCGTTGCCTGCGAACTGTACGGGCGGCAGCCCGCCGACGGAAAAACGGTCCAAATCATCATTCCCGACAACGTCAGCTTCGCCACGGGCCGATGCGAAATCATCATGACAAAAAATGACGCCGCCCGCGGGCTGGAATACACGGAAAAAGTGTTCTCCGACAAAACGGATTTCAGGAACTAAAGCATGAACGCCATGAAAGCAAACCCTCTTGCCTGTACACTCATCGCCATGAGCCTGGCCGCCTGCAGCAAAACCATCGGGGCCCCCGTCCTCCCCGCCCCCGAGAGCGTGGAGATAGCCCCCGGCGTCACCCTGGACCCGGTTCAATTGTTCGGCACCTGGGAAGGAAAGACGGAGGTGGGCACGGACAACACCAACCATTTCGAGCAGAGCTACCGCATCGATTTCCAGAGCGTGGAAGATAAGGAAGCACTGTTCTCGCATTGGTTCACCGACGCCACCTCCAGCACGAAGGATTCCGTGGTGAACCTGGCCTACGACTACAGCTTTGACGGCCAGGCGCTGGTGCTCACTCCGCAGGCCGCCGCCAGGAACCGGGGCGCCGCACCCATCCGGGCCGTCCATACGGGCAACAACCGGATGGTTCTGTATACGGTAAAGGAGAACGTAACCACCAGTATGTGCACGCTCACCCGCACCGGAGACCCGGAGCCGGCCATCACCGGCGTGAACCGCACCCTTCCCAAGGCCGGGGAAACCCTCACCTTCACCGGCCGCAACCTCCAGTTCGTGGACCACGTGTTCCTGCCCACGGAAGACGGGGAGACGGAAGTGACGGATTTTGACGCCACGTCCAAACAAATCAGCTTCACCGTTCCGGACAATACCTTCGTCCCCGGCCACGTGCGTTTCTACGCCTCAGGCGCCCACGTGAGCAGCTGGTCGCCGACGATGTTCGCCACCAACTGCGTGTTCTTCCACAGCTTCTCGGATACGGAGTTTGAAAACACCATCAACATTACCCAGAGCAAACTGGACAAGCTCACGGTGACGGCCAAGGACAAGCTGCCCGAAGGGCACGTCCTGCAAGGGAAAGACGTCATCAATCCTGACGTCATGCTCAATTTCTTTGGCAACGTTCCCACCGCATGGGCCGTAGACACCAACCTGGACCCCGGTACGGGCATGCTCCGCTTCAGTTTCGGAGACAAAATCCAGGAAGTCATCGACCGGTCAAACGGCCTGCTTTCGGACAAGACAAAGTGCAAGAACGTGGCCATCGAGATGGATATTTACGTACAAAGCGACGGAGTGCCCGAATGGAATACGGGGTTCATGTCCTTCCGTCTGGACAAGGACCAGGGAAAGAGCCTCACGCAGGGCTGGTTTGCCCAAACCGCCATGTGGGAGCTGGACGCTCCCGTGACCTTTGCCGACGGCTGGAAAACGTATACCATCCCCCTGAGCGCCTTTAAAGTGACCGAGAGCGAGGCCTATGCCACGCTGGGGAGTCTCAAAAGTTTCCTTCTCAAGAACAAGAAGCAGGCCGTTGTGAAGCTCATCAACTACCAGCTGGATGCCCAACACCCGGCCCAGGCGCTGGGTTCCTTCCAGTTCTGCGTGGCCGATATGCGCCTGGTTCCCTACGGCGTTCCAGCCAATACCAAGGAAAAATAAGGGCACGCAACAAATCCGTAGCAGCACGCAACAAATGGAAATGCCCTGCGCGCGTATAAAGGCTATATTTGCCACTGACACTGAAAATGAATAAAACCACAATCTTATGAAGACAAATAAAATCTTCACCGTCCTGGCCGCTGCGGCAGCCCTGGTGGCCTGTAATAAGTTCGAGACCGCCGTGCAGCCCGGCAATGGCCGGGAAATCCGCTTCACTTCCCAGATGACCACCAAGGCCACGACGGATCCGCAGAGCGGGACGTCGCTTGCCACCGGCCAATATGTCGGCATCTTTGGTGTTTCCAGCGAGAGTACCACTACGATGACCAACTACGACAACAACAAGTATGTGACGGCAGAGAGCAACGCCATCAACATTGCCACTGACGGAAGCGAGATGACTTGGCCGACCACCTCTGAAGCCACTGCCAGCATTTATGCATACATTCCTTGGCAAAGCGGTTATACGGTTGGCGGCAGCAACTCCTTCTCTGTTGCAGATGACCAAAGCACTGAAACGAACTATCTGGCCAGCGACCTGCTCCTTGCAAAGGCTCCTAATCAATCACAGAATACAACCGTCACCTTGCCTTTCAGTCATTTGATGTCCCAAATCCGTGTCATCATCAGCAAGGCCGAAGGCTCCAACATCAATTTGGAAAACGCCACGGTTTCCATTACCAACGTCGCCAAAACCATTACGTTCACTCCTAATGCAGATACGCCGCTGGGTGCTACGTCTGGCAATGGCGATATTACCGCCGCTACCATTGCGTCCGATTTGACAGCAGGTAATGCAAGCAGCACGGCTACGGCCTACGCCTTGATTGTTCCGCAGACGCTTGCCGCAGGAACGGCTTTTATCAAGATAGTTGCGAAGGATAATAACAATGTAGAAAAGACCCTTATTGGCAAACTTGGCGAAGCCGCTACGTTTACAAGCGGAACGCCCTACAGCATCGCCATTTCTGTCGGCTATATTGCTGCCCCTGTTGTCGAGGTGGCTGTTTCTCTCAGCGCAGCTTCTCTGATTGCGTGGGATACAGTTGTTCCCATTGGCCTCACAGCATACGGCGTGGGTGACTATGTGCTGAAAGATGGTACATTTATCAAGGCCGCCGACTATTCAGCAAACAGTTCAAATGTAGCAGCCATTATCTTCAGCACCACCGTAAGTTCTACCGATAAAGCTGCTGGTTACAATGCGTACGCAATGGGACTGACACGCAGAACTGCTCGTACTTTCCCCAACCTTGACTCCTATAAGGATCAGGTTTTGACTTCTGCCGTAACAGGCTATTATGCTGGCTATAGCGATTTGGACGGACGTACAAAGACTGCCCAAATGCTTGCTCACAACTTCTATACAACAGGACTGGATGACACTGGGAAATCTACTTTTGTTGCCAATATGTCTGGATATACGCCTGCGTTTACAGATGCGGCTAAGAATGAAACTACCGGAACCGTAAGCGATTGGTTCCTTCCCAGTTTTGGTCAGATGAGGCAGATTCTCAGCGAATTTGGAGGTGTCACATTTGTCACAAGTGGTGAAGATGATCCCAGTGAAACCAATACTGGTCACACAATCAATGGTACTGCTTTAAATTCATGGGGTAGTAACAATCCTTTCTATACGTCAGCCAATGATGCCCTGACCACTCTGGTTACTAACCTCAATTCTCATGTTTCCGGAATGTTCACAGACGGGAACATCTGCTTTGCGACCAGCACAGAGAATGGTGGATCTGGTCATGTAAACAAGTTCTGGTTTATCGGAACAGGTGAAACAAGCAAGAATTACTGGATGGGTAAAGGTATGCAGCGTGGAAATACGGTAACTAGTGGTAATGGCTACAATACGATTCCTGTTGTCGCTGTTAAGCTCCCCGCCGTTGCGCAGTAGGTCTTAATTTGCTTAACAAATTCATTTGCAAATCTTTATGATTAAGAATAGTATCAATTACGGCATCCTCGCCCTTGCAGCCCTCGCGGCCATGGCCGCCTGCACGGCACAAAAGATGGACGCCCCGGCCGTCAAGAACACGGCCATCAGCCTCACCTCCCAGGTGCAAACCCGCGCGACGGCCGACCCTCAGACCACGGCCCTCAGCACATCCAACAAGGTGGGCGTATTCGTGACAAGCGGTCAGGCAACCATTACCAACGGTAACAACAATGAACATTCGGTTGGTGCTGCTGGTGCTTTGACAACGAGCAATACGATGAACTACCCCTCCGAAGACGGCGCCAAAGTGAACATCTACGCCTATGCCCCCTACGCATCGGGTATAGCCCTCAGCAGCGACAATGCCTTCTCGGTATCTACCGACCAGAGTGCGGAGTCCGGCTATCTGGCCAGCGACCTCCTCTGGGCCAAAGTGGAAAACCAGGCCTCCAGCAGCACTGCGGTTGCCCTGAACTTCGCCCACAAGCTGAGCCAGCTGCAGATTGTCATCCAGAACAACGAAGCGATAGATCTCAGCAACGCCGTCGTGAGCGTGACCGGCACTAACATTGACGCAAGCTTCAATACCCAAACAGGAGCCGTGGCCGCTGCGGAAACCGCCAACGTAAAAGACATCAAGGCTGCCACCATCAACGCTGCAACAACCGTCTATGCCGTGGTCGTTCCCCAGACCATCGCCGCCAACACCCAGCTGGTAAAGATTACCACCTCCAGCAAGGTCTATGTGGCCAAACTTGCCACGGAAGCCACGCTTGCCGGCGGCAAAGCCTACAAATTCACCGTCAACCTGGGCGAGAACACAGAAGTGTCCATTACTCTGGGAAGCACATCCATCGTGGCCTGGGGCGATCCGGAAGACTTGGGAAGCGCCACCATGGAAGAAGAAACCACGCCACCGCTCTATGCCACCTTCGGCACCCCCGGCGGCAACGCCTCCTACGATGCTACCACCTTCACCTACGCCTGGACGGGAAGCACCAATAACCTGATCAACTGCTTCACCTTCGATAATGGCGAGCTGGCCAACTACACCACGCTGAACTTCACTTTCACTGAGCTGTCCGCTGATGCCTCAGTACGCATCAACGTGCTCTTCAGCGACAACACCAACAAGAGCAAGAGCTACTACAGTGCCGGCACCAAGGCTACTGCCATCACCGAGCTGCTTGACGACACGCACACCGCTGCCGACGTCACCGCCCTCCGCTTCGGTGGCAACAGCGGCAGCGGCTCTGCCGTGCTGAAGGCCGCAGAGATGTATCTTGAGTGATTGAAGAATGAAAATTAAAAAATGAAACAAATGAAAAAAATAGCTTTCTTCTCCATGAGCCTTGCAGCGCTGGCTTTTGCCGGCTGCGCACAGGATGAGGCCGAGATGCAGTCGGCCGCAGGGAGTACCCCTATCACCTTCGTGAGCAGCGTCATGCAGACACGCAGTGCCAACGTGAGCCTGCAGAAGGTGCAGATTGCCAGCGGTGTAGAGGTAGGCGTGTTTGTGAAAGGCACCAATGGCTACATCAGCAATGGCGACAACACAAAGCTGACGGCCGATGGTAATGGAAACTTTACCGGCACACATATTTATTTCCCCACAGACGGCAGCGCAGTAAGCGTGAGTGCATACGCCCCCTATAGTGCCGCTTTCTCAGGGAAAGACGGTGAAGATGTGGCTTTCTCGGTGGCTGCCGACCAGAGCAGCGATGCCGGTTATCTGAAGAGCGACCTGCTTTGTGGCGCTCCTACAGGCACTAACGCGTTCACAAAGGACAATCCCACCGTTGCCCTGAACTTCGAGCATAAGTTGTCAAAGCTGACGATCAAATTTACACTTGATGACGATACCGACGTAGATTTGAAGGGTGCCGTTGTAAACATCGTCAACACCCTGCCCACAACATCGTTGAAGGTTTCTGACGGTACGGTCGGTTCAGCTTCAGGTTCGGCAACAACCATCAAGGCTGTGACCTTTGCCAGTGATGCGACAGCTTTCCAGGCCAGTGCTGTGATAGTTCCGCAGGCCGTCAGCGCAGGTAGTTTTATTCAGGTGATGCTGGCCGACAAGATGCTGGATGCCAAGCTGAATAGTGCTGCAACATTCGTCTCGGGCAAGTCGTACACCTATAATGTCAACATCAGCGGCAGCGGTGCCGAGACAAAGGCAGAGATTGAATTGGCCAGCACCGTGACCGACTGGGTGGAGGATGACACAGAACTGACGGGCGACGTGACGGAAGAGGAACTGCCTGAGCCCGAACCCATCACGCTCACCGCCACCTTCCAGACGCCGGGCAGCAATGCCAGCTACAGCGCTCCCACCTACACCTGGACGGGTAGCACTGCCAACCTGATGACCGTGTTTGAGTTCGCGGGCGGCGAGCTGGCCAACTATCACACGCTGCAGTTCACCTTCAGCAACCTCGTGGACGGCCCTGTGCGCATGGGCTACTATGTGGGCAGCCAGTTCACCGAGTTCGGCAATGGCTACTACAGCGCAGGCACGAAGACGGTGGATCTGACAGCCCTGGGCATCGACCTCTCGACTGTCACGAAGATTGCCTTTGGTGGCAAGAGCAGCGCCGGTTCGTGCGACATCGTAGCCACCGACGTAATACTGATTGGTAATGCAGATGGCAGCACGCCCTCCGATAATACTGGTGACGACAATACAGGTGGTGACGACAATACCGGTGGTGACGACAATACACTCACTGCCACCTTCGGAACACCTGGCGGCAATGCGTCCTACAATGCTCCTACCTACACGTGGACTGCAGGCAACAACAACCTGATGTCGGTCTTCGAGTTCAGCAATGGCGAACTGGCCAACTACACCACGCTGACCTTTACCTTCAGCAACCTTGTGGACGGTCCTGTACGCATGGGCTACTATGTGGGTTCTGACTTTACAGAGTTTGGTAATGGTTACTATAATGCAGGCACGAAGACGGTGGATTTGACAGCACTGGGCATAGACCTCTCAACAGTCACCAAGATAGCCTTCGGTGGCAGAAGCAATGCCGGTTCATGCGACATCAAAGCTTCGGATGTCATACTGTCGAAGTGAGTTGAGAGTTTAGAGTTGAGAGTTTAGAGTTTTGAGTTGAATTCCTAAATACAGAACGATGGAACGCTTCCTTCATTACGCATCATTCCTGCGGGGCGCAGGGGCCGTCATCCTTTATTCGTTATTAGTCGCTCATACGACGGGATGCTCCAAGCCTCAAGAATTTGAGTATATTGATGATATCACGTCATCGGAGAACGGAACGTATATCATCGTGACCGACGAGAACGGCGTTCCCGGCGATGTATCGCCGGGAACCACCGTGGGTGTGTATGTGGTGAATGAGGATGGAAGCGTGACGTACCTCACGGTAGAGGCGGACGAGAATGGCAATGCCATTCTCCCCACCTCCGCCCTTGGAGGCAACATTGTGGCCTACAGCCCTGTCCAGGACGAATGGGGCGAGGCGGCCTACGCGACGCCGCAGATGTTCACGGTGAAGAGTGACCAGAGCGACGAAGCGAACTACATAGCCAGCGACCTGATGATGGGCAGTTCGGCAACGGCCACGCGCAGCGAGCAATCGGTAATGACCTTCCGACACATGATGGCCAAGGTGGCAATCCACATCATCGATGAGATAGGGCGCACGGACCTCAGCCAGATGGAGGCCGAGCTGATAGCGCAGAAGAGCGCGGTGATGGTTGACCTCGCCCGTCAGAGCGTTGCGACGGTGCGTGACCTTCAGACGAATGTCGTCATGCTGTCGAAGATGACAACAGACTGGCGTGTGTCGTCCTACGCCATCGTGGCTCCCCAGACGGTGACCGATGGCACGCCGTTCTTTGCCGTCACCCTCTACGGCACCCGCCAGACATACACCGTGCCGCAGGATGCCGTGTTGGAGGGTGGAAAGACATATACCATCAATATGCGCCTGACAGAGTATGGTCTCATCCCCGACGGGTGGTATATCACCGACTGGGACGACGTGGGGGAGAGTATGATCAACATCGAAATACCCTAAAAACACTAAAGGCTATTCGTGTGATTCGTAATTTTAGATGTTCCCTTAAATGTGCTTTGCGGAGAACGATGAAAGGTATTAGACTAATATGTATGGTATTGACGGTTGTCACCTGGCAGTTGTCAACGAGGGCGGCCGAGCAGCTGCGCCGACCCATCTCACCGGAGCAGCCGGCATGGATTATACACATTGACGTGTGGAACTATGCGGATCCGCAGAAGATCATCGACATGGTGCCGGAGGACGTCCGCCCATACGTCATCTTCAACATCGCCACCTCGTCGAGCGACGAGAAGTCGGCCAGCGGCCCTGCCATCTACGACTCGTGGATGAAGGTGTGCGCCCAGAACCGCGTGTGGACGATGATACAGTGTGCGAGCGGTGCGGTGAACCGTATGCCCGACGACGGCAGCACAGCGGCCTACGAGCAGTATTTTAAGGACTATCCCAACTTCCTGGGCTTCAATTTCGCCGAACAGTTCTGGGGCTTCGGCGACGACGGGCGCGTCACGTTCCCGCAGCGTCTGCAGCTCTTTGCCGATTTGCTGCCGGTGTGTCACGAGTATGGGGGCTATCTGGCAGTGAGCTTCACCGACTCGTACTACAGCTCCAGCAAGATGCCCATAGCCTACATGAAGCGTAATGAGCAGATGCGGGATTACCTGTTGAACGATCCGGAGCACTTCCTCTGTTTCGAGAAATATACGTTGAAGAAGAACTTTTTGGATATCGAGAGCAACTGCCTCGGTGCGTGGGTAGGCGGCTATGCGGGGCAGTATGGCATCCGTTTCGACTCCAGCGGCTGGCTCTATGCCACAGACGAGACCGACCAGACCCGCGGTGGCGGCGACTTCGTGCGTGCCGCAGGGGCCATCCCCGTTGCCGAACACGCGATGCTGACGGGCCAGACCATCATGGACGGTCCCGAGCTGACGTGGAAGGAATGTTCGCAGGAGACTTCCACGACCACCGCCGAGGGCTACACACGTCGTAACTGGCAGTGGTTCCCGCAGTTCGTGAACATCAACCTCGACCTGTTCCGCAAGATTCTGGACGGCACGATACACATACCCTCGCGCCAGGAGGTCATAGAGCGGACTAAGGTGTGCGTGGTCAACGACATCAACCGCAACTTGGACAACGAGGACGAGCACAACTCCTACGTCACGCCCGAGAAGCTCTTTGACGGCCTCTACCGCTCGGCGGAGGACCAGGGCGGCGGACCGAACCACTGGATTGACAACCGCTGGTGGCTGAAGTCCACGGGCCGCTATCCTACTATCCCGCAGGTGTATGCCGAAGTGGCGGGAATGACCAGTTTTAAGAAGTCGCAGTTCAGCAAGGAGACTTTCGACTCATGGATGAAAGACACCTTTGACGAAGAATATAGCGGTGACATCTATGCCGGCCGTCATGAGAACGGATGGGTGACGTATAATCCGTACCAGTATGACGAGCAGACGGCCGACGGATACCGTGTCTGCAACATCTCGACGCGCAGGGCGCAGGGCACCATACCATTGCAGTACAACAGCTGCGAGAGCATTGGCCTGAGCTATGCGCCCTATACGCTGGGCATCATGAAGGAATTGTCCAGCGAGGTGACGCTATACCTCACCAACTACCAGACGACAGGGGCGATGGCCGCAGACACCATCACCGTCAACGGCGCACTGACGAAACCTTCCGTGACATGGGAGGATCGTGGAGAGCACGCGGCGAGCGAGGTGACGACGGAGTGGGGGAATGGCGTGCTGACGATAGCAGTGCGCCACAACGGGCCGTTGGACATCAGCATCGGCTGTGTCGGCACGGCCACGCAGCGCGCCACGGTACCCTCTCACGAGGGCGTCACGGCTCCACCCGCACCTCCGGCCTACGAGGGTGTTCTGCAGTATGAGGCCGAGCTGGCGGACTACAAGAGTGTGACGTTGCGAAAGACCGGTTACAACCAAGGCCGCGACGGCTTCTACGGTCAGGGCTTCGCTGAGATGACGGGCCAACAGAGCGGGCTGCGCTTTGCCGTCGCGGTCGCCGAGACGGGGTTCTATCTGCTGACGCTGCGCTACCAGGCAGACAACGGGGGGCAAGTCACCGTGGGCGGTGTCGAGACGCTGCACTTGGCGAGCACCACAGCATGGGCCACTGCCACGACGATGGTGCATCTGACACAGGGAGACGGTGTCGTCACGGTTACGAACGCCGGCGGCACGAAGGTCTTTGTGGATTGCATACAGCTTGAAAGCATAGAGGTGGGGACGTTCTGCCCTGACGATGATGGCGAGTACCATGTGGAGCTCTCCGACTTCATCGCTACCGGCAACATCGCCTTCGATGCCGCCACGGGTGTCGTGACGCAGGTGCCGGGCACCGGGCAGACGGGGTCGCTGAAGCTGTTTCTGGACCATGCGGACTTCTCAAGCGTGACAAGCATACGAGTGACCTACGAGGGCGACGGCGACATCTTCCGCTATCTCGTGATTACCGACAACGACGGCAACAGCGTGAATCCTTCGGGTACACAAGGTGCGTTCTGGTCGAGCAAGTACAGCCTCAACTACACCGACTACCAGCAGACGGCTGCCAGCCAGTCGGTGTGCAAGTTGGAATGGGTGGCCAATGCCCCCAACGCCGCGACACGTATCATGACCATCCGCGACATCGTCATCAAGACAAAGGCCACAGGCTCTGGCATCAACGCACCAATCAGGCCACAGGACTCGTCATGCGAGTATTATGACTTGCAAGGCAAACGGGTGAATGCTTCGACCCGTGGACTGAAAATCAAGAAACAGACAGTGGCTCCACGACAGGGAGCGGGAATCATAACAAATTATGCATTATGAATTATGCATTATGAATTATGAATTATGCATTATGAATTATGAATTATAAAGGTATCATACTGTCCATGACCCTGCTGGGGTTCGCTTCATGCGCAGGAGCACAAGGGTTGAAGGACGCGCTGGGCAAGAGCTTCCTCGTCGGAGCCGCCCTCAACACACAGCAGACGGGTGCAGGCTGTGACACTGCCATCACCCGCACCATCGAGACTCATTTCAACTGCATCGTTGCCGAGAACTGCATGAAGCCCGAGGCGTTGCAGCCGCAGGAGGGACAGTTCAAGTGGCGCAAGGCCGACCGCTTTGTGCAATATGGCCAGGATCATGGCATGACGGTCATTGGACATGTCCTGGTGTGGCACGCCCAGACACCCGACTGGTTCTTCAAGGACTCGCTGGGCCAGGCGGCGTCCAAGGAGTTGCTCACGCAGCGTATGCGCACCCATATCCACACCGTGGTGGGCCGCTACAAGGGGCGCATACGTGGGTGGGACGTGGTCAACGAGGCCATCGAGGACGACGGCAGCTACCGGCAGTCGCCGTGGTACCAGATTCTGGGGCCGGAATACATTGAGATGGCGTTCCGCTTTGCCCATGAGGCCGACCCCGATGCCGAACTCTACTACAACGATTTCTCCATGTCGGTGCCTGCCAAGCGCAAGGCCGTGTGCCACATCGTCAGCGAACTGAAGCAGAAAGGACTACGCGTGGACGGCATAGGCATGCAGAGCCACAACGGCCTGACATGGCCCGCGATGGATGACTACGAAGCCAGCATCGAGGCGTTCGCCGCCCTGGGGTGTCAGGTGATGATTACCGAGTTGGATATGAACGTGCTGCCCAACCCCGAATCGTTCAGCGGCGCCGAGGTGTCGCTGAGCTTCGAGTACAGCGAGAAGATGGACCCGTACAAGAACGGTCTGCCTACCGACGTGGAGGCACGCATCAACGCGCGCTGGCTTGAGTTCTTCCAGCTCTACAAACGTCATGCCAAGCAGATCAGCCGCGTCACGACATGGGGCGTCAGCGATGCACAGTCGTGGATGAACGACTGGCCCATCAGCGGACGCACAGCCTATCCCTTGCTCTTCGACCGCAGCTACCAGCCCAAGGCCGTGGTCAAGGACATCATGAAATTGTTCAAGAAGTAAAAAAACAACAACCTAACAATGGAACAGGACAACGGTTTCTACAAGCTTTCGTGGCTACAGCGCATCGGCTTCGGGTCGGGTGACATGGCCCAGAACCTCATCTTTCAGGTGATTTGCACCTATCTGCTATTCTTCTACACCGACATCTACGGCCTCACACCCTCGGCGGTGGCAATCATGTTCCTTGTCGGCAACGTGGCCAACGTCGTCTGGGATCCCATCGTGGGTACCCTCATCGACAAGAGCAACCCGCGCTACGGCAAATACCGTTCCTATCTGCTCTACGTGGGCATACCGCTCTCGGGCATGGCCATCCTCTGCTTCTGGAACGGCTTTGCACCGTCGATGGTATATGCCTACGTGACGTATATCTCGATGCAGTTGCTCTACACCTTCATCAATGTGCCCTACGGTGCCTTGAACTCCAGA
>ERZ842401.4844-NODE-4844-length-15317-cov-14.051173_pt1 | contig 15317 bp, 14 predicted proteins | sample MGYA00521270_ERZ842401 | MGnify/ENA primary metagenome ERZ842401 (study PRJEB31892, sample SAMEA3878208) | bioreactor metagenome | biome: Moose rumen | place: Sweden | collected 2011-10 | study: EMG produced TPA metagenomics assembly of the PRJEB12797 data set...
CATGACCATTTTCAGCATCTTCAAGTTCAACCTTCACTTCCTTGCCTTCTTCCTTTAAGACCCTAACCGTATCGATATTGACATTGAAATGCCCGCCTCCATGTGTCTCAATGAGTACCTTCTTCAACATAATCGTCAGGAGATAGATGACATATAGGCAATCCCTCTCCGACAGCATCTTCTTCTTGACAGCCTCCCTGACTGTCTGGTAATTGTTGTTGTCTGTCATAATCTTACCCTTTCCTTCTTAGCCGTTAATCTTCCACCACTTCTTAAAAGCAGCTTTGAACTTTTTGTTGATACGTGAATAGTGCTGGTCAACCCAGTGCCTGTCCACACCCATTTCTTCTGCAATCTTGACAGGAGGAACTTTCTCCACAAAACGCTGCCGCCAGAGGTTTCTTTCTTCGTCCGTCCATTTCAGCTTTGCAGAGAAGTCATAGATGAAACTTACAATCTTGTCCTTCACCTCGTCATCAGTCAACTGGAGTCCCAATACGTCGCTAAACGGGTTCTCGCTTGTCCGCTCCTTATACCATTCTGCCATATCCATCACGAACTCAGACGATACCGTGATAATTCCCACGTTCTTGTCATGAAGCACATCTTCTTCAAAGCAGTGTGCGGAGCGGAGTATGGCATCCTTCAGTTTACGCTCTCCCTGCTTCTTCTGCCTGTCATAGTCCTCTGCTGTCATGTTCAACTTCTCCATAATCTCATTCTTCTTGAGCCTGTCCACATAGACAGCGGTCAACAGGTCGTAGTATTTGGTGTGCGCCATCAACTCGTCAATGACTACCTTACACTTCGCCTCTGACTGTGACAGCATCGTCAAACGGGTGTTCCCAGCCGTCCGCAGGCGATTCTCTGGGATGATGTGCTCGTCCTCCAAGCGCTCCATTACCGCATTTCTGGCCACCTTGCGCAACCACGCAAAAAACGTCGATTGTTTGTCGTAGGTATCTAACGGTGCCCAGGTCCCGTTTGCCCAAAGCGTTTCATACACGATGGTACTGTAGGTATCCTCAGAGATCTCCACATGATAGGTCTGTGCCAGTTCGCTGATGTGCTTGTTACGAAACCGTGCAATGTTACACTTCTTCAGTTCCTTGCCGAAGAAGAAACGCTGACAGAAGCCACTGTCTGTCTTGAGAAGATTCCTGATGTCATCTCCTTCACTCTCATAGTTGTTGAATCGCTCAACATCGTAACCGTTGTAATTCTTCTCATCCATATCCATACAAGTTTAGAGGCATGAAAAAATGCCGATTTTACATCAATTTCTTGGTGCAAAGTTCGGCATTTTCCGGCCTAATTGCCTAAACTTGTATAGACGGTATAGTTAAACTTTCATTCTGTTGATAATCAGTAATATATCAAATTTTATTTGCATTTGTTAACACGAATTTTACAGTGTATTCTTCCACTTCTTGATGATCTCCAACAACTCGTCTGGCAACACGATGTCGTTCTTCGATACATACAGGTGCTCGTCAGCGTTCTCTATATAATAAGGAGAGGGCAACACCCCTAACTTCTTGCACGATTTGCTAACAGAATTTTTAATATCACCCAAGCAGTCGCTTAACCGCCTCTCCTTGGAATTCCCGTCATCGTCCCTCCCTCTGGTTATTTTCTTGTAACGCTCCTCACCGTCACAGAAACGATATACCTCCCACGACAGTTTCACGAACAGGTCTTTATATTTGTTGAAATCCAGCGTGTTCACATCATTACTGATAACCTTCTCTATCATATATAATAGGTGTATGAGGAACGAGTCGCTATTTGTGAACTCCACAAGTTCCGCTTTCTTCCCATTGGTGACATATAGCCTGTACCTGCCTTTTGTCCTGCTATCAGACTTTATCTTTCCCTCATAGCGCACCTCCAACCAGGCATCAGACTCTTCGCCAGTCCGTTTGGTGTTCATCATCTGGAAGAACTTCCTCTGTTGGTTCTTGTTGAGCGAATAGACAAACTTCTTAATGTCTTCAGCATCCGCACTCTGTATCAGCCATGTTATCTGCGCATCCAGTTTCTCGTCGCGACGTGCCTTGATAAAATTCTCTTCAACATCCTCCATCATTTTCAACTTGTCCTGATGTGTAATCTTGCCTTTGATGCCAATCTGACTTTTCAGCATAGACTTTGAAACAGCCATGCCGAATGTCGGGTGCATCCTATTGGATGCTATGCCAGTCAAATAACGCTTCAGGAAAGCATCGTCGTCAAACCTGTCCTTGATAAAAGCAAGCATGTCATCAGGCTGTTCCTGCGCCAGCATCTTCATCTGTTCCGCGATGCTGAATTTACTCACTCGTTCCGAGGTGTATATCATCAGCGGAATATGCGTGAACAGGTCTTTCTCGTCAGTGTTTACAATCAGATATTGCTTGTCGAACTTACTTGGGGTTGAAAGAGGCATGATGATATTAGCCTTTTCTTCCTTGATGGCCAGCATCAATCCCGGATGATTGTCTAACTTCAGATTCTCGCTAAGGTACGCAAGTGTCTCACTTGCGGGAAGCAACTCTATCTTGTAGTCATTCAGCAACTGACTTGCCCCCATCTTCTCCATCAGCATCTGGAACACCTCCCTTGCCTTATCGGCAAAGGCTTCCGTATTCGATGGCAACAGATACAGGTGGCAGTCTGCCAACTGTTCCACTTCGTACGACTCCACAACAATCCGTCCAATTGTCGGAGCGCCTATAGGACTGTTATCCATGACATTCATATATCGTCCTCCTTTCTCTCTTTATGTTTCAGATAATATTGTTTGAGCAAGTTCGTGTCGGGCAATGCCTCGTAATCTATAGGCGTAGTCTCTACAGGGACATCCTCCTCATCATCATCCAACTGCACCTTGCTCCACGATTCCTGCAACTCCTGGTAATGCGCATACACAAAGGCCGGCAATCCCTTCAACACTTCTCGGATGTCATCAACCTCGCCCTGCTTCCGCAACTGTGTTATGTATTCGCGTCCATACTCCACGACAGCCGCTCTAAGTTTCCCGTCTGGATGGGTCAAACTAGCAGGTAGTTGTCGCAACACATACTTATATTTCCCTGTCGCCACATCATCACCTATTGCCGAGAATGTCCCAACTATCATATCTGCTGCCAACTCCTGAATCCATAGCTCATTTTCAAACAACAGGAATCGAGTTTTGTATAAGAGTTCATGGCTTAGTTCATGAACAAAGGCCAGGGCCAATGTGTCGTGGTTGTTGATACCAGCCTTTTCCATCAGTTGCCAGCTGTAATAAAGTTCACACTCAGAAGCCTGAGAACTTGTAATCACTTTGGCAATAGTCTCGCATTTATCATGCAAAACAGGTACAGGCAAAGCAAAGAACTTAGCGACCTCCGCTATAGCTGCAACTATAGTTTCATTTTCGATGTCTTCTTTATCCTTGAAGAATACATCGAAGATATTGGCATTATGCCTACGTAGATATGCGAACCATCTTTGCATATCATCATATTGAGGATCTGAATTACAATACTTTTCTTCCATGACTACAAAGATGATACTATTGATGATTTTCTTGCAACGAAAAGACAGATTTATTATGTTCGATACTCGTGTTTATGTCTTTGATGCCCGCATCGTGTACATAAGTCAGAAGGTGCATCACCACCGACATATTGCGGACAACTGCACTGGTTACATTTCCACGCACCTGTAAAGGACACATCCCGATATTTGCTGTCCCCATTGAGGAATTCTTCCATCGTTGGCCTTTTCAGCCACGACACTTTATCTTTACCTTGCTCTGCCATATTTGTTTAGGGCCTAATAAACTTTTAATTCTGCCTTTCTCAGTTCATCCAAATGATTTTGGCGATATTCCAAGAAACATTGAAAATACTCCTCTATGACAAACGGCTTGCGATGAATCAAGTGGAAGTTCCCCTCTTGCTTACCGTATGTCGCATACTCCCAACGGAGCTTACCTGTTGGATGGGTGCCACAACCTGTACTCTGTTTAGCCAGTTCGTTAACTACAGTTGTAATATCCATTCTCTCTAATGACGCTCTAACCCCCATAAAATAGTCCGCAACAAGTTCACCTTCCCACTGTCCAAAATCTATTCCTGGAAGCAATCTGCCTTGGAAATACCTGTGGGCACATTCATGCGTGAATACAGCCGTGAAACCGATATAGTTGTTTACGCCCAAACTTTTCAACTGTTGCAGGTCAAAGCAAAGCACGTCGTCATCAAACCTGTTCGTATCCCAATTTTTGAACATGGTTGCCCCTTTGGGATCTCTTGTCAAATCCTCAATTGCCCTCGGCATGGGGATTCCGAAGAAATCACAAGCAGTTCGGATGCCTCTTTCACATTCCTCCTCTGTAATGCCGTACTGGCTCTTATACAACAAGTTCTTACTGAACTTCCTAATGTCAGTTAGTCCAAACATATGCAATTCTATTTAAGCATCCAGAATCTTTTATTGTCCGTAGTCTTATATTTCTTCAAGATGTCGGCAGCCATCGCACTTGCAGTTGATAGCCCATATTCATCTACCAGTTCTTTCGCATATAGGCACCCCAGATTAGCCGCTCTGCCCAATAGAATCTCAGCAGCATCTCTATCCTGTGGAACAACTCTTCCTTGAAACAACAAATCACCAAGAATGGTCATTGCCCAGAAATCATCCTCTGCGACATAGTTCTCCAGTTGCTCCCTTGCATCTGAGTCTAACAAGGCATGATAGTGAATTGGCAACTCCCAAGGACTGAATGCTCGCATATACGATTTCAAGTTCTTTGCCCATAAAACGTTTTTGGCATCAGCCGCCAATATAATCAAATTTTCCCCTGCCTCTACATCTTCCTGACTGTTTATTAGATAAGTTCCAAACAGGGTTATAGCAAAACCATTATTACTATTGGTGGCGTCTATTAATTGCCTTCTTGTATTACCATTCATAAGACTCCTTTATAAGTTCATGTTTTCCAATTGCTGAAGTTCATACTGAGCCTGGATAAGTTGACGCTCATACATGTGCTTAAGTTCAAGTTGGGAACTATAGGCAGTATGGACAGTCACATCCATCCCTTTGCGTTGCATCATTCGTGAATCCCATTCTGCCTTTTCTATTTTGGAATGCAAATCACTTATGATTCTCTGAAGGGCAGAAATCCTTTGCCGCCTGTTCAAATCAGGGCTTGGCAATTGGGTTCCATCATATACTTCATTGACCAAATTCGTACCAACTCGCATAGGTACATAGCATTTCTGACAAATGCCAGTTCCGCTACAAGTAGTACAAGATGATATGGTGTGGTTATGGTTATTTCTAATTGTTCCAGTACCATTACATTTTACGCATCTATGACTACCGTGACACTCTGGGCACTCTCCGCGAGCATAAACTTTGAGATTCAAATCCCAGCGTTTTTGTATCTTGTCGTTCTTCCCAAGAATAGCGAAGAAATCACCTTGACACCAATCCCATCCACAAGTATCATAGTTGAATATGAAAGATTCATTGGGCTTTAGCTTTATCCTTCTGCGGATTTGTGAGGGTTGCTGACCTGTAATATCGATGATGGCACAGTCAAAAGTCTCAGGCATCAGCATATTCTTACAGGTCAAGGTAAAAGAAATAGCTTTCTTTCCTCCTTGATGCAGAGAAGTAAACCAATCAAAAGAACCTCTAAAACTCATAGCTCAACCTATTTAAATCCATTGCCTATACCCGTAGGCCCTCCACCACCAGGGTACTTTCTATAGGGAATCTCACATCTTTGACATGTACCAGTACCTCCACATGCTTGACATGTCTTGTACTGTTCAGGATGTCCCAGTGGGTAGATGAAACCTTGTCCATGACATTTACGACATTGTTTGGTTCCATGACACTCTGGGCACTCGCCTGGGCCATATTCCTTAAGGTTTAACTGCCATTTTTTTACGATTTTGTCGTTTTTACCAAGTATGGCAAAGTAATCGTGCTGGCACCATGTCCAGTTCTCCGTATCAAAATCAAAACGATAAGACCTTCCCGCCATAAACTTCACCCCACGGAAATAGAATGGTTGACGACCAAATTCGTCGCTAATCATACAGTCAACTGTTTCACTACCGAACCAACTCGTATTCTTCAGCACAAACGAATAAAGCAACGTACCAGCCAATCGTTTTTGAGGGTATAATTCAAATTTTCCATTAAAGCTCATATTCCTATCTGTTGATAACGGTTTTTATTTCATTTAAATTTTCTTCTATTTTCTTCAATCGTCCATCTTGTTCTGTTTTCTTTAACTTAACCTCCGCAAGTTTTTTCTCTCTATCAGCAAGATTAGCTTGAACTTCATCAATTTGCTCTTTCATGGGATTAATAAGGTCATCAATAAAGGCTTTAGTAACAGTTTCTATAATTGTTTCTTTTTGGCCAAATATTGTATTTAGGCAATCAGACGGGTCAAATTCTCGCTTTATCTCATTTATGGCCTCATTTAATTTCTCAACAATTGTCTTATGATTTAATCCATTTTCTATCTTTGCAAACAGACCCAAAGTCAACAAATTAGTGATTTTTTCTGATAAATCATTTATGAAATTAATCATACTTAAAAGGAATCCATCTTCTTCGACTTCACCGCCAACCTTAAATACTCCATCATCATTCATGTCAAACCGAATTTTTCGACTCACATGTTTAATAAATTCATAAGCGTCAAAATCCTCATAAGGTGGGAACTCTATTAATATTTCTTGTGCTTCAGAAAAGAATTCAGAAACATTATTTTTTATTCTCCTTTCCGCATCTAAAGCGATACTTTCGGTTTCACGTTTTAGAGTCCGAGTAATTAAATGCTCAATTTCTGTTACCAGCTGTCGTTGTATAATATCAGTACTTTGGAATGTGCCCCAATTGTCAATCATTTGTCGCATTCTCTTGCAACTAGCGTCAACAATATCCTCTAGTCTATTCTTTGCTTTACGAACAACATTATTAAGTTCTTCATCTAGATCTTCCCCTAATGAATCTATTTTTCTTTCTAGCCTTCTTTTTGCACGATTTAAGACTCTATTTTTATTCTGTAAATCCTCATCAGGCAAAGATAAATTATCTATCTCAGATTTTGTTTTTGTTATATCTAATTTTAAATCATTGATCTTTGTTGAGCCTATCGCAACTATTCTGCTTAATGGCTTTTTTATTAAAATGTCATATTTCTCTTTCTCAATTACAGATTTGATGGAAGCGAAGAGGTTCTCCACATGACTATACTTCCAGAGTTTTTCTTTGTTTATATTATCTATTATATTTTTAGAATAACGTTCCCATGCAGATTTAAAAATTTCCGAATGATTTATTTTCTCCATTGGCAGTTGTGCCAAGAGAGCCATTTCGGCAGACATCGCAATAGGCGGAGAATTTTTCACGGCATCTTTAATTAGAAAATCATCGGTCTCCTTTAATGATTTCTTAAATTCAGAAAAAACGTAATCAATAAGAGCTTGCTCTGTTTTTCCTTCTTGCAACCATATATCATATTTGTTAATGGCAATAATAACTCGACCAATACCACATTTTGAAACATTTTCAAATAGTATTGTTTTGTCATTTGTGTCAAATGGACGATTAGCCCCTAAAAGAAGAATAACTGCATCGGCTCTCTTCAGTATATCTTTGGTACGTTCTTCTCTTGAAGGAATTGGATCGTTAAAACCTGGCGTATCTACAATTTCTACACCTCGAAGACAATCCATTGGATGAAATATGTGCACCATCTTAGTTATACTGACATAATCTCCATCTGCCCCCACATATTTACACAGGTCAGAATATGAACGCTTAACCTTTTGTCCGAGCATAGAATCAAGTTTTCCCTTAAGTCTAGCTGATTTTTCAACCAAATCTCTTGATGATTGAATACGAGACAACATTAATTCGTCATCACGGTAGTCCTCCTTATTTAGATTTGCTGTTAGCAATAATTCTTCCCATTCATCTTTACTATAAAATTCAACTTCAATTGTTTTTTCGGCACCATATGTTATTAATGACAATGCTGCAGTCATTGGAGTGATGGCAGCGGGTAAAACATCGTCTTCAAAAATAAAGGAATTAAGAAAAGTAGATTTACCACATTTTATTTGTCCAATAACGGCAATAGTCAATTTTTCAGTCTCAACTCGACTGATAATTTCATCTTTAGTTTTTTCAGAAATCCATCCGAATTTAAACGCCAATCTTGATACTTCGCCAATTTTTATTTTGTTTTGCCGAAAGTCTTCTAATATTGAGTTCATAATTTAATTTTTTGATAAGTTATTACATAATTGGTTATATTTCTCAATGTGAGATTTTAAACTTTTCCATTTCGCTTGTTCCGTCTCATATGCTATCCAGGCCGTTTGTAAATTTTCTTTATTCTCTTGACGGCAATCTGAAATCCTGCGTAATTCACTAATTCTAGTTACACTGATGTTTTGTAGCAACTTTGAAAGTTCACTATACTCACTACTTGACATTTCATAACGATCGCTTTTAAATATATATGTTTCCCAATGAGGAATATTTTCTGCATCTTCACATTCTTCTTTCAATTTTTTCATAACAATGTTGAAATCATTTTCCAAAACAGTTTCTTTTTTTACATATTCATTATAACTCACCCAATTTTTATCCATCATTGATTTTTGGTATTCGAGAATTGTTTCAAGAATGCCTTTGAAATCAACTAGATAATCTGTCTTGCATGAACTTTGTGAGACTTCTTTTATAATATCTAATATCCCAGATAGCGGGGTTTTCTTACTAAATTCCACTATCTTCACAAAGGAAATATTCTCCCTCTTCAGTGTCTGACGTACCTGATTTACAACCCGGTCAACGTTAGACTTAGAATTTGCAAGGTCTATCTTGTTTATTATGATGTATAAAGGTCTCTTAAAATTTTCTTTTATTATTTTTAACGATGATTTGTTTATTTCACCAGAAATTACGTCTATAATCCAAAATAATGCATCACATTCATTTATTACGTCTATAGTCCTTATAGAATTCGTTTTATTATTAGAGCCAAATCCAGGTGTGTCAAGAATAGTCATCTTTTTCAGATACTTGTTCTTACAGGTCATAACAAAATATTTTATCAATCTATCTGCTCCATTTATCGCGTCTAACATTTCCCGATTCACCGATTTAAAATAACCCTCACTTATAAATTTAAGTTGATTATCGGGAGAGAAAAATGAATAGAGATTACTATCACCTCCAGAGATATATGTTGGTATAGCTGTAGTGTCACGTACATCTATTGGAAGTGTAGCTATTTTCGGGTTGTCTTGCGAAAGAATTCTATTCACAATAGACGTTTTGCCAGCATTAAACTCCCCGACAAATGCTATTACTGTTTTATTATGCAACCACCTTTTCTTCATGCTTGCTGCCCAATGTAATAGTTTCTCTTCAAAATAGTCTTGTTCATTCTGAGTCAACTTTTTAATGGAGGTTACACACCTATATATATCATCGTCTATATAATTGAATATCATGTTAATATTGTCATATAGCTTGATATGTGACTTATCATCTATTGATTTGGCAGAAAGAACAGCTCTGACAAAATCTAATGAACTTTGTTTTATACCGCGATCTTTTTCTGTGTCGGAGAGTTGAGACCTTACTTCATCAACTTCAATTTCTAACTGTCTATTCGCTTGAATCTTTTCATCTAATTGAAGATTCAGTTCCTTATTTTTTTGTTCCTTTTTATTTAATCTTTTTTTTATATCATCCAAATCATCATTTAAATCTTCAATATCATCTTGAAGATCTGTAATGATTTTTAACTGTTCTTCATTCTTTTTAGTAAGCTTCTCGCACTCTTCTTCTTTATCGTTTATATCTTTAGTCAAAATTTCATTCTTTTCAATTTCACAATTCAGCAAATGTTCGACTTCTTCTTTTTCACGAATACTTTTATTTAAATTACCTTTAAGTTCTTTTTCATTCTGCTGTAATAGTTTAATTCTTTCTTCCTGACCACTTATGGTTAATTTGTATCGCTCTTTAATAGCGTTAAATTCACTTATCTTATTTTCTAATAAACTCTTTTCATCTTTTAAGCAATTTAACTTGAGAACTAAAGAGCCCTTTTCTGCCATCAAACCTTTTATATTACTATTATTATTCTTAATAGTGTTATTTAAGGAGTTGATGTTTGCCTCTTTAAACTTTATATCTTTCTCTAATTTAGCGCATTCAATCTTAATGTTCTTTATTAGCTCCTCTACATTTTTTTTCTCAAGTTCTATCTTCTTATAGGATGTTTGCAGGGTTTCATAATCCTTCCTTGCCCTTTCTAATTCAAATTGATTTTTGTTTAGCAGCGATTTTTTCTCGTTTAATTCATTTGATAAAATACAATAGTTTTGGTTTATTTCATCCAATCCACTTTTTAATTCATTAATATCATCATCTTTTTTTATAATCTCTTCTTTGTAATTATTCACCGTACATTTAAGAGCATCAAGTTCTACACCAAGTTGTTCATTGGCAGACTTAACTTGTACTATTGTGTTATAGTATTTCTTTTTTAAAAACAAGAAAAGGAAAACAAGTACAACACCGCAAAAAAGTATAATTAGAAAATCAGTCATTATTTTTCTGTTTCGATAATTGATTTATATGAATGAATAGAATCCTTCAGTTCTTTATTCTCTTGAAGAGCTTGTTCATTGATAGTTTTTTGTTTTCTTAGTTCTGATTGTAAGTCTTCTATTTTGTCCTGAAGATTATCCATATCATCTTTTGAATGACTCAGTTCGTTATACATTTTTTTATTTGAAGCTAATAAATCTTCAACTTGTCTCTCTAATTCTCTGTTTCTTTTTAATAGCTTTTCAATTTGTTCCTCTTCTTCGCTAATCTGAGAAATACGAATATCATTTCCTTTAGATTTGTCAGAAAGGATGTCCTTTGCTACCACAACCGTTGCTCCCACAGCGGCACCTGCAATAAATTCTATCATATACTAATTGTTTTTTGATAATAAAATCTTATAATTCTTGAATCTATTTAACTTAGCAGACAGCTCTTCTTTTTGAGCTTCTTGCTCCATTCTTAAACTCAAAATATTTTTTCTTTTTTCTTCACATGAATTATATAAAACCGATTGGATACAATTTATAATAACAGATGTGTTTTTTTCTATCAAAGCTTTGAATTCAATAGATAAACTGCCATCAATGTAATTGCGAACCGCATTCCTACGTTGAGCTTTTGCAACATATCTATCGGTTAAAAGTGAAACAATACCTTCAACAATGCCTTTTTCTTCACCGAACTTATAACCAACCTCTTGATTTAGTTGAACGAATTGATCATATTTTTCAGAAGCTCTGTTAAATAGCAGTGAGGCCTGTTCAATTTTCTGTGCTTGGTTTGCGGAAATTAATATATTCCCAGCTTGAGAAATAGACGGAATTGTATTTGCTGTTTCAGTAATATCTTTTATGGGATTATCAGATATATCGGGCACAGCATTTCCACTAATCATGTCAGCACCATCAACACACCCCCCCCCTGCTGCAGCACTACCTAAGACTACTGCAGCAGTTGCTAATATTTTTACACCTGTAGCAATTTTTGAATCAAATTCATGCCCCATAGCATTAAAATCAACGTTAAGACTTAGATTGTCAACATTTAACTCTAGCAAATCTAATTCCGGGCAAACGAGCAAAACCTGACTAACAAAGTCATCTTTTGCTGCACTACTTCTTATTTCTTTTAAAATTTCCGATTTATATTCGTTAACCAATGAGATAGATAGAGAATTAATTGATGTTATCACCTCTGAATTATAATCTCCTTTTTTATTCGCAACAATATTATCCAATACATCAAAGGCTACATCTTCAAATTTGTATGTAATTCTACGACCAATCTCCTGAATGTCATGTTCAATATTTGAAACAAAATTACTAATCGATTTGTTAATTGATTTTAAGTCTTTCTGTTCTTCCAAAAGTTTACGGTCAATGATGTTGTCTTTGTCAACATGGCACATAATATCATCTATATGCCTAATAATTGATTGTTTTATTAAAGCACATTTACTTTGATTCGAAGCAGCAATTATTTGCTTCTTGTCATGTTCTATTTCATCAATGATATTTAAGAATTCTTCAATATCGCCTTTTTTAGCTGATACAATTGCAATTTTCTTGAAAGTATATGGAAAGTCGTTCTGTATTTTAGTCTTCATTGACAGTATTTCAGATATAGACTTTTCCTCTTTTTTAGTAATAACCAAATATATGGGTTTTGTATTATAAGCTATCTCCTTTACAAATTTTAGTGCGGATGCAGTTATTTGAGAATGCACATCTACAAGAAAAAAAATAGCATCTGCCTTTGGCATGAAATTTACGAGAACCTCTCTATGCAGTTTGCTTTGTGAAGAGAGACCTGGTGTATCTACCAGTATTGTGGATGGAGAAATCTTGTTATTTGTGTCATAAATAGCTACAAGTAAAGCATCCTTTAAATCTTTATTTTTTACAGAGGATATTTGCTCAATATTTTGGGAACTACCATCTCTAAAAAAAATAGTAGCATAACTGGCACTGTTTCCAAAATGTACTTCAAAAATTGAAGCTGTTGTTGGTGTGTAATCTGTCTCTAATTGCTTAGAATCCGTCAATGAATTTATCAGTGTTGTCTTACCTGCATTATATTCACCAACAAGAGGTAAAATAATATCACAGGAATCGTTGTTTTCTCGTTCCTTAATAGCCTCTAAAGACTTCAATTCGGAAGAAAGACCTATGTCTTTACAAATGTTTATTAATTCGTTTATTTGCATAGTTATGTAGCTATTAAAAATTTCAAACTCTTTCTTCTGCTGGTTTCATAATAGTAAAATCCTCAGCAGACTTAGCCCAATTCTCGAGAGTTTCTTCAACTTTCTGTTTAATTTCTGGCGTAACAGATTTTTTTACCCTTCTATATGCAAGGTACAGAGCAGCAGCATTGTCAAAATAGGCTAAGACGCCATAATCTTCCTTGTTTAATAAATCGTTGGGTAATAGCTGATATGAAAGAGCTGCTCCTATTATGAGCTTGTTAAACTTGGAAGTTTTATTGCTTATCATCACAAAATAGAGTTCTAACATTATTCGAGTAATCTCCTTACTTCCTTTCATTGAATATTTTTTCATACTCTCCAATAAGGTTTCCGCATTGCTTATGATTTTATCATAATCAATGTTCCTAAAGAACTTAGTTAATGCCATTATTGGGCTATTGCTTTCATTCATTTCTATCTTATGTTTTAAGTTTATTATGTGATATCATCAATATATAGTGGAAAGTTACATCCAAACTCTTACTATGCAGCCAACTTATTCAAAAAAGGTGCAGACCGCCACCATAACTTTTTATGGGAGTGGAGAACTCAACTCTTAGTATTTCTGTGGTATATGGAGAGACTTCGTATAGCCGCACAACTCACATCTTGTACTTGGCAATGGAGCCATACCACCAATCGATTTGTACTGAAAATGATAATTGTCACGAACATAATCGTGATTGGGGCATTTCAGCCCACGTATTTCTTTTATTGTACACATACTCTTAATCCTTTTTATTATATTAATGTCTTTTCTATTAATTAGTAGATAAATCCGCTCTTTCTCTCAACTTTGACCATAAAAGATTAACATATAATTCGTAATCCTCATAGTAGTCATCGTAAATAACGCAGAAAGTCCTACAGCGTCTGCCAGATGGTAGTACGTTGAGGACTTTCTTTTATATCCCATTAACCCGTTACGGATTCCTATGTCTTTGAGCGCAAGTGGAACATCCATATTTGCTCTTTGCTTTAGGGGTTAGTACTCTTGTTAATGGCTTAATCAGCACCAGCCCCATGAAAACAGAGAGGAACAGGTGACAGCCATATTTCTCTTATGAGAATTTGGGTGTAAAGGTAATCAAAAAAGATTGAATGAGCAAACAATTAACAAAAAAACATCAATAAGATTGACTGTCTTGCGTTGTTTGGCATCCAAAATGTCTAAAACGTGCATGAATTTGCAACAAAATGTCATGCGGTTTCGTCTTTCTATTATACCTGACCATACTACTCATATCGATATATCGCATCCGATTTAGCTATTAGAACTTGACAACAACATCCTCATACTCAGATTTAGCAATCTTGATTCCTTTCTTCGAAGCTTTCTGCCTGATGCTCTTCATTTCCTTTTGCGCTTCACGTAGTGCTTTCTTCTGCTGAGTGTAATTGGACGAACTCATACTTTGACCTGTTGAACCGCCAACGTCCTTTCCATCTTTCTTGACACGGGCACCTAAGTTTGTCAATGATTCGTAGTTGGCTTTGGCTCTGTTTTCCCATTGACGATACTGGGATTCAAGTGAGCCTCCGCCTGAACCACCAGATGCTTCATAAGAATCGCCTCCACCACCAGTCTTCTGCTGAATCTGCTCGACAGTGACGGCAGCTTGTTGCAACGTGTTGCCCAATGCAGTGAGGGTTTCTGCCAGTTGTTGCCTGCGTTGTTCTGCCATCAGTTCCTCATTACGTACCATGTTGTCAATCTCAGACATATCCATCGTTTCTGAAGCGACCCACTTGCCGCCAACATTTCCGATAAGCCATTGTGCCGCACCTTTCTTCTTATAGATGCCTTTTGCCTCAATAGGCATCACTTCCTTATCATTCTTATCAACCACACCCCATTTCATTTCACCGTCAATAAGTCTGGCAACGAAATAATAGGTGTGTGAACCTTTTAGTCCTATCATGATGTCGTCATACTTTCCTGCTGGGATAGTGGCCCTGATCTTTTTCTCATCCCTAATGTCATCCACAACGGCATCGAAATGCCCTAAGCCACGACCAGTATGCTTCGTGACCCTGTTGCAAAACTCGCCAGCCCAGTTTTCAGGCTTCACGGTCTGCTCACCGACTACAACCCGACTTGGAAGAGTACCGTGATAAATGTTTCCCTTCAACGGAGGCACAAGAATGCTACCGTCGAGTTTCATAAGCCCTAATTTCCCATCAGCATCCTTCACCCAATAACAACAATGCACCTTGCTGCCATTGAAACAAAAGGCAACATCGGCAAATGTTTCCAAAAGCTTCTTCTCTATATCTGTCAGTTTCTCCTGATCTATATCCTTCAAGGAAACAAAGTCATATTGGCTTTGTTTACCGTCAGTAGTTACGGTAACTGCAAACTGGAAAGCCTCAGTGCGAGGTGCTTTTTTGACGAGTTTGGATATATCCTTGCTCTTACGGACTTGTC
>ERZ842401.4845-NODE-4845-length-15316-cov-4.217155_pt1 | contig 15316 bp, 17 predicted proteins | sample MGYA00521270_ERZ842401 | MGnify/ENA primary metagenome ERZ842401 (study PRJEB31892, sample SAMEA3878208) | bioreactor metagenome | biome: Moose rumen | place: Sweden | collected 2011-10 | study: EMG produced TPA metagenomics assembly of the PRJEB12797 data set...
TATTACCGTCAACAAAAATATAAGACGGACGGCAGTAAGGATAATGCACGGGATTGGGAGCGGTGTTTGGAATATGATATGCTCAGATTAGGTGGTCCATATGTGCCGGATATTTTTTATGGAAAAGCACAATTACCCTATGCAGAACGAATCAAGTTTTATGATGATCCCGAATGGAAAAAAATTATGTCTGCATTGGATAAACAGTTTGGGAATAATATCGGAAAAAAACGGCTTTGGAACGGGACCCCGTTGATTTCGTGCATAAAGATGTTATGTAGTGAAATGTTGACATTTGGTCGGCCATTGGCGAGCCTGACCACAGAAACCGAATCCGCGCGGGAAGCGGTTGAATTATGTGGGATGACACAGTTGGGAAATTGGATGGATATTCAAAAGGCCAAAAATCGGGAATTTAAAGATATTATCCCCGAAGGGTATAACGAAAAAGAGGCCCAAGAACAACAAAAGCATCTGTGCTATTTTAAGGGGTTGTTTGGTAATCAATATGCCAAAGACGTCGGGGAATGGGCCGAAAGGCCGATTCGGGGTGATCTTTCTTATTTTGATGAGGCAGACTTCGCCCATTTGACGGTCGAGAAAAAAATGAATTGTTGGATTTATTTGACTATATGCCCTATCAATGCAAAGACACACCTTGCATGGGTACCGGAGAGATATATGCCCTTTATCAGAAAATTCAGGCGGATCAGACGGGGTATCGTTATGTGCAACAGCAACGGCCCGGGCTATCCCGCGAGCAAGCCCAAAAAGTGCAAAAATTGAGTTTAGAGATGGTGATTTATAAACGGCCGTTGGCGCTGTTGCGGGCGGAGGATTATTCCCTGGAACAGGTGATGAAGGTGTGTCAGTTTAGGCATGCTGAATTATTTTATCAAGATCAGCAAAAAGGTGAAAGACTGACAGGGGAAATATATGAATTTGGTTTTGTGCTGGCTAATTTGCAGGCAAAGGCCCTGATGCATTTAGGAAAGAAATACAATCATCCGGATTGGGTGGAGTTTGGGCAAGAAATGTATGATGCATATCAAAAACGAATTGTTGTGAAAGATATGAAACGCCCGGTAAAGCAAAAGGTTATTAAAATTGAAAAGACGGTTGGTAAGCATGATGACACTCGGGTGATACAGAATCAGGTTGCCAGAGTGGCGGATGCGCCGCGTGTGCGGAAACAAGATGATTCTACAAACGCAACCAGCCGCGTCAAGAGCAATGCCAACAAGGGCATGAAGTAGAAGTGCTGAGCAGTAATCGTGCGGGCCAACAACGCATGGTGTTCGGAAGGGGAAGATCGCTGTTGAATCAGTCCTGCGAATTGAACGACTAAATTTTGGTATAATGTCCGCATCATGAATATCGACCAACTCAATTCCCGCTATGGCGCACCTGGCCGCATCGTGTTCCGCCCGGGGCACTGCGGATACCCTAACGTCGTCCTCGCAAACAAGTATGGCACGGCGGAAATCGCGCTTCTCGGCGCAAACGTCCTTTCCTATCGCCCGACGGGCCATGCGGAGGTGATCTTCCGCCCGTCGAAGCGCGACTACAACAGGGGCGAGTCGTTCCACGGCGGAATTCCCGTCTGCTTCCCGCAGTTCGGCAACCGCTTCTCGAAGGAGCTGCCGCAGCACGGCTTTGCGCGCACGATGCCGTTCGAGGTCGCCGCGAGCGAATATTCCGACGAGATGACCGAGGTGACGCTTGTCCTCAAGTCAGACGACGCTACGCGCACCGTGTGGCCGCACGACTTCAAGCTCGAGCTTAAAGTTTCCGTTTCGATGAAGCTCAACTTGACGATGACTGCGGCAAACACCGGCAAGGAGCCGTTCGGCTTTAGCTGCGGCTTCCACCCGTACATCCTCCTCCGCGAACGCGACGGCGCGACGGTGAAGGGACTTGCCGGGCTTTCTTTCTTCAACGGTTTCGCAGGCAAGGGCGAAAGCCAGGCGGGCGATCTCGTGATGGACCATCCGACCGACCACATCTTCACGCTGCCGTCGTCGCCGCGCCACGAATTCGCCGTGATCGACTCGGGGCTTCGCCGCGCAGTCGCGATTGCGTCTTCTGGGAACGACCGCGTCGTCGTGTGGAACCCCGGCGCCGAATGCAGAATTCCGGATTTCGACGAGGATTCGTGGCGGCGCTTCGTCTGCGTCGAGCCGGTCTCGGACTGGCCGGACGGCCGCGTTCTCGAGCCCGGTGGGAAATATGTCCTTGTCGCGGCGATCCAGTCCACGATGGAGACGGCAAATGAAACGGCTCAAGCTCAATCCTGAGTTCTTCTACCGCCACCTCGCCGTCTGTCTTCTCATGTTCGGCATGAGCTGCTGGTTCGGCTACGACGGTTTCGTGAGATATCCGGCGACTCCCGCTGCGGAGCTCTACGAGAAGATCGAGAGCTCGAAGCCGCCGGAGGGCTTCAACCTCGACGCGTTCAAGCGCCAGAAGATACAGTCGCAGTACGGCTTCACGGCGCTGTGCCTCCTCGCCTCGGTGCTGATCGGCCTTAACCTCGTCTCTGTCGCCTCGTTCCGCTTCGAGTTCGACGACTCTGGTTTCGTCTGGCGCGGCAAGAAGCTGCCTATTTCCGACATCAAGTCCGTTGACCGCTCGAAGTGGAAGAAGAAGGGCATAGTGAAGCTCCTTCTCGCCGATAACTCGCGCGTCACGCTCGACGCCTGGCACCACCTTGGCGTCAAGGACTTCGAGAAACTCCTGCCGACGTTGTAGAGTTCTGCGGCTGCCGAAAGCTCCTCCTCGGGGAATCCTCGGCGAATACGCCGTATCCCCTCGCTCGGACTTTCGCTTCGCCGCAGAACCTTTTGCTGCGACAGTTTCAGCCGATAAATGCGACACAATTCGCTCTCGCTATGGTGCGGAGAGGTAGAGGAACGCGTGCGCGACGCGATCGTCGCCGTCGGAGCAGAGGACAACGAGGCGGCCGCCTTCTATCTTCGGGCCAAAGCAGCAACCCTCGTACATCGCGATGCCGGTCGCCTTGCCGAAGACAAGCTCCTTGTTGACGGTATGTTCGGGCTTCTTCTCGCAGAAGGGCGTTTCTGAAACCTTCTCCGCATTTGAGAGGTCGAGTTTGTAGATGCGTGCGCGGAATCCCGGCAAAAGCGTCTGGCTGAATTCGCGCTCGAGCGCATATACCGCGCCGTCTGGCGCGACCATTAGCCCAGATACACCGCTTGCGAGGAAGCCCTTGTATGCCTGGCCGTCTGTCGGGTCGGTCTCGTAGGCCCACATGCCGTCTATCTTCCACGGATCGTTTGTGTCCGTGCGGCGAAAGCGGCATAGCCGAACGAGCGAACCACCTTTGCTGTTGGCAGTCGCTCCATCGCATGAGAGCGCCTCTTCGTTTGCAGTCCACAGTTCAAGTCCATCGGGAGAGATTGCAAGCGCCTCGAACGCGAGGTTCGGGCGAAACTTGCGGAAGACGTCAGGTAGGGCGAGGTCTCCAAGTCGTCGACCTGTCGCGGGGTCGAACTCTCGTATTGACGCATCCGCCTCGTCTGCCGCCCACACAGTCTTGTGGAGAGGATCCCACGCGACCGCCTCGAGGTCGCGCGCGCCTTCAAGCGTGACACTTTCCTTGAAGCGGGGCTTCGTAGGAGCGCCAGAGTAGTTGAGCTTGATGGTAAGCGGATACATCTTTCCCTCGCGGTCGGCGACGACGTAGTAGAGACTGTCGCCGGCGTAGGTTATGCCGCTAAGGTATTTTGGGAATTCGCTCTTCCTGATTTCCCTGATTTCGGCAAAGGAAGGGTTCTGGCTCTCGCTGGGCATTAGGGCGCAGCCGCCAAAAGCGAGAAGCGCGGCGGCCGCGAAGATCTTGCATGTCCATCTAATAGTCATTGGCGGATATTATACCAAAAGCGCCAGATGCGTGAAATTGAAGTTGCCCCCTTGCGCGCTATCAAATAATAAGGTATAATACCCGCTCAATTTCGTACAAGGAAAGAGAATCAACGATGAAGAAAGACATCCATCCGAACTACGGTGACGCCACGATTACCTGCGCGTGCGGCAACGTCATCAAGACCCGTTCCACCAAGAAGGAGATGACGGTCAACACCTGCTCCGCGTGCCATCCCTATTTCACCGGGCAGAAGACGATGGTCGATACCGAGGGCCGCGTCGACTCCTTCAAGAAGCGCTACGCGAAGTTCGCGAAGTAAGCTCTTGGTCGACAAGGAACAGATCGAGAACGTGCTGGGTCGCCTGCCGTCCGTCGAGGCGGAAATGGGCGACCCCGCTGTTTTGTCGGACAGGAAGCGCTATCGCGCGGCCTTGGACGAATACTCTTTTCTAAAGAAGCTCGACTACGCCTGGACCGCGTACCAGCTCGAGGAGGCGACGGAACAGGAAGTGCTCGCGGCGCTTCTGCCGCCAGACCCGCTTGAGCGCCGCAACGCCGTGATGGAAATTCGCGCCGGTACGGGCGGCGAGGAGGCGGCGCTTTTCGCGGGGGATCTCTTCCGCATGTATTCCCGCTATTGCGAGACGCAGGGCTGGAAGATTGTCGTGATGAGCTCCAATGCGACTTCGCTCGACGGCTACAAGGAGATTGTCTTTACTGTCAAGGGCGAGGGTTCCTACGGGCGTTTCCGCTTTGAGTCGGGCGCCCATCGCGTGCAGCGTGTTCCCGAGACCGAGGCGCAGGGCCGCATCCACACTTCTGCCGCGACGGTTGTCGTGTTCCCAGAGGCCGACGAGGAGGACGAGATCGAGATCCCCGAGAAGGATTTGAGGATCGACCTCTTCTGCGCGGGCGGTGCGGGTGGCCAGCACGTCAACAAGACCGAGTCCGCCGTTCGCATGACGCACATCCCTACCGGTCTTGTCGCCGTATGCCAGGACGAGCGTTCGCAGATCCGCAATCGCGAGAAGTGCCTCGCGACGCTGAAGGCGCGCATTCTAGACTTCCGCCGCCGTGAGGAAGAGGCGAAAATCGGAGCCGACCGCCTTACCCTGCGCGGCTCTGGCGACAGGTCGGACAAGATTCGCACCTACAATTTTCCGCAGAACCGCCTCACCGACCACCGCATCGGACTTACGATATACTCTTTGGACAGGATTGTCGACGGCGATCTCGGGCCTGTTCTCGACGCGCTTCACGCGCATGACGTTGAGGAGCGCATAAAGGCGGCGTTGGAGGATAGATGACTGCCATGAACAAGATCATTGTCATAGCTGCAGGAGGGGAATATCCACGGCTTCTCGTCGAGGGTGCGAAGCGCGCAGGCGTTGCCACTGTCGACGTTATGGCAGTGAAGGGGTCGTGCGAACGCGCGACGATGCGCGCCGCAGACCACGTCTTCCCGTTTGCCGTGAGCGAAAGCGACAAGGCGATTCGCTGGACGGCCGAGCATGGCTACGATGGCGCGGTGCTTGCGGGGCAGGTGAGCCCCATGTCGCTTTTCCGCGGCAAGTTTGGGCCCGTCGTCCTCGGCTGGCTTAAGGAGATGCCGGTTAAGAACGCGCACACGATTTTCGGGAAGCTCGTCTCCGAGTTCGAGAAGGCGGGCGTGAGGATGATTCCGGCGAGTTCCTACATGGACGGAAACCTCCCGGGCGCTGGCGTTCTCACGAAGCGCGGGCTGACAGAGCTTGAAAAGACCGATGCCGAGCGCGGTTTTCAGGTCGCTACCGACGTCGGCCGCCACGATGTGGGCCAGACGGTGCTCGTCAAATCGGGAATGGTTCTCGCGGTCGAGGCGTTCGAGGGCACTAACGCCGCCATCAAACGCGCGGGGAAGCTCGGCAAGGGCTCGGTTCTATGCAAGGCGGCGAGGGAAGGGCACGACTGGCGGTTTGACATTCCTGTCGTCGGTCTTAAGACTCTCAAGAACATGAAGAAGGCCGGAGTGACCGCGCTTGCGTTTCAGGCGGGACGGCTTCTACTTCTCGATCGCGAGAAGGTTGTTGATTTCGCCGACCGCAACAACATCGCGATAGTCGGCGTGGAGTCTGGGCTGCCGCCCGCTCCGACGCGGCCTTAAAGCGTCTTAGAACGACGTTAGCCGCGGGGAGATGCGCGTCGCTTTTGCCGCGAATATCTTTTTCAGCCCTGCAACGGAGAATTCTCCATCGGCCTCGGTCCACACGCGGGCGATGTCTTCCGCGTTGTGCGCGTCCGAGGAGCGCGTCACTGCGTAGTCGCCGATCTTCGGGAGCCATACGGACTCGTCTGCGGTGCGCGAAAGCTCCACTGCGTCGAAAAACCGCCCGCCGTCCGGCTGGCGCTCCGAATCGACCATGGGCTCGGGAATCATGCCAAGTGTGCCTATGACGGAGTGGTTCGCGCGGTCTACGTGCGCGGCGATGTATATGCCGCCGAGTTCGTGCACCTTCGTCGCCGTCTCTGGAATCGTGCGGCGGCAGCCCATCGCGAGGATGCGCCACTCCATTTCCACGATGTCGTCATCCCAAGTCACGACCGGCTGGTCGCCGAAAGTCTCGGGATCGTTCACGCGCTTTGGCATCGCGGCATACACCCATTCTGTCATCGCAAGCGCCTGTTCGACGGTGTCGAAGAGCGCGAGGGTGTGCACTTCCTCGGCGGTCTGGACTTCCATTCCGAAAAGGCACTTGACCCCTGCGCGGCGTGCGCACTCGGCTATCGCGGGCGTGTTGCGCGCCGACTGGTGGTCGGTGAGCGCAATGCCGTCCATCCCAGCTGCGACGGCGCGTGCCACAATTTCGGACGGTGCCATCTCAAGGTTCGCGCAGGGCGAAAGGCAGCTGTGTATATGGAGATCGAACTTCACGCTCCCTATTATAGCAAAATCGCCACCGTCCTGTTCCACGAAATCCCCCGAATGGGTAATGGCGGGCGGTAACGTGTCTGTTGTATAATTTACGCGAACTTGCCGGCGGGAGGTGACATTTTCGCCGCGAATTGGTATAATTTCAGGAAACAAAGAACATACAGGAGTCCTATATGGCATTACTTGACTGGTTGATGATCCTCGTCTACTTCGGAGTTCTCGGCGGCGTCGTGTTGTGGAGCATACGCCGCAACAAGATCGAATCGGAGAAAGATCTCTTCCTCGGCGGGCGCAGCGTCGGATGGCTCGCAATCGGCGCGTCGATATTCGCGGCGAACATCGGCTCGGAACACCTGATCGGCCTTGCGGGCTCCGGCGCTGTCGCGGGACTCTCGCAGTCTCACTGGGAGTTCCACGCGTGGGTGCTCGTAATGATGAGCTGGGTGTTTCTTCCGTTCTACTACAATTCAGGCGTGTCGACCATGCCGGAGTTCCTTGAGCGGCGCTTCGGCGCGAAGGCCAGGTGGATTCTCTCCCTCGTCTCGCTTGCTGCGTACGTTCTTACGAAGATTTCCGTCACCGTCTTCGCGGGTGCGCTCTTCTTCGAGGTGATGATGCCTGAAGTGCAGCTTACAATCGGCGGCACGGTCGTTTCCTCGTTCTGGATCGGTGCCGTAGCGACGGTGCTGCTCGCCGGCATCTATTCGTCTATCGGCGGGCTTTCCGCAGTCGTCTACACCGACCTTGTCCAGACAGGCATCATCCTCCTGGGCACCTTGTCGGTTACCGGCTTTGCGCTCTACCACCTTGGACATTCCGGCGTTGCGCTTCCCGACGGACAGACCGCGCAGGGCATCTGCGACGGGTGGCAGGTCCTCAAGGCGACGATCAAGTCGACTGGCAATGTTGAGCAGTTTGGTCTCTGGCACTCGCTCTCGCACAAGGCGTTCCCGTGGCTCGGCGTCGTAGTCGCCTCTGCGACAATCGGCGTCTGGTACTGGTGCACTGACCAGTTCATCATCCAGCGTACGCTCGCCGCGAAGAACATGACGAACGCCCGCCGCGGCGCGATCTGGGGCGGCTTCCTCAAGCTTGCGCCTGTGTTTCTCTTCCTCGTTCCCGGCATGCTTGGTTTCGCGCTTCACCACAACCATGTTGTCATCAACGGCGCGGCTTTTGCCATCCCGCTTAAGGAGGGCGGCGCGCTGAACGGCGACACCGTGTTCCCGACGCTTGTGCAGACTCTTCTCCCGGTTGGCTTCCGTGGACTTGTCGTCGCGGGCATGATTGCGGCTCTCATGAGCTCGCTTGCGTCGCTCTTCAATTCCGTCTCGACGCTCTTCACCGTCGATGTCTATCAGAAGCTAAAGCCCGAGACTTCGCAGAAGAAGCTCGTCGTCATCGGCCGTACCACGACAATTGTGATGACGGCGCTCGGACTTCTCTGGCTCCCTATCATGAAGGCGATCTCCGGTGGCGGCCTCTACCAGTACATCCAGTCGGTGCAGGCGTTCCTCGCGCCGCCAATCGTCGCAGTGTTCCTCACGGGGCTTCTCTGGAAGCGCATGAACCTGCGTGGCGCATGCTGGGGTCTCGGGCTCGGATTCATCCTTGGCATGGCGAAACTCGCCGCAAATGCAATCTGGGGCACGCCGACGGAAGCCGCGTTCATCCAGGACTTCTACTTCTCGGGAATCCTGCTCGTCACGTCATTCATCATCGTCATCGTCGCGTCGCTCACGGCTCCTGCGCCAGATTACGAACACCTCAACGGACTCAACTTCAGCTGCCTCTCGCCTGAATACAAGAAGGCGAACCGCGAGAGCTGGAACTGGATTGACGTCGTGGCCTCAATCTTCGTCGTTGGCTGCGTAATTGCCGCCTACGCGTATTTCTGGACATGGCTCGACTAGTTGAAAGGTTGAAAAGTTGAAAGGTTGAAAAGTTGAAAGGTTTCACGACAACTTATCATCGTTATATATTCCGTGCGAAGTGCGGGCGATGAGTTACTCGGCTTAAAATTCGCAACACATACTAAAAAGGAACGAAAGAAATGATCAATCAGCCCAAGGTCAAACTCGCCGTCGTTGGCGTCAGCCGCGACTGCTTCCCCGCCACTCTCACCAAGAAGCGCGTCGCCGCAGTGATGGCTGAGGCGAAGAAGGCCAAGCTCGCCGTCGTCGACTGCCCGGTCACGATCGAGAACGAGATCGACGCGATGAAGGCGCTCGAATGGGCGCGCAAGGAAGGCGTCAACGCGTGCTGCATGTTCCTCGGCAACTTCGGCCCCGAAGGCCCGACCACCATGTTCGTCCAGAAGTTTGGCGGCCCCGCGATGGTCCTCGCCGCGAAGGAGGAGAACAGGTCCGTCCTCAAGTCCGACCGCGGCGATGCCTTGTGCGGCGTCCTGAACTTCAGCTACAACGTCGGCCTCAGGCGCCTCAAGGTCTATATCCCCGAGTATCCCGTCGTCGACGCGAAGGGCGCCGTCAAGGAACTCAAGGACTTCACCGACATCGCCCGCATCGTCCTCGGCATCAAGAACCTCAAGGTGTTCGGCTTTGGCCCTCGCCCCTACGACTTCCTCGCCTGCAATGCGCCGATCCAGCCGCTCTTCGACCTCGGCGTGAACGTCCAGGAGAACTCCGAGCTCGACCTCTTCGAGCACTTCCACAAGATGGCGTCGAGGAAATCCGAGATCGACGCGATCGCGAAGGACATGAAGAAGGAGCTTGGCTCCAAGTGTCCGTATCCGGATCTCCTGCCTCAGCTCGCGCAGTTCGAGCTCGCTCTTCTTGACTGGTACGAAAAGCAGCGTGGCGCTTCTGAGTTTGCCGTTTTCGCGAACAAGTGCTGGCCTGCGTTCCAGACGAGCTTCCACTTCGTCCCATGCTACGTCAACTCCCGTCTTGCCGGTCGCGGCATTCCCGTCGCGTGCGAAGTCGACCTCTACGGCGCAGTCTCCGAGTACATGGTCGAGTGCGCGACTGAAAAGCCGGCGACGCTTCTCGACATCAACAACTCGGTTCCGGACGACATTCTCCCGAAGGGCATCAAGCTCGCCGGCGCCGAGAAGCGCGACCTCTACATGGGCTTCCACTGCGGCAACACCTGCATGAGCTGCCTCAAGAAGCCATCGATGAAGTACCAGCTAATCATGAACCGCGGGCTCGAGGGCGGCGGCAAGCCGGTCATCTCGCGCGGCACGATGGAAGGCCAGCTCAAGCCTGGCGCGGCGACGATGTTCCGCCTCCAGTCGAACAGCGACTCGAAGCTCGTCTCCTACATCGCCGAGGGCTCGTTCCTCGACGTAAACCCATGCTCCTTCGGCTCGCTCGGCGTCGCCGCGATCCCGGGCTTCGCGAGGTTCTATCGCCATGTCCTCATCCAGAAGCGCTTCCCGCACCACGGCGCCTACGGCTTCGCCCACGCGGGCAAGGCGCTCTTCGAGGCGCTGAAGCTCCTTGGCGTCGACGACATCAACACTCCGAAGCCCGCGGGCGAGCTCTATCCGGGCGAAAATCCCTTCGCGGTCTAAGGCGAAATCTGCGGAGACGGCCAGATGCTGACACTTGGAATCGATTCAAGCACACAGAGCGTAAAGGCGCTCGTCTACAGTGTCGAAGACAAGTCGGTAGTCACGGCCGTCTCCGTCAATTTCGGGAAAGACCTTCCAGAGTTTGGTTGCCCGGACGGTTTTCTTTCGAACGAGGATCCTCTCGTTAGGCAGGCGGATCCTTTGCTTTGGGTCGCGGCGCTCGACAAGGTGCTTCAGAAACTCGCCGACTCTTTCGACACGTCGAAGATCGACGCCATTGGCGGCGACGGCCAGCAGCACGGCAGCGTGTATCTGGGCGACGGATGGTCCGCCGCGCTCGCGTCGCTCTCCGATCCATCTGACGGGCGGACACTCGTCGAACGACTTGACGGCGCGTTTTCGAGGTCAGTCGCGCCAATCTGGATGGACTCCTCGACGCATGCTGAGGTCGCCGCGCTCGATGCGCGATTTTGCGAGGCGCTGCGTCTCCGCACTGGCTCTCCTGCAATCGAGCGGTTTACCGGCCCCCAGATAATGAAGTTCGCAAAGGACGACCCGACTGCGTATGCCGCGACGAAGAGGATACATCTTGTAAGCTCGTTCCTCTGCTCCATTCTCGCCGGTGCGGATGCGCCTGTCGATACTGGCGATGGCGCTGGAATGAACCTTCTTGATCTCGGTAAGGGCGAATGGGACCGAGAGATATGCGACTTTGTCGCGCCTAGGCTTGTGGAAAAGCTGCCTTGTGTGTATGACGGTAGCTGTGGCTTGCGTCTTGCAGGGTATTTTGCCAAGTACGGGCTTAGGCCCGGCATTCCGATTGCGCCGTTCACAGGTGACAACCCTGCGTCGCTCGTTGGAACGGGCGCGGACAAGCCGGGCGTCGCCGTTATCTCGCTCGGGACGAGCGACACTTTCTTCGCCGCAATGCCCAACTTTAGGACTGATCCCGACGGATGCGGGCACGTCTTCGGAAATCCCTCCGGCGGCTTCATGTCGCTCGCCTGCTTCAAGAACGGCTCGCTCGCCCGTGAGAAGGTGCGCACGATGGTCGGCTGCGACTACCGTTTCTTTGACGAAACGGCGTTTGAGTCGGCCGCAGGTTTCAAAGGAAGGGCGTTCCCGTATTTCGAGGAGGAGATAACTCCGAAGCACGAGGCGACTGGCATCGAGGCCGATTTCCGCTGGGACGCGGCGTCGGACGCGGAGAAGGTCGTCTCTGTCGTGCGCGGGCAGGTGCTCAACATGTTCGAGCGCACGCGTTGGATCGGGTCGTTCGACACGATTTGCGTGACAGGCGGCGCGAGTCGCTCGAAGGGCATCCGCGGCACAATTGCCGCGGTCTTCGGCGCGAAGGTCGAGACGCTCGACGTCCCGGATTCCGCGGCGCTTGGCGGCGCGATCCTCGCCTCTCGACTCACGGTCGGGGCATGAACGGTTTAAGCATGGAGAACAGGAGATACAGAAGATTGTCGGGGACTGGGGCAAGGCCCCAGCTAGACCTCCTGCCTCTCCTGTACTACCTGCTAAATAAGGTTAATCGTCTTCGAAAAGAGGGGTGCGTAACTTCTTCATTGTAACAGCAAATAGTAACAGGAGGCATCTTTTATGAAAGACTTTATTGAATCTGGCAAGGCAGTGATGGGCATCGAGTTCGGCTCGACGCGCATCAAGGCGGTGCTTGTCGACGACGGCTTCAAGGTTATCGCGCAGGGCGCGCACGACTGGGAGAACAAGCTCGTGGACGGCGTCTGGAGCTATTCGCTCGAAGATGTCGAGGCGGGCGTTCGCGACGCGTATGCAAAGTGCGTTGCCGATGCTGCGGCGAAATACGGCGCGCATCTCACGAAGCTTGCCGCGCTCGGCGTGTCGGGCATGATGCACGGATATCTTCCGTTCGACGAAAAGGGCGGGCTTCTCGTGCCGTTCCGCACGTGGCGCAACGTCATGACGGCTGAGGCCGCGGCGGAATTGTCGTCGCTCTTCAAGTTCAACGTTCCGCAGAGGTGGAGCATTGCGCACTACTATCAGGCAATTTTGAAGAACGAGCCGCACGTCAAGTCCGTGCGCTGGCTCACTACGCTCGCGGGCTATGTCCATTACCGGCTTACAGGCGAGAATGTCATGGGCGTCGGCGAGGCGAGCGGAATGTTCCCGATTGACCCGGCGACTGGCGACTACAACGAGCGGATGCTCGCTGCGTTTGACGAGAAGGTCGGCGGCTCGCTAAAAGATAAGCTCCCCAGGGTGCTCAAGGCAGGCGAGAAGGCGGGCATCCTAACAGAGTGTGGCGCAAAGTGGCTCGATCCGACAGGAACGCTTCTTCCTGGCGCAGTGATGGCGCCGCCCGAAGGCGACGCGGGAACGGGCATGGTCGCCACCAACGCCGTTGCGCCGAGGACCGGAAATTGCTCGGCTGGGACTTCGATTTTCGCGATGGTCGTTCTCGACGACGCGATGAAGGGATATTATCCAGAGATCGACGTCCTCACGACGCCGACAGGCCGCGAGGTGGCGATGGTGCATTGCAACAACTGCACGAACGAGATCAACGCATGGGCGCCGCTTCTCGGCGGCGACTACGAACGGCTTTTCCTCGAGTCCAAGAAGGGCGACAAGGACTGCGGCGGAGTCGTGGTTGTGCCGTTTCTCTCGGGCGAACCGGTCGCTGGTGTCGAAGACGCAATGCTCAAGGTCGTGCGCAAGCCAGAGAGCCGATTCACGCTCGCCAACTTCTTCCGTGCGCAGGTCTACTCGGCGTTCGTCTCGCTTAAGATCGGCATGGACATCCTCGCGCGGGAGGGCGTTACCATCGACTCTCTCATGGGCCACGGCGGAATATTCAAGACGAAGGGCGTCGCCCAACAGTATCTTGCCGACGCGCTCAAGACGTCGATTACGTGTATGTCGACGGCGAGCGAAGGCGGACCGTGGGGAATGGCCGTTCTCGCGGCGTACGCGAAGCGAATGTCTGACGGCGCTGAGGCGCGCAACCTCGAGGACTTCCTTTCTGGCGAGGTGTTCAAGGACGCCGAGAGCGAAACACTCGCTCCGACGGAAGACGGAATGGCGGGCTTTGATCGCTATGTCGCGAACTTCAAGGACGCGATCGGCAAGAACTGATGATGGAGGCGCATCATGCTTGAACAGTTGAAGCAAGACGTTTTCAAGGCCAACCAGCGGCTTGTCTCGTCGGGACTTGTTGTCCTCACATGGGGCAACGCCTCGGGGTTCGACCCAGAGAAGAAGCTCATGGTCATCAAGCCGAGCGGCGTCGATTACGACAAGATGACGGCAGACGACATGGTTGTCGTCGACCTTGACGGAAACGTCGTCGATGGGAAACTGCGCCCGTCGAGCGACACCGCGACGCACCTCGAGTTCTACAGGAATTTCAAAGGCGTGAAGGGCGCGGTGCACACCCACCCCGTCGAGGCGACGGCGTGGGCGCAGGCCTGCCGCGAGATTCCGTGCTACGGAACGACCCATGCAGACACTTTCCACGGTTCCGTGCCGGTGACGCGAGTCCTCACTGAAACGGAAGTCAACGAGGCATACGAGCTTAACACGGGGCGTGTGATCGTTGAACGCTTTCGCGACCTCGAGCCGTTGGCCGTCCCCGGCGTCCTTGTCGCAGGCCACGCGCCGTTCACTTGGGGCAAGGATTCCCAGGACGCCGTCGACCATGCGATAGCGCTCGAGGCGATTGCAAAGATGGCGCGCCTCACAGAAGAGGTTTGCGCCGCCCGGCACGCGCCAGAACTCGTTTCCTACGTCGGCGAGAAGCACTACCAGCGCAAGCACGGCAAAAACGCCTATTACGGACAGGGCTGAAACCCCCATTGACGGCGAGAGCAGTTTTTTAGTATACTACTCATTCCAGCATTTCGTGGATGAACCACAAGGAATGCGGAAGAAAAGGAAAGAAAACAATGGAAGCATACGCTGTTCTCGAAACCGGCGGCAAGCAGGTGCTTGTCAAGGTCGGTGACAAGATCGAGATTGAAAAGCTCTCGGTCGAAGCGGGTCAGGATGCCGAGCTCACGACCGTTCTCGCGGTCAGCGACGGCACGACTCTCAAGGTCGGAAAGCCCTATGTCGAAGGCGCCAAGGTCGTTCTCTCGGTCGCCGGCGTCGTCAAGGGCGACAAGGTCTACAACTTCAAGGCGAAGCGCAGGAAGGGCAGCCGCCGTCTCGTCGGCCACCGCCAGCAGTTCACTGTCGCCACCGTCAAGGCAATCGCGTAAGGAGGCAAGACAATGGCTACTTCTGCATCAGCCCGCAACGGACGCGACTCCAACCCGCAGTATCTCGGCGTCAAGGCGTATGACGGCCAGCTCCTCAAGGCCGGCTCCATCATCGTCCGCCAGCGCGGAACCAAGATTCACCCCGGTAAGAACGTCGGCCAGGGTCGCGACTTCACCCTTTTCGCCCTCAAGGACGGCAAGGTGAAATTTGTCAAGGACGGCAAGGTCGTCACGATCGTCGAGGCCTGAGCCTCTTAAAAGAAGAAAGAAGGTTTGACATGGGTACAGGTCGTACACTCCGCAAGGAATCCCACGTTCGTCCGTGCAAGACGCCGGCCGGCAAGGCCCGCAAGAGCAAGGCTCAGCGCGCGCGCCTCGTCAAGATGGGAATGGATCCCGAGACTGTCGCCAAGATGGGCACCGAGGACGTCCGCGTTCTCGTCCAGCGTCCGACGGTCGTCAAGAAGCTCGTCGCCAAGAAGGCGAAATAAGTCAGCTTCGTCCTAAGTTCGCTCCGCTGCGTTCGCTCTCTTCGATCGCCGCGGAGCGTTTCTTTTTTTAGAGGGAGAATTTTGTGATAAAGGTATTCTGCAATATTGCGGACGCACTGGTTGATCCTCTCTTCGAAGTGTTCGACGGAGGGGACTTCATTTTGTCCTCGTACCACGACATCGAAGAGACGGACACGCAGATGCAGGTCTACCTCGCCGATCCCGCGCAAGCCGGCGAGGCGG
>ERZ842401.4846-NODE-4846-length-15316-cov-3.113361_pt1 | contig 15316 bp, 13 predicted proteins | sample MGYA00521270_ERZ842401 | MGnify/ENA primary metagenome ERZ842401 (study PRJEB31892, sample SAMEA3878208) | bioreactor metagenome | biome: Moose rumen | place: Sweden | collected 2011-10 | study: EMG produced TPA metagenomics assembly of the PRJEB12797 data set...
TCCTCCACGAGCTTCGCGGCGCGCGCGACGCGCTCCTTGAATTCCTCCACCGGTATCTGGATACGGGTCATCTTATTTTCCTTTTCCTTTCATTCGCAAATATTCTTTGCCGATTGTGCGGCCCATGTTCCCGCCGCCGCGCCCATGGAAAACGCGGCCTGCAGGTTGTAGCCGCCCGTATATCCGTCCACGTCGGCGACCTCGCCAACGAAATACAGTCCCTTGACGAGCTTTGATTCCATCGTTTTCGGATTCAGCTCTTTCACGGAGACGCCGCCCGCCGTCACAATCGCTTCGTCGATCGGCCTCGTGCGAACGATGGTCAGCGGCAAATGCTTGAGCGTTTCCACGATACGCAGCCGCTCCGCCCGCGTAATCTGATGCACTGGCTTCGCCTCGTCGATATAGGCGAGGTCGAGCACGGGCGCGATGAGACGCGCGGGCAAAAGGTCGACCGCCGCGTTTTTTACTTGTTTATTCCTATACTTTTCAAAGTCGCGCTGCACGCGTTTTTCCAGCGTCTCTTCGTCCAGCGCGGGCTTCAAGTCGATTTCCGCCGAAATAAAATCATGCGTGCGAAGAACCATGGCCGCCGCACGGGAAAGCGTCAGGACGATCGGCCCCGTAACGCCGAAATGCGTAAACATCATTTCGCCGAAAGCCTCGCCGATTATTTTCTGCGGCCCGCTTTCCGCAAACAATCGAAAGCGCACGTTTTTGAGCGAAAGTCCCGTAAGTTCCCACGGCCACTCTTCCTCCGTCTCCAACGGAACGAGGGCGGGCGTCGGCGGCTCGATCGTATGGCCGAGCGCCTCCGCCATGCGAAAGCCGTCCCCCGTCGAGCCGGTGCGCGGATAAGACGCGCCGCCCGTCGCGACGATCACCGCGTCCGCGAAAAATTCCTCCCCAGACGAAAGCCGCACACCCGTCGCGCGCCCGTCCTCCGTCAGGAGGCCGCGTACCTCCGCGCGAAGCCTGACGTCGACGCGCAGCTCGTGCAAACGGCGAAGCATCGCGTCTACGGCGTCGGCAGCACGCGAGCTGGCGGGGAAGACGCGTCCGCCGCGTTCCGTGACCGTTGGCACGCCTGCGTCCTCGAAAAACGCGACGACGTCCTGATTGTCAAAGAAACGAATCGCGCTGTTCAAAAATGCGCCGTTTCCGGGAATATTCTTGATAATCTCGGGCACGGGAGCCGCGTTCGTCATGTTGCAGCGCCCTTTGCCCGTAATCGCCATTTTCTTGCCGACGCGCTCCGTCTTTTCCAGCAGCGTGACCGACGCGCCGTTTTCCGCCGCCTTGATGGCCGCCATCATGCCAGCCGGGCCTGCGCCGACTACCAGCACTTTTCCCATGGTGTTCCGTTCATTCCTTTCGGCGCCTTCCGCCCGCGGAGGAATTCGCAAGCGTATAGAGATACGCGACTTCGGCCGCCGAAAGCGCGCGGTACTCGCCGCGTTTCACGCCGGAAAGGCTCAATCCAGCAAATTCCGTCCTTTTCAGCGCCTGCACAGGATGTCCCACCGCTTCGCACATGCGCCGCACCTGCCGATTTTTTCCCTCGTGAATGGAAATTTCCAGCTTCGTCCGCCCGCTTCTCGCGCCCCAGTCAAGCACGCGCACTTTTGCCGGAGCGGTGACGCCGTCCTCCAACGCCACGCCGTTTTTCAGCGTCTGCAATTCTTGTTTCGTCGGCTGGCCCTCCACCTGTGCGACATACGTTTTCCAGACTTTCCGCGCCGGATGCAAAAGCCCGTTCATCAGCGCGCCGTCGTTCGTCAAGAGCAAAAGCCCTTCCGTACCGTTGTCCAACCGTCCCACAGGATAGATTCTCGCTTCGACTTCCGGCAAAAGATCGAGAACCGTCTTGCGTCCGCGCTCGTCTTTCGCCGTCGAAATATATCCCTTCGGCTTATTGAGAAGGAAATAAACATGCGCCTCCGCCTTGGAAAGCGGCTCGCCGTCCACGCAAATCGTCTGTACATCCGGCTCCGCTTGCATACCGAGCGACGCGACGACGCCGTCCACCGTCACGCGCCCCGTCTGCGTAGCCGTCTCGCCCGCCGGCACGTGGATTTCCTCACGCGCGCGGTAGCCCACGTCGATGTCCGCGCCAAACATGGAGAGGGCCACGCCGGCCGCGACAGCCATCACGAACAGTTTTCCTGCATACGGCGTTCCATCGTGTGTTTTTCCTTTTACCATGGCCTTCTCCCTTCACTCAGCGGGATTTCAACTCCGCGATCACGCGGTTCATGACCTCCGGGTAGTCCGTGCCGAAGCAGTCGAACCCGAGGTCCCAGAGCCTGCGGTAGAGTTCGGGGTCGTCGCCGTGCGTCCAGGGGAAGCCGGCGGCGACTTTGCCGGCCGCGTGGAGGCGCGCGACGGCGTCTTTCAGGAAGGCCGACGAGGGACAGAACGGATCCTCCTGCGACGGGTCCGCCTGAACGAGGAAATGCACCACGTCGACCTGCGCGAAGTTGTCCGCCGCGGCTACCTCAAAATGCTTCCGCATGAACGCCTCGCCTTCCGCGCGTCGCTCCGGCGTGAAGGGAATCTGCTTCCAGCTGCCGATGTACATCCAGTAGCTGGTGAGGCCGTTCGGCACCGCCTGGCGCCATTGCCTCATCAGATTGTAGTTGCAACCATGGCAGTAGACCTGGCGCTCGAGTCCGAAGCGCTTCACGAGTTCGGAGCTCTGCGCCACCGGCACGTTCTTGTAGTCCATGTAGATTTTCCAGCCGGGACGCCCCTTCATCGCGGCGAAGAGCCCTTCCCACAGGGGGATGCGCACGTGGTCCCACTCGGTGCCGTGCGCCGCGCCGATGGACACGTCCCGCAGCTCGGCCCAGTCGTACTCCTCGATCTTGCGGCGCTTGTAGGTGGAGTTGTGGTAGGCGATGATCACGCCATCCTTCGTCCGGCGAATGTCGGCCTCGGGAACCACGTCGCAGGACCAGGCGTAGAGGCACGCCTCAAGGGAGTTGTCGGGCCGGTTCACGCGTCCGGGCACGAGCACGCCGTCGCCGCGGTGGACCATGCTGAGGTTGAGGAAACGCGTGTCGCGCGCCCACCCGGATGAGATGCCGAGGGCGAGCGCAAAGACGAGGATCGGTTTCACCATGTCCTCACGCCTTTCCGCCGGAGAAGTCGCGGACGAGGGCGCGGTTGAGCATCTTCTCGTAGAGCGCGATGTACTCGCGCGCGCAGGCCTCGTGGTTGAAGCGGTGGAGCGATTCGTCCATGATGCGCGCGATCTCTGCCTCGCGCACCTCGGGGGCGCGGTGCCAGAACGCCATCGCCTGGTCCATTGCCCAGAAGAGGCCGTTCGAGTCGTACGTGTCGAAGCGGAAGCCGTTGCCCGTGTGGTGGTCCACGTCGAGGTGCTCGACCGTGTCGTGGAGGCCGCCCGTGTTGTGGGCCACGGCGAGGGAGCCGTAGATCGGCGCCTGCATCTGCGGCAGGCCGCAGGGCTCGAAGAGGGACGGCATGAGCATGAAGTCGCTCGCCGCGAAACCGAGCTGCGAGAGGCGGCCGTCGAAGTCGTGCATCGCGAGGCGGCCCTGGAGGCCGTGGAAGTTCAGGATGTCCCAGAACGGCTGCTGGAAGGCGCCATTCGCGACGATGGCCACCTGCGCGCCGTCCTGCCAGTACTTGTCGAGGAAGCGGTAGAGGATGTCCGTGAGGAGCTGGGGCCCCTTCTGCACGGGGTCGAGGCGGCTCGGCCAGAAGAAGATGGGCGCGTCGGCGTCTTCGGCGAGGCCCATCTCGCGCTGGAAGGCGAGCTTGTTCTTGCGCTTCGCCTCGCGGTGGTCGGCGGGGCCGTAGTTGAACGGGATGTGCGGGTCGGTGGCCGGGTTGTCTGAGTTGTCCGGCGCGTTGAGGATGCCGGCGGCGCAGCCGGCGAAGTACTTGCCGCGGATCTCGTTGCGCACCGAGTCGGGGATGAAGCCGTGCCAGCCGTCCACGATCTCCTTGAGGAACGTGGGCGAGACGGTGTTGATGAAGTGGGCGGCGAAGATGCCGGAGGCCTGGAGGTCTATGGGGTTGGTGTCGCGCGACTCGAAGTAGTTGTACGGCGGGCGCGAGAGGTAGAGGTTCTGCCAGAACTCCGCGGCGTCTATGCCGGCGTCCTCCACCTCGGCGAGCGTGAGCTTGTGCGTGTGGATGTTGTGGACGGTGAACAGGCACGGGATGCCCATGCGGCGCGCGGCGGCGGGGATGAGGCCGGTCATCCAGTCGTTGCAGTGGATGAGGTCGGGCTGCACCTCGGGAATCACGTGGTTGATCACCTCGCGCTGGAACGCGAGGGCGAGCTTCGCGTTGCCGTCGCCGCGCGAGTAGACGTGGTCGCGGTAGTAGAAGCAGCGGTCCTCGGCGAGGTGGATGCGCTCGCTCGACATGCGGCTCTTGTAGAGGCGCAGTTCGTCCGCGACGAGCTTGCCCGTCTCCTCGTGGAACATCCGCCGGTAGTGCGGCAGGGCCACGTGGACGTCCGCCCCCAGGTCGAACAGCGCGCCGACGAGCGACGCCGACACGTCGGCCATGCCGCCCGCCTTCGCGGACATCTTGCCCGCGAGGTTGCCCATGCCCTCCGGCAGATACGTGATCTCCGGCGTGACGATCAGGATTCTCGGATTCTTGACTTTTTCCTTGGCCATGGGAACCTCCTTGTCGTTTGACGTTGTATTAAGCGATGACCGCGATCGTCGCGCCCTTCACGACGCTCGCGCCGTGCGCGGCGAGGAAGGTGATCTTCCCCGCGGCGGGCGCCTTGATCGGGTTGAACAGCTTCATCGCCTCGACGACGCAGACCGCGTCGCCGGCCTTGACCGTCTGACCCTCAGAAACGTTGACAGCCTTGACCGTCGCATCAGCGTCAGCAAGGATCTCGTTCTGCATCTTCATAGCTTCGAGCATCATCATGTTCTCGCCAGCCTTAACCTGCTGACCCTCTTTGACGAGGACCTTCAGGATCTTACCAGGCATCGGAGCGTTGATGGCATGCTCGCCAGCGCCAGCAGTCTTAGCAGCCGGAGCCGGAGCAGCGGCCGGAGCCGGAGCAGCAGCACGCGGAGCGGCAGCTACCGGAGCAGCGGAACCGCCAACCTCTTCGACCTCAACAGCATAGGAACTTCCATTTACAGTAATGTTGAATTTTTTTGCCACTTGGATTCCCTCCAAATTTGTATTTTTTATTTGAACGCCGGCCTAACCGAGCTTTTCGGCACGATTAGGCTGCGTCGTCCACAATGGTACACTGCTCTTCCGCATATCGCGGAAAAAGTTCGCCGATTAAAGCGGAATGTTGCCGTGCTTCTTCGCCGGGCCGACTTCGCGCTTCGTCGCGAGCATATTCAGGGACTGAATGATGCGCGGACGAGTCTCTTTCGGCTCGATGACATAGTCGACATAGCCGCGCTCCGCAGCCTTGTACGGAGTAGCAAACTCGGCGACATAGTCCGCAGTCTTCTGATCCTTGTCCGGATCCTTGCGGAAGATGATGTTCGCAGCACCCGCCGGGCCCATAACCGCGATCTCGGAGGACGGCCAAGCGATGACCTGATCCGCGCCGACTTCGCGCGAGCACATAGCAATGTACGATCCGCCGTAAGACTTGCGGAGGATAACCGTAATCTTGGGAACCGTAGCCTCGGAATACGCATAGAGCATCTTCGCACCGTGGCGGATAATGCCTTTGTATTCCTGATCCGTGCCAGGCAGGAAGCCCGGGACGTCGACGAGGTTCAGCAGAGGAATGTTGAACGCGTCGCAGAAGCGGATGAAGCGCGAGCTCTTATCGGAAGCATCGACGTCAAGGCAACCCGCCATGACGTTCGGCTGGTTCGCGATGATGCCGACCGTGCGGCCGTCAAAACGCGCGAAGCAGGTGATGATGTTCTTCGCGAAATGCTCATGCACTTCGTAGAACTCGCCGTTGTCGGCGATCATCTTGATGACGTCCTTCATGTTGTAAGGAGCATTCGGATTGTCCGGAATGATCGTGTTCAGAGCTTCGTCCATGCGGAGCGGGCTGTCGCCCGTCTCAACCAACGGAGTCTCTTCCATGTTGTTGCTCGGCAGGAAGCTCAGCAGATAGCGAATCTGCTTGATGCAGTCCTCGTCGTTCTCAGCCGCGAAGTGCGCAACGCCGGAAACCGTGTTGTGCGTCATAGCGCCGCCGAGCTGCTCAGCCGTGATCTCCTCACCCGTAACCGTCTTGATAACGGCCGGGCCGGTGATGAACATCTGGCTCGTGTTCTTGACCATGTAGATGAAGTCCGTGATGGCCGGGGAATAAACCGCGCCGCCGGCAGACGGACCCATGATCGCGGAAATCTGCGGAACAACGCCCGAAGCAGCCGTGTTGCGGAAGAAGATTCCGCCGTAGCCGGAGAGAGCGTCAACAGCTTCCTGGATACGAGCTCCGCCGGAGTCGTTCAGGCCGACGCAAGGAGCGCCCATCTTCATAGCGAGATCCTGAACTTTCCAGATTTTGTGCGCGTGCTTCTCACCGAGAGAGCCGCCCTCAACCGTGAAGTCCTGCGCAAACGCGTAAACGAGACGGCCGTCAACCGTGCCGTAGCCGCAGACAACGCCTTCGCCCGGGAGTTCTTTCTTGTCCTGGCCGAAGTTCACGCAGCGGTGGTGAACGAGAGCATCGAGCTCGACGAAAGTGCCTTCGTCAAACAGGAGATCCAGACGCTCGTGGGCAGTCAGCTTGCCTTTGCTGTGCTGCTTCTCGATGGCCTTCTCTCCGCCGCCCATGCGGACGTGCTCGATCTTCTCCTTCGCCTGTTTGATTCTTTCCTGAACAGTAGCCATATTCTACCTCCTAAAGGGTATTATATTTTGGTAAAGTTTACCCACGCTCTATTTTGCACGATAATCCGAAATTTTGCAAGCGTTTTCTGAAAAATATTTGAAAAAACCGCGAAAAAAATAGAAAAAATAATGAATTCCAAGAATCAGTCATACCCCATGACCGACTTTCGGTATGGGGCATGATTGACCTAAATTCTATTTTCCCTAGGAGAGCGCGACCTTCGTCGCACTGTCTCTTAGTAAGCCTCGCGCTTGTCGCGGAGCTCGCAGATCTCAAGCAGAATGCCGCCCGTGGATTTCGGGTGAATGAACGCAATGTCCGCTCCGCCCGCGCCACGGCGCGCTTTCTTGTCGATCATCTTAACGCCCTTTTCCTGGAGCTCTTCAATCGCAGCGTCGATGTTGTCAACGCGCAGCGCGACGTGCTGAATGCCGCCTTTGCCGCCGTTGCCTTCCATCCACTTCGCAATCGGGCTGTCCGGAGCCGTAGCGACCAGAAGCTCAACCTGGCTGCCATTCCACATCGGATGGAACACCGTCGTCACCTTTTGCTCGGCAACCGTCTCTTTGCCGCTGCACGGAACGCCCATGCACTCAGCCCAGAACTTGCTGCCCTCATCCAGATCGGCACAGGCCACACCCAGGTGGTCTACGCCAAGAACGTGAAACTTACTCATGTGAATTCCTCCCATTTTCTTTTTATTTTTGGAACAGCCACAAGCGCAAGGCTGTATGGCCATTTTCCATCCACGGTGAATTCTCATTTCAGCATACTCTCCATCACACCATTGACGACCGTATACGGATCGGTCTTGCGCGCCTTGATGTCCTCGACGTAGCCGTCGATTTTCCCGCTGTCCACGAGTTTATGACGCACATACTGTCCGATTTTGGCGTCCAGAAGATCCAGCATCTCATTTTTTGCCCGCTCGGTACGTCTTACAGTCAACTGCCCGTTTCCTTCGATATGATCCCGATGCTTGTGGAACGTGTCGACGACTTCTGTGATGCCGATATTCTGGTTTGCAACAGCTTTCAGGATTGGCGGACGCCAGTCCTTCATTACGCCGTCCAAATCCAGCATCATATTGAGCTCCGTCTGGAGCTTGTCAGCACCGTCGTGGTCGGCCTTGTTGATGGTGAAAATATCGCCGATCTCCAAAATACCGGCCTTGATGGCCTGAATGTCGTCACCCATGCCCGGAATCAGAACTACCATCGTCGTATCCGCCGCTTTCACGATGTCGACTTCGGACTGGCCTACGCCGACCGTCTCAACGAAAATGACGTCCACGCCGAAAGCGTCCATAACTTTGACGGCGTCCGCCGTCTTGTGGGAAAGCCCGCCTAAGCTGCCGCGGGTGCCCATACTCCGAATGAATACGCCCTCGTCCATGGCAAGGTCGTTCATACGGATACGGTCGCCGAGAATCGCGCCGCCGGAGAACGGACTCGTTGGGTCAATTGCTATGATGCCAACCGTTTTTCCGCGTGAGCGGAATTCTTTTGCGAGCTTGTCGGTAAGCGTGCTCTTTCCCGCGCCCGGGGGACCCGTGATGCCGAGGACATACGCGTTGCCCGTATGCGGGTAAAGCTGCTGCATGATTTCAGTCGCGTTCTCACGCTCGTTTTCGATAGCCGTGATAGCCTTCGCCAACGCGAGACGGTTACCCTTCAGGACTTCATCAGCTATGTTCTCCAAAGCCTGCACCACCTTTTTTGGGATAAAGGTTTGCCCTCTATGAAAATACATTCAAAGAGGGCAATCCTTATCAACTCAACTTATTTTACATTCGCTTTGATGAAGTCAACGATAGCCGTCGTCGGGGTGCCCGGCGTGAAGACCTCAGCGATACCGGCCTGCTTCAGAGCCGGAATATCGCCCTCGGGGATAACGCCGCCGCCGATGATCAGGGTATCTTTCATGCCCTTCTCACGAACGAGGTTGACAACCTTCGGGAAGAGGTGCGGATGCGCACCGGAAAGGATGCTCATCGCAACAACGTTAACGTCCTCATCGGCAGCCGCCTGAGCAATCTGCTCCGGCGTCTGACGGAGACCCGTGTAGATAACCTCGAAACCAGCGTCGCGCAGAGCGCGGGCAACGACCTTAGCACCACGATCATGACCATCGAGGCCAGGCTTCGCAACTAAAACTCTGATTTTATCCATTATTCAATTCCCTCCAACTTTGATTAAATAACCCGTTTGCGAGTTTTGGAAACCGGCCTGTGGATTACAGGCTGACATGAGCCTCATAGAGACCGAAGACTTCGCGCATGACGTTGCAGATCTCGCCGAGCGTAGCATACGTCTTGACAGCCTTCAGGATATGCGGCATGAGGTTCTCGTGCTCGTCCTTGCAAGCTTCCTTCAGCTCTGCAAGCGCAGCCTTGACAGCTTCGTTGTCGCGGCCCTTGGTCATCTTGTTGATCGGCTTGCCAGCTTTCAGATCAGCCAGCTTCTTGCACTGCTCAACGCCGACGGAAGCGTCAACCTTCAGGAGGCCCTTCGGCGGCTCTTCTTCCATCGTGTACTCGTTGACGCCGACGATGATGCGGCGCTTGTTCTCGACATCCATCTGCCACTTGTAAGCCGAATCCTGAATTTCCTTCTGGATGTAGCCCTTCTCGATAGCAGCAACGGCGCCGCCGAGCTCGTCAATCTTCTTGATGTAATCCCAAGCTTCCTTCTCGATGCGGTCGGTCATAGCCTCTACATAGTAGGAGCCAGCCAGCGGATCGATAACGTCGGCCAGGCCGCTCTCGTTCGCGACAATCTGCTGCGTACGAAGAGCGATCGTGACGGATTCCTGCGTCGGCAGAGCCAGCGCCTCGTCACGGGAATTCGTGTGGAGGGACTGCGTGCCGCCCATGACAGCCGCTGCCGTCTGGAGAGCAACGCGGATAATGTTGTTGTTCGGCTGCTGCGCTGTCAGCATCGAACCAGCCGTCTGCGTATGAACGCGGAGCATCATGGACTTCGGCTTCTTCGCACCGAAGCGCTCCTTCATGACCTTCGCCCAAACGCGGCGGGAAGCGCGGAACTTCGCAACCTCTTCGAGAACGTTGTTATGAGCGTTCCAGAAGAAGGAGAGACGGCCCGCGAAATCGTCAACGTCCATGCCAGCCTTGATAGCGGCGTCGACGTAAGCGATACCATCGGCAATCGTGAACGCGATTTCCTGCGAAGCGGTCGAACCGGCTTCACGGATATGATAACCGGAGATCGAGATCGTATTCCACTTCGGAACGTTCTTCGAGCAATACTCGAAGATGTTCGTGATAATACGCATCGACGGCTTCGGCGGGAAGATGTACGTGCCGCGGGCAGCATACTCTTTCAGGATATCGTTCTGAATCGTGCCGCGCAGCTGATCAGCCGCAACGCCCTGCTCCTCAGCGACAGCAATGTACATGGAGAGGAGAACGGACGCCGGAGCGTTGATCGTCATCGAAGTCGAAACTTTGCCGAGGTCGATCTGGTCAAACAGAACTTCCATATCAGCCAGAGAGTCGATCGCAACGCCGACTTTACCAACCTCGCCCTCGGAGATCGGATCATCGGAATCGTAACCGATCTGCGTCGGGAGATCGAAAGCGCAGGAAAGGCCCGTGCCGCCGTTCGCGATCAGATAGCGATAGCGCTCGTTGGAAGCTTTCGCCGTCGAGAAGCCGGCATACATACGCATCGTCCAGAAACGGCCACGATACATGGTCGGCTGAACGCCGCGGGTGAACGGATACTGACCGGGGAAGCCGATCTCGTCCGTGTAAGCCTCAACGCCCTTGACGTCAAGCGGCGTGTAGAGGCGCTGCTCCGGCAGGTGCTTGCGCTCCGGAGCTTTCTCGATAGCTTTCGCTACGGCAGCTTCGTACTTTTCGAGTTCAGCTTTGATCTTTTCATTGCTCATAATGGGTTTACCCTCCTATTTTTATTTGTTCGCCAATTCCGTCTGATGAATTATCTATGGGGCCGTGCCCTCTTATTTAACCTTCATCGAGCCGGTCTCGGCGAGCCTGACATGGAACGACAGGGCTTCCTTGAGAATGTGCGGCGTATGCGCCACGCCCTTCTCCATGGTCGCCTTGAGTGCGCGATCGTAGTAGTCCTGCAGAAGCGGACGATACTCGGGGTTCGCGCAGTTGTTGATGATGAGCTTCGCGCGCTCACGCGGGCAAACGCCGCGGAGGTCTGCAACGCCCTGCTCGGTGACGATAGCGTCGACGACCTGCTGGCCATGGTCGACATGCGAAACGAACGGAACGATCGAAGAAATATCGCCGTTCTTCGCCGTGGACTGCGTCAGGAAGATCGTCAGATAACCGTTGCGAGCAAAGTCGCCGGAGCCGCCGATACCGTTCATCATACGGGTACCGTTGACAAGAGTCGAGTTGATGTTGCCGTAAATGTCGGCCTCGATCGCCGTGTTCATCGCGATGACGCCAAGTCGACGAACAACTTCCGGATTGTTCGAGATTTCCTGCGGACGAAGCATAATCTTCTTCTTGTACTTCTCGATATTCTCGTAGAAGCGCTTCTGTCCATCCGGAGACGGAGTAAGCGACGTGCCGGACGCAAAGTCGAGCTTGCCGGCGTCGATCATGTCGAAGATGCCGTCCTGAATAACTTCGGTGTAAACCGTCAGGTGCTCATACTTCGAGTTGACGAAACCGGAGAGAGCCGCATTCGCGACGTTGCCGACGCCGGACTGGAGCGGCAGCAGGTTCTGAGGCATACGGCCTGCCTTGACCTCGCCATCCAGGAAGTCGATGAGGTTGCCCGCCATCTTCTTCGCGACGTCGTCCACCGCTGCCAGCGGACGAACCTTATCGGTGACGTCCGACGGAACGATGTACTTGATTTTCGCCGGATCGCACGGAATGAACGGCGTGCCGATGCGAGTGTCGGGCCGAACCACCGGGATCGGGAGACGATACGGAGGATCGAGAGGAACGTAGATATCGTGCATTCCCTCAAGAGCCAACGGCTGGGAGGTATTGACCTCAACGATGACAACGTCCGCAGTCTGGACATAGGACGGAGCATTACCGACGGAAGTCGTCGGAATGATGTTGCCCTCTTCCGTGATTGCGGCGGCCTCAACGATGGCAACGTCAATCTTGTTGCCCTTCATGAAGCCATAGCGGGCCATCTGCGCCGAAGAGCTCAGATCAAGATCGCAGTACGAAATCTCGCCCGTGTTGATTGCCTTCTGTATGTCCTTGTTCGTCTGGTAAGGCATACGGAAATCGATACCTTTAACCGCAGCCAATTCGCCGTCAAGCTCAGGGCCTACAGAAGCGCCGGTCCAAAGATTGATTTTGAACGGTGTCTTCTTCATGCGCTCAGCCAAAGCGTGCGGGACAGCCTTCGGATAGCCGGACGGCGTGAAGCCGCTCGTACCGATGCTCATTCCCGGCTTGATAAACTCGGCGGCTTCCTCAGCCGTAACGATCTTATCCTGCAGAGCTTTGTTCCGAACGCGATCAAGAATGTCGTTCTTTCCAACCATTAAAAAACCTCCTTTAATTTACGACCGGAACCGGTCGTTATTTTGACGCCTGACAGGCTGTCTCCTTTTCCGGCTGTCCGATTCGCTCGCATCTGTCGGCGCCTGAAAAAAAGATTTTCCAACCTGTTGGGACGTCAATTTCTTCCGCGTCTTAGTGTACCACTTTAGGCGTTGATAGTCAAGTAATTCGTCCTGTTATCCTTCGTGTTTTTTGACAATTCCCGCAAAGTGGACACCTGTATTTTGAGAATGTTCCATCCACCATATATGGACACATTCTGCTCCTCGACGCACAAAAAATCACAATATGTCGTTCAAAAAAGAATGGGGAATTTGCTCGAATCAGCAACTTCCCCATTCATTTCTTTCCAGACTGTTATAGGTCTTTACTCCTGCGTTTTGCATATCTCTTCTGCCGCCGGATCGCCAGTCACTGCCATGGAAAGCGCGCAGCCGAGCCAAAGGAGCATCGAAGTCGGAATATTGAACACCACGTCGTCGGTGAATCCGCCTAACGCAACCGTAACGAGCGCCAAAGCGCAGCCAAGCTCAAAGCGGCGCACAAACGCGCTTGTCTCCGCTCTGGAAGCCAAAAAGGCGCTAATCATCGTACCAAAAAAGAACCAGAAGTATGCCGCCGCGCCGATGACTCCGATTTCCGCCGCGTAGTTGAGATACATATTGTGCGCGTGATAGATATCTACGGAAACGTCGTTGATGTAAAAATCATACTCGTGATAGACCATTCGGTACGCGCCCCAGCCAATGCCCAGGATTGGATGGTCGAGAATCATCGCGGCGGTGCTTTCCCAAATCGCGAGCCGCATTTCCGAAGAAGTGTCCACTTTCGTAAACACGGATGCAAGGCGCTCCGCCAGCATCGGGTCAAAGAGCAGCAGCAAGCCGCCAATCGCGGCGCATCCCAAAAGGATGCGACGGTCTTTCACCAGGCCGTAGCCAGCCAGCGTGAGCACGACCGCGAAGCAGGCGCCTCGCGCGTAAGTCATGGCAAGACATGCGGCCAGCGCGCACAAAACGCTTCCGAGACGCCAACGTTTGCCCTTTTCTTCCTCGCTGACGAAAAACGCGAACACCATCGCGATCACTTCCCCCAGATAACCCGCGAAGATGTTTGGATTTTCCCATGTCGAGAATACGCGTTTCTTAAGCTCTGGGAAAGCGTCGCCGTCCACCCATTTCATATCCGCAGTCTCAATCCCGAAAGCGAACTGGTAGAAACCGTACAGCACGGAAAGAGCCGCCGACCACGCCAGCATTTTCAGTACGCCCCGAAGCTGTTCCTCCGTCCTGAGCGTCTGCCCCGCCAGGAAATAAGTAAATGCGTACGATCCGACAAGCACATAATAGTTATAGAAGCTAAACGCCGGATTCGGAGATACCGCGACGGACGCCGCCCCAATCAAAATGAACAGGAACACCGGCACGTCGTAGGGCAGTCTGCGAAAATGAAATTCCGGATCGCAAATCCATCGCCGAAGCCAAAGCACGACGCCCAAAGCAAGCGCAATCCCTGCCAGCTGAGGAGAGAGCGCGATGAAAAACGCCTCCGCGCGGAGCGCGAAATAGCACTGGTTTTCCATGCTCCTTTGACGGCTTTGGAGCTTTTTTTGCTCAATGACGCTCAACGTGTCCGTTTCCGCCATTCTGTCGTATCTCCTTTCGCGCCAATAGGTGCTCGCGCAATTCGCCAATCAAATAAAGCGATCCCGTGCAGCAAAGCACCGTGCCCTTCGCCTCGGCGAACGCCCGTGCAAGCGCCCGTCTCCTGTCCGGCTCGGTCATGACGATCCGGACGCGCCTTGTTGCCGCGTCTGCCAACGCATCCGCCGCTTCCGCGCGCTCCGAGTCCGGCTGCGTCACGACGACGACGTCCTCCGGTCGGAGCAGTATGTCAAGCATTTCGTCAATCGCCTTGTCATGCAAAATGCCGAGCAGGAACGTCCGCGGTTCTTTGGGAAACGCTGCGTCCAGCGCTTCACGGAGCGCTTTCATTCCCGCCGGATTATGCGCGCCGTCCACGATGATTTTTTGCGCGCCGACGTCCATGCGTTCAAAACGTCCCGGCCAAGCCGCCTGAGAAAATGCGGCGCGCGCAGTTTCCATTGATACCCGCGCGTCCTTTTGCGACAAAACCGAGAGCAGGGCCGCCGCCACCGCGCTGTTTTCCCTCTGATAAGGCGCGGCAAAAGGAATCTCATACCGCCAATCCGCAAGTGAAAACGCGGAAGAGGAAAACGAGATCGTCTGTCCGCCTGCCGTCCATGAGATCCGCTTTGCAGAAAAGTCCTCGCCCATGACGTAAAGCGGCGCGTCCTGCTCCTGCGCTTTTCGGCGAATCACCTCCAGCGGCATATCCTTCGCCGCCGTCACGACGGGAACGGATTCTTTGATAATCCCCGCTTTGTGCTCCGCGACCCCCAGAAGCGTACCGCCGCACATATCGGCGTGTTCCAGCGTCACGTTCGTGATCGCCGCTGCAACGGGCGTAATGATATTCGTCGAGTCCAGGAGGCCGCCGAGTCCGACTTCGATAACCGCGTAATCGACTTGTTTCTCTGCAAAGTACAGGAACGCCGCCGCCGTCAAGACCTCAAACTGCGTCGGGCTCTCTTCATGTTCGGCGGTCATCTGTGCCGACGCGTCCCTCGTCCGCGCAATCATTGCCGCAAAATCCCCGCTGGAAATTTCCACTCCGTCCACGCGTATTCTTTCATTATATATTGTGAGATGCGGCGACGTAAAAAGTCCCGTGCGAAGCCCGGAGGCCGTGAGAGCCGCCGCCGTCAACGCGGAAACCGAGCCTTTGCCGTTCGTCCCCGTGACATGAATCGTCTGGTATTTTTCCTGCGGGTATAATCCCTTAAGTGATTCAGGCGGATTTTCGTTTAAAATTGACGGTTCAAGTTTAACTCAATTGTACACATATTCATTTAATTCATCCCTGGAGTTTGATTC
>ERZ842401.4848-NODE-4848-length-15309-cov-8.309230_pt1 | contig 15309 bp, 9 predicted proteins | sample MGYA00521270_ERZ842401 | MGnify/ENA primary metagenome ERZ842401 (study PRJEB31892, sample SAMEA3878208) | bioreactor metagenome | biome: Moose rumen | place: Sweden | collected 2011-10 | study: EMG produced TPA metagenomics assembly of the PRJEB12797 data set...
AGAACGGTCGTGTGACGATGAACGGCATGAATGTCAAACCCTCCCGCATGGTGAAGGTGGGCGAAGTCGTTAGTGTCCGTAAGCCCCCTGTTACCTATTCCTTTAAAATCCTGAAGACGATAGAGCAGCGGGTTGGAGCGAAACTCATTCCTGAGGTCTATGAGAATGTCACTCCCGCTGACCAGTATGAACTGTTGGAGATGAACCGTATCAGCGGCTTTGTCAATCGTGCTCGTGGTACGGGGCGTCCTACGAAGAAGGAGCGTCGTGCGCTGGATGAGTTTATCGGTCCTTCATTAGAGGGTTTTGACGAGTTTGATTTTGATGATTTAGAGTCCCTTGATTAAGGGGCGGCTATAAAGCAGGGATATTATGTTGATAGATATTGTTTTAATCATAGTAGGTGTGGCGATGGTCCTGTTTGGTGCCGACCGCCTGACGGAGGGAGCCTCTGCCATGGCTCGCCGTATGAACATACCAGAGATTATCATTGGTCTGACGATTGTCGCAGCGGGAACCTCTGCCCCCGAACTGTTTGTTAGCCTGGTGTCGGCATTGAAAGGTACACCCGATATGGCGATTGGTAATGTGGTGGGCTCCAATACGATGAACGCCATGCTCATCGTGGGCTGTACAGCGATGGTAGCCCCCATGACGATTAGCAAGAGTACGGTGCGTAAGGATATCCCCTTCTCTGTGGCAGCCTCCGTGTTACTGATACTTATCGCCTTCGACTCGTTCCTGGGTCGCTTTGATGGTGTCATCCTGCTCGCAGGCTTTGCCGCCTTCATGTATTATACCTTATCGCAGGCAAAGAGTGGTGAGGCTGAGCAAACGGAAGTCAAGTCAATCAATCCGTGGCTGAGTGTCTTGTATGTTGTTCTGGGACTTGCCCTTTTGGTCGTCGGCAGTGATGTCTTTGTCGATTCTGCGTCCAAGGTAGCCTATGCGTTAGGTGTCAGTGAGGGTGTTGTCGGACTGACTGTTGTCGCAGGCGGTACCTCTTTGCCTGAACTTGCCACGAGTGTTGTGGCGGCACGTAAGGGACAGTCGGCAATAGCCATTGGTAATGTCATCGGCTCGAATGTCTTCAATATCCTATTGATATTAGGACTCACTGCCACCATCAGTCCATTGCAGATACAAGGTATCACCCTTGTCGACCTCTCCATGATGCTCGGATCAGTAGTCTTGGTATGGCTTTTCTCCCGCACCAAGTATACGGTAGAGCGTTGGGAGGGTGCTGTGTTGGTCATCGGCTACCTTATCTATCTTGGTTGGTTGTTGAGTAATGTATAAAATAAGGACCGACGCTGTCACAGCGTCGGTGCCTTTCGCAAACTTGAACTCACGTTCGAGTTTGACTTCGGTTCGACAGAACGCATGCAAGCATGGTTCTGTACTCACCTTTCGCAAACTTCAAACAACCAAAAAAGAAGTAGTTGCCTGAATCTTTTAGTCTCTCTTATCGGATGAACAATAGTTCACGGTACTTTGGCAGTGGCCATAGGGCATCGTCAACAATCAGTTCGAGTTTGTCGATCTGATAGCGGATGTCATCGAGTTTCGGTTCTACCTCGTCATGGTAGGCGATAGCCTTCTTATGCTCATCCTCAATTTTGTTGGCAAGTTTACGCGCATTGACTAGTTCCTCTACCTGACGCTCGATGGAGGAAGTACGCTCAGCCACCTCCTCAATCAGTTTGAGGTTACGTGCCGACAGACTCACTGCTTTGTCGGCAGGGAAAATAGCCGCCATGTTCTCCACATTCTTCAGCAACTGGCTCTGATAGCGAGTGGCAACAGGGATGATATGGTTCATGGAGAGGTCGCCCAATACACGAGCCTCAATCTGTATCTTCTTTGTGTAGGTCTCCCATTTCACCTCATTACGTGCCTCCAGTTCCTTCTTGGTCATCACACCCAGTCCCTCGAACATGCTGATGGACTCTGGGTCAAGGTAGCGCTCAAAGATCTTCGGGCATGACTTCTCGACATCGAGTCCACGCTTCTCAGCCTCCAGGACCCACTCGTCGCTATAGCCGTTGCCGTCGAAGCGGATAGGTTTGCAGGTCTTGATATCCTCACGGAGTACATCGATGATAGCATGGAACTTAGGAGTGTGTCCAGACCCCTCAGAGAATTCTGAGCGTTCTGAGTACTCCGATATCCTCTGATCCACTCTTTTCTTGAAATCCACGAGTGCCTCAGCGACAGCACTGTTAAGGGCTATCATAGCAGAAGCGCAGTTAGCCTCACTACCTACCGCACGGAACTCGAAACGGTTACCTGTGAAGGCAAAGGGAGAGGTGCGGTTACGGTCGGTATTATCGATGAGCAGTTCAGGAATCTCAGGAATATCCATCTTCATCCCCTGCTTGCCAGCCATCGAGAGGATATCGTCCTTGTCCGCCTTCTCAATATGGTCGAGCAGTTCGGAGAGTTGTTTGCCAAGGAAAGAGGAGATGATGGCAGGAGGAGCCTCGTTAGCGCCTAAGCGATGGGCGTTGGTTGCTGACATGATACTTGCCTTCAACAGTCCGTTATGTCGATAGACACCCATCAGAGTCTCTACGATGAAAACGGCAAAGCGCAGGTTCTGCTCTGGGGTCTTGCCAGGAGCATGGAGCAGTACGCCATTGTCTGTCGACAGGCTCCAGTTGTTATGCTTACCGCTGCCATTGATACCGGCAAACGGTTTCTCATGGAGCAGTACACGGAATCCGTGTTTACGAGCCACACGCTTCATCACCGACATCAGCAGCATGTTATGGTCGACGGCAAGATTCGTCTCCTCGAAGATAGGCGCCAACTCAAACTGGTTAGGAGCCACCTCGTTGTGACGTGTCTTACAGGGAATACCCAGTTCGAGGGCGACAATCTCCAGTTCTTTCATGAAGGCTGCCACACGCTCAGGGATACTCCCGAAGTAGTGGTCATCCATCTGCTGGTTCTTTGCCGAGTCGTGTCCCATCAAGGTACGACCAGTCAACAGCAGGTCAGGACGGGCGGCATAGAGTCCTTCGTCCACGAGGAAGTATTCCTGCTCCCAGCCGAGGTTGGAAGTGACCTTCTTAACCTCTGGGTCAAAATAGTGGCATACGTCAGTGGCAGCCACATTCACGGCATGGAGCGCACGGAGTAGGGGAGCCTTATAGTCGAGAGCCTCACCACTATAGGAGATGAATACGGTGGGGATACATAACGTGTCGTCGATGATGAACACGGGTGAGGTCGGATCCCATGCTGAATAGCCGCGTGCCTCGAAGGTGGAGCGGATACCACCACTGGGGAAGGAAGAGGCGTCGGGCTCCTGCTGAACGAGCAGTTTACCAGTAAACTCCTCTACCATGCCACCCTTGCCGTCATGCTCGATGAACGAGTCGTGTTTCTCTGCTGTTCCCTCTGTCAGAGGCTGGAACCAGTGGGTATAATGGGTGACACCGTTCTCGGTAGCCCACTGTTTCATGCCTGCGGCTACAGAGTCAGCAATCTGGCGGTCGAGTCGTGCCCCGTTGTCCATCACGTCAATCATCTTCTCATAGACATCCTTAGGCAGGTATTTATACATTTTCTCCCGATTGAAGACTTTCTTACCAAAATAGGTTGCGGGTCTCTCTGTGGGTGCCTTTACGTCGAGGGGCTTCTTCTTGAAAGCCTCGCCGACTACTTGAAATCTTAATGTTTCCATAATCTTTTGCATTTGTGTTACTACTAATTGTTTGTATCTATTATTTCTCCATCGAAGACAAACGCTGCAGGTCCTGTCATGTAGACGTGTCGGTCTTGCTCATTCCACTCGATATGGAGTGTGCCGCCGTCCATCACGATGTCTGATCGTCGACTAGCCCGTCCTGTCAATGCCGCTGCAACGGCACTGGCGCATGCGCCAGTGCCGCATGCACAGGTGATACCACTTCCTCGTTCCCAGACACGTGTCCGGATGCTTCCGTCAGTGAGGACTTTGGCAAACTCTATGTTACAACGCTCTGGGAAAGCGAGATGGTGCTCCAGTATCCTGCCTTTCTTCTCAACGATGTCAACATCGTCAGTAAAGATGACATAATGTGGGTTACCCATCGATACGAAAGTGCCTTCATCCAGCCCGACAGTAGGTTGATAGAGCCTGTCGTCCTCCAAGGTCGGCTCCAGCATATCGACAGTGACACTATCCACTATCCCGTTGCTGACATGCAGGAGGAGTGTCTTGATCCCCGAGAGCGTAAGTAGACGTATACTTGTTTTGCTGGTCAACCCTCGCTCGTAGAGATATTTGCCAATACAGCGGGAGGCATTCCCGCACATCATCGCCTCTGATCCATCGGCATTGAAAATCCTCATGGAGAAATCAGCCTCAGGAACAGTGGACGCTCCAATCAGTACCAGACCGTCGGAGCCAATCCCCTGATGGCGGTCACTCCATCGGATTGCGAAGGCAGACGGATCGGAGATAGGATATCGCATGGTGTCGACATAGATGTAGTCGTTGCCTGCCCCGTGCATCTTGGTAAATTTTATCTTGCTCATCTACATCAAGAATTTGTTAACTTTCTCTGCTGTCTGAATACCACTTGCCATGGCGCGTACAACCAATGAGGCACCGTTAGCGGCATCGCCACATACGAAGACATTCTCAGGATATTGTGGATGCTCGGGTTTGAGGAATCCCATGGCAAGCAAGACCAGTTCAGCCTTGATAATCTCGGGCTCTCCTTTTTCCACCATCAAGGGGCGACCACCATTTGGATTTGTCTCCCAGTCAATCTCCTGAACTTTCACTCCCGTCAACTTGCCGTCCTTTCCAAGGAACTCCAGTGTGTTGATGTTCCAGCGGCGGACACACCCTTCCTCATGACTACTTGTCGTTTTTAGTGTCCGAGGGAAGTTAGGCCATGGGTTCTTCGGGTCAACAGGTCCCTCTACGGGTTTAGGCATGATCTCAATCTGTGTGACACTCTTACACCCTTGGCGGCGTGCTGTTCCAATACAATCGCTGCCCGTGTCGCCACCACCGATAACGAGCACGTCTTTCCCTTTTGCGGTGATACGCTCGTCCTTTGTGAACTCCATACCGGCAAGGACACGGTTCTGTTGGGCAAGTAGTTCGAGTGCGAGGTGGACTCCCTTCAAGTCACGTCCTGGGATGTTGAGGTCTCGTGCTGTAGGAGTGCCAGTGGCGATGATGATGGCGTCATACTTTTCTGTTTGCTGCTGTGACACAGCAGCATAGTCGACAGCCTCGCCATAGCGGAACTCAATACCTTCCTCTTCCAGCAGTCGTATCCGTCGGTCGATAATCGCTTTGTTGAGTTTGAAGTTTGGAATACCATAACGTAACAAGCCACCAGCAGCCTCGCTCTTCTCAAAGACCGTCACATGATATCCCTTTAGGTTCAAAGCGTTGGCGGCGGCAAGTCCTGCGGGACCGGCTCCAATAACGGCAACGCGTTTGCCGTTGCGCTCAGGTTGCTGTACGGAGATATATCCCTCTCTAAAGGCAGCCTCTGTAATCGCACATTCATCCTCACGGTTCGTGGTGGGCTCATGCTCAATGAGGTTCAACACACAAGCCTTCTCACAGAGGGCAGGACAGATACGTCCTGTGAACTCAGGGAATGGATTGGTGGCATTGAGTAGGCGATAGGCAAGTTCCCAGTCACCTTTATACAGAGCGTCATTCCACTCTGGTGGCTTGTTACCTAAGGGACATGCCCAGTGGCAGAAGGGTACGCCACAGTCCATACAACGACTTGCCTGTAGTTTTCGCTCACGGGTGTTCAATGTCTGTTCCACCTCGCCGAAATCGTGGATTCTATCGTGAATCGGACGATAACCCGCCTCTTGGCGGTGTATCTCTAAAAATGCTTTCGGATTTCCCATTTCTTACCTTTTTACTTTTTTACCTCATTACCTTTAATAGTCACGTTGCATGTCTGCGATCTTCTGACGGAGTTTATTCATCTGCTCCTCTTGTAATACACGCTTATACTCAATGGGTACTACTTGGATGAAGTCCTCGACGTAACGCTGCCAGTCATCGAGCATGGTGCGTGCAAGTTTCGAGCCAGTATATAGGTAATGCTGGCGGATGAGTTCATGCAGTTCTTTCCTGCTAACGCTGTCTTCCACGAGGTTAATCTCCACCATATCCATGTTACAGAAATAATCGAAGGTATGGTGCTTATCCCAAACGTAGGCAACACCTCCCGACATACCCGCGGCAAAGTTGCGCCCAGTGTCACCGAGTACCACCACACGACCGCCAGTCATGTATTCGCAGCAATGGTCACCTGCCCCCTCAACGACGGCGATAGCACCGGAGTTACGGACACCGAAACGCTCACCGACCTTTCCGTTGATGTATAGTTCACCGCTCGTGGCTCCATAAAGTCCTGTGTTTCCTGCGATGATATTATCCTCTGCGGCAAAATTACTTCGGGTAGGTGGCAGGATGGCAATATGTCCACCACAGAGTCCTTTGGCGAAATAGTCATTGGTCTCACCCTCCAGTTTGAAGGAGATTCCTTTTGTTAGGAAAGCGCCAAATGACTGACCGGCAGAGCCTTTGAACTTCACATTGATCGTGTTGTCTGGCAGTCCTGCCTCGCCGTGTCTCAAGGCGATAGTTCCTGAGAGCATGGCACCAACGGCACGGTCGGTATTCTTGATGGCGTAGTCGAGATTCACCTCCTCGCTACCTTCTATCGCTTTGGTGGAGGCACTGATCATCTGCTCGTCAAGAATGGTGCCCTGCATGCCAAGGGGAACACTAGGCTGATGGATGTCGCCTGTAAAGTGTGACGTACCCTCCTCTTTCTTCAGGAGTCTGCTGAAGTCAAGTACGGAGGACTTGGTCTCAATCAGTTCCGTATGTCCTATGATATCGTTCAGGCTCTTGTATCCCATCTCGGCAAGGTATTCTCGTACCTCTTGCGCAAGGAATGTGAAGTAATTGACCAGGTACTCATAACGCCCTATGAAATGCTTGCGTAACTCGGGATTCTGAGTCGCTACACCCATCGGACAAGTGTTCAAGTTGCATTTGCGCATCATCACACATCCTAGTACAATGAGTGCTGCTGTTCCGAAACCGAACTCCTCAGCGCCAAGGAGTGCCATCAGGATGATGTCACGACCAGTCTTGATCTGTCCGTCTACTTGTAGTCTTACTTGTGATCGGAGCCCGTTTTTGACGAGTGTCTGCTGGGTCTCGCTCAGTCCGATCTCGGGAGAGATACCTGCGAAGCGCATGCTTGAGGCAGGACTTGCACCGGTACCACCCTCCGCACCAGAGATAATGATAAGGTCTGCTTTTGCCTTTGCCACACCAGCGGCAATAGTTCCCACACCGCTCTCTGCGACGAGTTTCACCGAGATGGCAGCCTTTGGATTGACATTCTTCAGGTCGAAGATTAGTTGGGCAAGGTCCTCAATGCTATAGATGTCATGGTGAGGTGGAGGTGATATCAGACTAATACCTGGTATGGAGTGGCGAGTCTTGGCGATGACCTCGTTAACCTTGAAACCGGGTAGTTGTCCGCCTTCACCGGGCTTGGCGCCTTGTGCCACCTTGATTTGTATCTCTTCTGCGTTTACCAGATATTCTGTCGTCACACCGAAACGTCCACTTGCCACTTGCTTAGTCTTGCTGCTTAGGCTGATACCGTCAAGAGTGGCATGGAAACGCTCGGAGTCTTCTCCTCCCTCACCTGTGTTGGAACGTGCTCCCAGTTTGTTCATGGCGAGACAGATAGCCTCATGTGCCTCTTTGGAGAGTGCGCCAAACGACATGGCACCTGCCACGAAGTGCTTGACGATATTCTCCACAGGCTCAACCTCGTCAATGTTGATAGGATTCTTCTTGAGTCCTAAGAAGTCGCGGATGAATATAGGTGATTCCTTCTCGTTGACGAGTCTGGAGAATTCCTTGAACTTCTCGTAGTTCCCCGTTCTTGTGGCAAGTTGTAGTGTCGCGATGGTCTCAGGATTCCATGCGTGTCTGATTCCGTCCTTGCGCCAATGGAACTGTCCTTGGTTGAGTAGGAATGTCGTGCTCTTGTTGTAGGCGGCATCATGCAGTGCCATAGCGTCTTTGGCAATCTTCTCCAGTCCAATGCCTCCGATGGTGCTGACTTCCGTTCCGAAATAGGTCTTCAATAGACTCTCATTCAGTCCGATGCTCTCGAAAATCTTAGCGCCGCGATAGGAACGGATGGTAGAGATACCCATCTTTGCCATAATCTTGAAGAGTCCTTTCTTCACCGCCTTGATGTAGTTTGCCTCGGCAGTGGCATAGTCCTCCTGTATCTTGTGCTGTTTTACGAGGTCGGCAAGAATGGCGAATGTCATATAGGGACATAGCGCACTCGCTCCATAGCCTAACAGCAAAGCCGCATGCATGGTCTCACGTATCTCTCCGCTCTCCACAATAAGTGCTGTTTGTACTCGTTTGCCGACACTGGTCAGATAGTGGTGTACGGCACTGACGGCAAGTAGACTGGGGATTGCCACATGTGTCTCGTCGACCTCCCGATCGGAGAGGATGATGTAGTTGTATCCCTCGTCAACGGATTTCTCCGCTTGATGGCATAATGCCTCAAGGGCATCACGCAGTCCGTCAGCCCCTTTCGTGCCATCAAACAGGATGGGTAGTTTAATGGTGTTGAATCCCTTGTAGCGGATATTGCAAAGTATATCCAGTTGGGTGTTATTCAGGATGGGATGGGGCAGACGCACCATCTTACAGTTTGTCTCGTCAGGATTCAGGATACCAGTGCCCACACGACCGATGTACTCAGTCAGCGACATGACCAGTTCCTCACGGATCGAGTCGATAGCGGGATTCGTCACCTGGGCAAACTGCTGGCGGAAATAGTTGAAGAATGTCTGTGGCTTGTCAGACAGTACGGCAAGTGGCGTGTCGTTACCCATGGAGGCTGTCGGCTCCTGTCCGTTGACAGCCATTGGCACAATCGTGGCATCGATATCCTCAGCGCCATAGCCGAACATGATCTCTTTCTGCAACAGGTTCTCGACGGCATTCTCCACATGTCGCCCGGACTTCAGTTTCTCTAATTGAATACGGTTAGTGCTCAACCATTGTCTGTAGGGGTGCTCCGCAGCCAACTGCTGCTTAATCTCCCCGTCATAGTATATCTTGCCCTCTTGGGTGTCAACCAGTAAGATTTTTCCAGGCTGTAAACGTCCCTTCTCCGCAATCTCTGTCGGGTCGAAGTCCATCACACCAACTTCACTCGCCACAATGATGGTGTCACTCTTGGTGATGGTGTATCTGGCAGGACGGAGACCATTACGGTCGAGCATGCCGCCAGCAAAACGCCCGTCGCTGAAAAGTAAGGCGGCAGGACCGTCCCATGGCTCCATCAAAATGGAGTGATACTCGTAGAAAGCCTTCAGGTCTTCGGATATCGGGTTCTTGTCATTGAAACTCTCTGGTACCAGCACGCTCATGGCATGAGGTAGTGAAAGTCCTGACATGACAAAGAACTCCAGTACGTTATCCAGGCTGGCGGAGTCAGACATCCCGTCTTGGATGATAGGTGAGATCTGCTTGATATCTCCCAGTGCCTCGCTGCTTAAGACACTCTCCCTTGCCTTCATCCAACCACGGTTACCACGGATGGTGTTGATCTCCCCATTATGTGCTAACAAGCGGAAAGGCTGGGCTAATGACCACGTAGGGAATGTGTTTGTGCTGAATCGTGAGTGCACCAGCGCCAGTCCGCTTGTAAAATAGGGGTTCGTCAGATCAGGGAAATACTGTCTTACCTGCATCGACGATAACATGCCTTTATATATGATGCTTGTGTTGCTTAATGAGCAGATGTAGAAATCCTGATGGGTAACACGACGCTCAATCTTCTTGCGTATAATATATAAGGTACGCGCAAAACTCTCTACTTTGTCGTCGCTGACCCCAGTGATGAATATCTGCTTGATGGAGGGCTCAGTCTTCAGTGCTGAGTTCCCAAGGCATTCCGGGTTCGTCGGCACATTACGCAAATGCATCAGTTGGAGCCCCTCACGTTCAATCTCCTCAATCATCACACTCAGGATGTCACGCTGTGCCTGTTCCTCTTTGGGCAGGAATACCAGACCAGTGCCGTATTTCCCCTTTTCAGGTACGGGGATTCCTTGTAATAGGATAAACTCATGCGGAATCTGTACCATGATACCGGCTCCGTCACCGTCTTTACCAACTTCGGCACCACGGTGTCTCATGTTCTCCAGCACATGCAGTGCCTGATCTACCAATTCATGGCTCTTGTTGCCATGGATATTCACAATCATACCCACTCCACAAGCGTCATGCTCATATTGGCTTTGATATAGTCCCATTTCTTGGCTTTGAAGTTTACGTTTTGTCATATTATCCTTCTTTTTGCTATGCTTTATTTCGTTTCTGGGTGCAAATTTATATCAAATTGTCAATTGAATAGTCGGAATTGCTTAATTTTTGACCAAGAAAAATGTTGAAACTTTCATTTTGTAACTTTTCTTTTCCTTTTGCTTTCAAAATGAAACAAACGAACTCTTATTTCTTTCAGATTGGTATTCTTTTGAAAATTCTAGAAACAAAATGAATTAAAAGTACATAAAATCCTATCAAAATGTCTTAATTTTGCAGCAGAAACAGTACAAAGTGTAACTTACAACATGTTGTTTATTTATTAATTAAAGTATTTAAGGTATGAAAAAGATTGAAGCAATTATCCGCAAGACGAAGTTCGAGGAAGTGAAGCGGGCTTTGTTAAGTTCGGACATCGATTGGTTCGAGTACCATGATGTTCATGGCATCGGACAGAGCCGTCAGGAGCGTATTTACCGTGGTGTCCAGTATAGTACGGATGTGATTGAGCGTGTCGCATTAACGATAGTCTGTCGTGACATGTTTCTGGATCCTACCGTCCAGGTCATCCTCCGTGTGGCTCATACAGGAGAGATCGGCGATGGTCGCATCTTTGTCAGTGACATGATAGACACATGGTCTATCCGTACTGGAGAACATGGCGACACTGTATTAAGAGATAAGAAATAGGATAACAACACAAACACAAAATTAACACAGCGATGATGAATGAAGTAGGATTATCACTTGATACCGTATGGATGTTGTTAGCAGCCATGTTGGTATTCTGGATGCAGCCGGGGTTTGCCCTGTGTGAGGCTGGTTTTACACGTTCCAAGAACACGGCGAATATATTGTTTAAGAACTTTGTCGACTTTATGTTCGGCTCCCTGTTGTTCTTTTTTGTAGGTTTCGGCTTTATGTTTGGCTCCGATGGAGCAGGTTTTATAGGTATTCCTAACTGGGGTGATCTCAGTTTCTATAAAGGTGACCTGCCCGTTGAGGGCTTCTTGATTTTCGAGACCGTCTTCTGTGCCACATCAGCGACGATTGTCAGTGGCGCGATGGCAGAGCGTACGAAGTTCTCGATGTATGTGGTCTACTCTGCTGCCATCTCCTTGTTTATCTATCCTATTGAGGGACACTGGACATGGGGCGGTGGCTGGCTCTGCAACGATGCTGCCGACTCGTTTATGATGACGACCTTTGGCGATGTGTTCCACGATTTCGCAGGTTCGGCAATCGTGCATAGTGTAGGTGGTGTACTGGCGTTGGTAGGTGCCTTGGCACTCGGTCCTCGTCTTGGAAAATATGGGACGGATGGTAAGAGCAACGCTATTCCGGGTCATAGCCTGACCCTTGCCTCCTTGGGAGTGTTTATCCTCTGGTTGGGATGGTTTGGCTTCAACCCTGGTTCTCAACTTGCAGCCACAGGTGAGGTCAACCGCATCGCTATCTCCCATGTGTTCCTGACCACCAATCTTGCGGCAGTGGCAGGTGGAACGGCAACGATGTTCCTCACATGGTGGAAGTACGGTAAGCCATCGCTCTCTTTGACACTCAACGGTGTACTTGCCGGACTGGTGGGTATCACGGCAGGTTGTGACCTCGTCTCTCCGTGGGGCGCCATCATCATCGGACTGGTATGCGGTATTGTCCTGGTCTTCGCCATTGAGTTCATTGACCACAAATTGCATATCGACGACCCTGTCGGCGCCAGTTCCGTTCATGGTGTCTGTGGTATCCTTGGTACGTTGATGACAGGTCTGCTCTCCGTCTCTAACGGTGCTTTCTACGGTCATGGCTGGGGTTTCTTTGGAGCCGAGTTGTTTGGTATCGTCTGCATCGACCTCTGGGCAGCCGCTTGCGGTGTCGTCCTGTTCTATGGCATCAAGCGCGTCAGCGGTCTGCGTGTGGAGGCTCGTGTCGAGGAAGAGGGACTGGACATCTATGAGCATGGTGAGAGTTGTTATAATTAATAAAAGTATAGAATGATAGGTATTAATATGAGAAAGATTGTTTTATTAGCATTAGGATTGGTGGCAGGTGCCACCACCTATGCGCAGGATGAGATGGAGACAACCATTGGCGCTGATTTCGTCAGCCAGTATGTATGGCGTGGACAGGATTGTGGGAATGTCAGTATCCAGCCTACACTGGGCATTGGCTACAAAGGGTTGAGTCTGTCGGCATGGGGCAGTGTGGGTATCAACGCTGAGGACACCAAGGAGTTTGACCTCACAGCGTCCTATACGATAGGTGGTCTGACGTTAGGAGTGACAGACTATTGGTTTAACACTCCGGAGGAACGCTATTTCTATTACAATGCCCATGGCACGAGTCATGTCTTCGAGGCTTTCCTCGGCTATGATTTCGGACTGCTCTCTGCCACGTGGTATACCAATTTCGCAGGCAACGACGGTGTCAACAAGAAAGGGGAACGAGCCTACTCTTCCTATTTTGAGTTGAACGCCCCGTTTAAGTTGGCCACTTGCGATTGGACAGCGACAGTTGGTGTCGTTCCCTATGCCACCACGAGTTATGATACTACTGGGTTTGCTGTGACAAATGTCGCATTGAAGGCGACGAAGGATATCAGGATAACTGATACGTTCTCCGTTCCGATCTTTGGACAAGTGCTTGCCAATCCTTGTTCACAGAAAGCCTACTTCGTCTTTGGATTCACGCTTCAGCCGTGAGTCCAAAGACTCCTTTTTTCGCAAACATCAAACCAATCAAAATATGGAAACAAAGTATATCTTCGTAACAGGCGGTGTTGTTTCGTCACTCGGCAAGGGGATTATCTCTGCCAGTATCGGCAAACTGCTACAGGCACGTGGCTATAAGGTCACCATTCAGAAGTTTGACCCTTATATCAACATCGACCCTGGTACACTGAACCCCTACGAGCACGGTGAGTGCTATGTCACTGTCGATGGCATGGAGACCGACCTCGATCTGGGGCACTACGAGCGTTTTACGGGTATAGAGACCACCCGCAATAACTCCATTACCACAGGACGTATCTATAAGACGGTCATCGACCGTGAGCGCCATGGTGACTACTTGGGGAAGACCATCCAGGTAGTACCCCATATCACGGACGAGATCAAACGGCGGATGTTGCGAGAAGGGTTGGACGAAGGACTTGACTTCGTCATCACAGAGGTGGGTGGCACTATCGGTGATATCGAGAGTTCCCCTTTCATGGAGGCTATCCGACAGTTACGCTGGCAACTGGGTCGCAATGCTGTCTGTGTTCATCTCACCTACGTACCTTATCTGAAAGCCGCCGACGAGTTGAAGACCAAGCCCACCCAGCACTCTGTCAAGGAACTGCAGGGTATGGGTATCCAGCCCGATATCCTCGTCCTGCGCACTGAGCGCCACCTTGACGATGCCCTGCGTATGAAGGTTGCCTCCTTCTGTAATGTTGACCTTGAATGTGTCGTACAGAGTGAGGACATGCCCAGCATCTATGAGGTGCCGGTGAGCATGCAGCGACAAGGACTGGATGCCGCTATCATGCGGAAGATTGGTATTCCTGTAGGTGAGACTCCTGCCATGAAGTCATGGCACGACTTCATACGGAAACAGCGGAGTGCCACCCGTGAGGTGCATATCGGACTGGTGGGTAAGTACGACTTGCAGGATGCGTATAAGAGTATTCGTGAGAGCCTCAATCTCGCAGGTATCTATAATGACGTGAAAGCACGGCTCCATTTCATCAATAGTGAGGAGGTGACAAGTGAGAATGTCACGGAGAAACTTGCCGGTATGGCAGGCATCATCATTTGCCCGGGCTTCGGACAGCGAGGAATCGAGGGGAAGATTATCGCGGCGGAATACACCCGTACCCACGACATCCCCACCTTTGGCATCTGCCTGGGCATGCAGATGATGGTCATCGAGTTTGCCCGTCATGTGTTGGGCTATGCCGATGCCAACAGTTGTGAGATGAATCCCCAGACGACGCATCCTGTCATTGACCTGATGGAGGAGCAGAAGACCATCACCCAGATGGGAGGTACCATGCGGTTAGGGGCTTATGACTGTGAACTGATAGCGGGAAGCAAGACTGCTGAGGCGTATGGCGACAAGCCTCTTATCAAGGAGCGTCACCGCCATCGCTATGAGTTCAACAACCAGTTTGCGGAGGAATATGAGCAGCAGGGTATGCGACTGGTGGGCATCAATCCTACCGCCCATCTGGTGGAGATTGTCGAGATACCTACTTTACGATGGTATATCGGTACCCAGTTCCATCCCGAGTATTCCTCTACCGTGCTTCATCCGCACCCCTTGTTCATGTCGTTTGTAAAAACTTGTAGCGATGGAACAGTTAAAGCATGAGTGTGGTGTGGCGTTGATACGCCTGTTGAAACCGCTGGAATACTACCAGCAGAAATATGGTACGAGGCATTGGGGACTCAATAAACTCTACCTGCTGATGGAGAAACAGCATAACCGAGGACAGGAGGGTGCGGGTATCGCCTGTGTCAACCTCAACGCCCAGGCGGGAACAGAGTATATGTTTCGTGAGCGTGCCGAGGGAAAGGATGCCATCACGGAGATTTTCAAGCGCATTGATGACTCTTTCGCAGGGCAACTTTATATGGGACACCTCCGTTATTCCACCACAGGGAAGAGCGGACTGACCTACGTGCATCCCTTCCTGCGTCGTAATAACTGGAGGGCGAAGAACCTCTGCTTGTGTGGTAACTTTAACATGACGAATATCGATGAGGTGTTTGCCTATCTCACCAGTCAGGGACAGTCGCCCCGTATCTATGGCGACTCCTATATTACCTTGGAGTTGATGGGACACCGTCTCGACCGTGAGGTGGAGCGACTCTATGCCATCGCCAAAGAGGAGGGACTGGAGGGTACTGCCATCACCCAGTATATTGACGACCACGTACAGATGGGTAATGTCCTGC
>ERZ842401.4849-NODE-4849-length-15309-cov-4.076832_pt1 | contig 15309 bp, 9 predicted proteins | sample MGYA00521270_ERZ842401 | MGnify/ENA primary metagenome ERZ842401 (study PRJEB31892, sample SAMEA3878208) | bioreactor metagenome | biome: Moose rumen | place: Sweden | collected 2011-10 | study: EMG produced TPA metagenomics assembly of the PRJEB12797 data set...
AAAGTCAAAATACGTGTGGGAGCGCTGCACATGGGTGCGGACAAGCCGTTTCTCTTTTCCAGAGAGGATTTCAGCTTGAAACAGTTCTTCGGGCAGATCTAAGAAGCCCGCGTCATAGACCATTGAGGCGCAGAAATAGAGGGCGGCATCGCGCTTTGCCACACCCAGCGCGCTTGCCACGGCAAAGGTCAGCTGGCTTACCTGCGCCGAGTTGTGCCTTCTGCCGGTATGCCTGTCCACCCGTCTGCCCAGTTCAAAGCATGACTGCGCAAGCCCGGCGAGGTCTTCATCTTCCAGAGTTTCAGCAATAGCTTCAAAGTGCTTTTGGTGGGAATGATAGCTGTGCTCCCTTGCTATGAGCTTTGCGACTGCATACACAAGCGCAAGCGCAAGCGCCGCCATGACGGCAAGGGAGAGGACATGCAGAACCCGTTCGGTCCGCTCATTACCCGCAATTTGTGCGGAAAGGTTTTGAATCAGCTCGCGGAACGTCGCAGAAAGCTCTTTCCCGAATTCCCCTTCTCCGCCGCCATAGCTATCATTCATGTATGAGCTTCCCGTAAGCTTGCCGCTTCTCCTTCTTTGGCACGCTCAGATTGCACATAGACTTTATCTCCTCCTCAAATTTCACAGTCATCGGGATATGGAAATCCCCCGCGTTTATTATAAGCTGTATCGGCATCTCTGTCGAGGGTGCGGTCACCATAAAACCGAGTTGCGGCGAACCTAATTTCATCGCAAGCAGATCTCTGGCATCATATCGTTTGAGATATTGAAATAAAAAAACTCCCTCGAAGAAATCCTCGGGGGAGCCTGTATCACAGCGCTAAGCTGCAACAAAAGCTTTTAGCTTATATACTATCTCAGCAGAGAGAGCACGTTCTGTGAAGACTGGTTGGCCTGAGCCAGCATAGCGGTGCCGCTCTGTGCAAGAACGTTGTTCTTGGTGAACTCAACCATCTCGGAAGCCATCTCTGTGTCGCGGATCCTAGACTCTGCGCTCTGAGTATTCTCAGCGGCAACATTCAGGCCCTCAACAGTCTTCTCAAGGCGGTTCTGGTATGCGCCAAGGTCAGCACGCTGCTTGTTGATCTTCTTGATTGCCTCGTCGAGAGTACCGATAGCGCGGTTTGCATCATCGGGGGTCTCGAGGGTGAGGATCTCCTCAGTACCGGAATTGCGGATGCCGAGAGCGGCAGCTGTCATGGTGCCGATATACACCTTTGTGCGCTGATCCATATTGGCACCGATGTGGAGCCACATAGAACCGGTCACGCTGTTCTCGCCAGTCGGGCGGGCATAGCGGCCAGTGAGCATGTTCAAACCATTGAACTGAGCTGTAGAAGCAATGCGGTCTACTTCGGCAACGAGAGAAGACACCTCAACCTGAATCATCAGGCGGTCCTCGTCAGTGTAGATGCCGTTGCTTGACTGCACAGCAAGCTCGCGGATGCGCTGGATGATGTCCTCGGTCTCCTGCAGATAACCTTCTGTCGTCTGGATGAAGCTGATGCCATCAGAAGCATTCTTTGAAGCGCGGTTCAAGCCACGGATCTGTGCGCGCATTTTCTCGGAAACGGCGAGACCAGAAGCATCATCGCCGGCGCGGTTGATCCTCATGCCAGATGAAAGCTTCTCCATGTTCTTCTGCTGATGTACCTCGGTAACACCCTCAGAACGCTGTGCAAACATAGCACTCATGTTGTGATTGATGATCATAAATGTATCTCCTCAATAAAAAGTTTAGAAGCTACGAGCAAACATGTAAGTATCACTTATCTATGCTTGCTGCCCACCCCAAGGGGTTATTACCACCCTATACTCTTATATTCGGACGCACGCTTTTTGACTTTAGCAATTTTAAAAATATTTTGCGAAGTTTCCGCATGCTGTGCAAATAAGAAGAAATCTTCCATAATATATGTTCTCCTCATCACATCAAAGCTATTCGCCATTATATTACCGTCACTCTGCCACCTAATGTCCGAGTGAATAAAAAATTTTTGCATTTTGTGAAGATGCGCAAGAGTATTCACGCATTCTCATACAGTTTTTCCATCTGTGCAAGCTCTGATTTTACTGCGTCTATCAAGTCCTGTGGTTCAAGCACCTGTACCGTATGCCCCTGCCCAAGAACCCATCGCTGAACTTCGGGAAGCTGCGTGGTCTCAAAGGCGACATCTACCGTGCCGTCCTCGTTCTGCGTGACGGTCTGAGTGCGTGACCAGATATGCTCACTCGCAAAGGTGGCTATTTCGGCAGCGAAACGAAGGTGGATTTTGTGCAATACCTGAGAGCTTGCCCACACGCCGATGTCCGCGTCAATATACTTGTGCCAGTCAAAATCATCGGGAACGGTAAAAGTTTCGCCTGTAAAAGCGGCGTTCCGTATTCGGGAAAAGGTGAAAATCCGTATGCCGCCCTTATAGCTGTCATAGCCGATGACATACCAGCTTCCTTTTGGCAGACGATATGGTAGGGCTTCACTATGCGCTGCATATAGGTCTGCTTTTGGAGAGGGCGGTAGTCAAAACTGATCTCTCGGTTTGTGCGGACAGCGGAAAACACGGTGTTGAACACTTCCGCATCTATTTCAGCAAGCGGTTCTGAAATATAGGTCACACTGTCATCCAGATACATTGAGTCTATCGTTGCGCATTCGCCAAGACTGGCGGCAAGCTTTCTGAACACAGAATGAAGGTGCGCTTCAAGCGGTGTATTGCGATAGCCAGAAAGCAAGCGGCGCGTTGTAGAAAAGTTTCATCTCCTCTATGTCACGGCTTATCGTGCGGACACCTACTTCTAGTTTCTTTGCAAGCTCGCTTGTATTCGGGTACGAGCCGCTTCTGATTTCCGTATCAATCGCGCGGATTCTGCGAAGGATGACTTTTTCCTGCCGTGCAGTCGGGGCTTCGTGCACTGGTTTTGTTTGCTTCATACGGATAGTATACCACATTTTTCGCTATTTTAAATTAGGTTTTAAGCTTATTGACACAAAAATTTGGAAACCGTCGAGTCATAAACCCAGATTCGACGAGTCACGCCCCCAGATTCGGCGAGTCGCGAACTCAGATTCGGCGAGTCACGAACTCAGACTCGACGTGTCGCGATTTCAGACTCGTGCGTGTCGCGGGGTGGGAGCCTTTGGTGTGCAGATTTTTTTAAGTAAAGTATCTGAACTCACAAACCAAACAGGACAAGCAGAACTTGACTTTGGTACAAGCAGTGATATAATGATGAATAATAGGAAAAAAGAAAGCATGATAATCGAATATCATCAGCCGTCAGAAATCAAATCTGTTTTAAAGACATATCTTTCAAAGCAAGGGGAAAAGCCGCTTTTCGTCTTTCCGTCAAACGTTGCGGCGGACTCCTGGTGCGACTGGGCGGCGCTGAATCCGGCGGAATCCTGCGTGCAGGCAGTGGATTTGGAAAGCTTTACCGCATGGGACAGATTCAAAGGAGAATTTCTTTCCTCCAAAATCACAGACAAGACCTCCATTCCATCCCTTCTGCGGAAGCTCTTCATCAGGGACCTCATCCACAAAAACAATATGGAGCAACGGCTCTTCAAAAAGATAATCCCCGCAAGCGACACGGACGATGCCACCACGTATGCCTTTACGGACTGGCTTTCTGGCATTCTGCCCTCGCTCAAACTCTGGCACGATGCCTACGAGGCGCTTCCCCAGTCAGAGCGGCGGGAGGATGATGAGGACAGGGATTACCAGACTATATACCGTGAGTACAGCGCATTTCTTGACGCACACCATTTTTTTGAGCCCGCATGGGAGCGCCCCGAATTCACCGACAGAGACAGGACGGTACTCCTCATATATCCAGAACTGCTCGAAGATTTTGCCGACTACGAAGAGATATTCGCAAAGGCGGGGAACATCATAGCCATCAGGCTGCCGGAAGAAGCCCCTGCTCCTGCCGCAGTTTATGCTTTCTCCGATTCCCGCAAAGAGCTGCGCAGAATCATCCTGCACCTGCGGGAACTGCACGATGAAAAGCAAGTGCCGTGGACGGACATAGCGCTGAACGTGCCGGACATTGAAACCTATGCCCCCTATATCAAACGCGAATTCAGCAAATACTGCGTTCCCTGCCAGCTGCGTTCGGGAAAGCCGCTCACCCGCAATTCAGCAGGTTCCATCTTCAAACAGTTTTCGGAAGCCTATAACGAACAGTTCTCATATACCACAATACGCGCGCTCGTGCAAAACGAATACATTCCCTGGAAGGAAAGTTTCAAAGCCTTGCGGGAAAACCTTGTACGGGAAGGGAACGAATTACGCTGCCTTTGCGCATACAAAGAGGACGGCATTCAAAAGGACTCATGGCTTGAGAGCCTTTCAAATGAGCTCAGCCTCAGGTTCTATAAAAACCTTACGGAAAGCATAAGGGCAATCTGTGCCGCCGCAACGTTTGAAAACATATATAAGGCATGGGGTGATTTCAAGCGCACCTTCCTTGAAGCAGATGATTTTTCAGATGAAGCGAACCGCATTCTCGGACGCTGTATATCGGAATTGAACGACCTCAGAGACCTTGAGAATAACTACATCATTCCGATTGGTCTTTCCGTTGGCCCATGCTACGATTTTTTCCTTTCCGAACTCAACGGCAAAATCTACCGGCAGCAGGAAAGCATAGACGGCGTGTCTATCTTTCCGTACAAGCTTGCGGCGGCGGCGAATTTTCGCTATCACTTTACCATTGACGCAAGCCAGAAAAATCTCGACATCCAGTATAAAAAGCTTTCCTTCCTCAATACGGAAAAACGCGAAAGGCTGCTCAAAGACAAAACGGACATAAATGTATCGCAAGCCTTTATCCGCCTTTACGCAAAACATATACCAGAAGGGGAAGTGCTCTTTTCTTACGCAGAGGACAGCTTTCAGGGATTTGCGATTGCCCACACGGCGCTTTCCGTCATAAAGGAAGACGCCTACAGTGCGCTTGATGAAAAAGATTTTATCCGTGCCGAAGAACAAAAACATCCCGTTCTTCCCGCATTCAGCCCCCGTATGCAGCGTTCATTCAAGGCATGGCAGGCACGGATGCAGGGCTTTGGAACAGCGGAGGCATACCGTGTCTCTGCCCCGCTGCAGGAAAAAATACGGCAACAGCTCGACGACTACGCACTCCCCTCAGAAAACAAGGACTGCTTAAAGATTTCGCAGACGGACATGAAGCATTTCTTTCCCTGCCCGCGCAGGTGGCTTTTTTCGCAAGTGCTGCGTCTCAGGGAAGACAGCCTTGACACAAGGCTCATGCAGCGATATGACATGGGGAACATCCACCATAAGATGCTCGAGCTGTTTATGAGGGACTGCGCGGAGTCAGGCAGAAAGCTGCCCATCCTGCAGGAAAACGGGCGATTCTCCGATGAGGAAGAAGCGGACTGCCGCCGCAAACTGGCGCACTATGCAGAAAGCGCCATCACGATAGGGAAGCTGCAATACAGCGCACTCGCACAAGTGACGCTCTCTTCGCAAATTCCGCTGTTGGTGGACACAATCATGAATTTTTTGTACCGCCTCTGTGCACGCCCCGAAAAGCCCGATGTTCTCAACTCCAAAACCCGCATAAAAGGCTTTGGCGGCTTTTTTGTTCAGGGAGCAGAACTGACATACTCAGCAAAGTCATACTACTTTGGCAAGATTGACTGCCTGCTCTACGAAAAAAACGCGGCGGGCAGAAAGCAGTACGCCATCATCGACTATAAAAATTCCGCCTCTGCCCTGCCAAACGCTTCCGAAGTGCTACCGTCTTCAGACGGCATTCTGGGAGATTTCCAGATGCCGCTCTACGTGCGGCTTGTGGAGGAAAACAACATAAGGGGGGATGAGCGCGAGGACATTGAAGCTGCGTATTTCTACGCCATCAAGGAAAAAGGCGACCTCGCCGCTATTGACAACTATAAAGGCAAGGCAAAAGATGCTGACGGACCAGAAAGGCCAAAGAGCTTTGAGGTCTTCAAAGAAAATACGCTTCCTTTGTTCAATGAATACACAGAGCTTTTTGTCCGCTGCGTTCAGGAACAGCGCTATGAGGCGCACAGCGTTAGCGGCAGCAAGGCAAAAGGTGACAAGCTCAACGTGAAGACCTATGAGGACTGCACGGCTTGCCGCTTCAAGGGCATTTGCCGCACGACGTTCACTGTCGCCGCAAAAGAGCTTCAGCAGAGATAAAAAACGGAGGATCAATAAAACAATGTCCCACAGTTATCTTTCATTACTGGAACGCCCCCTCGACAGCTCGCAGGAAGCGATCTGTTGCCGCGCAGGGAATACGGTTGCCGCAGCAGGAGCGGGCTCAGTCAAAACGCAGACGCTTGCGACCCGTTTTGCCTGGCTTGTCATGACAGAAAAAATTCCCGCTTCAAAAATCCTTACGCTCACCTTTACCAAAAAGGCGGCGGGAGAAATGTACGAGCGCATACACCGCACGCTGAAATTCTTTGCTGAAAAGCTCTCTGGCACAAGCGAATACAAAGCAGAGCAGGAACGGGCAAAAAAGGCGCTTGAGGATTTTTCCAATGTGCACATCCAGACGCTAGACTCCTACTGCGCGGGCATCGTGCGGCAGGTAGCAAACCGCTATGGAATCCGCCCCGACTTCAACTCTGGTTCAGGGGAAGCGGAACAAGCAATACGGACAGCCGCGCTGCCCTTTATCATTGCCCGCAAGGAACGCCCTGCCGTGCAAAACTTTGCCAATGCCGGCCAGCTGCAGGAATTTGCAGAAGAAGTGCTCGCAGCTGCCATAAATAAATACACCTCGCTTGCGGACAAAGACAATTTTTTCAGCAGCTATCTTGCCGTGCAGTGCAAGACAATAGCGGACTTGCTCAATTATTTTCTCTCTGGCAGCAAACCGGAGCTATCCCCCACAGGCTGCGAGCCGCTTCACAGCATAAAAAATACCATAGACAGCAACAGCGATGCGCGGGAAGCCCTGCTTCAAAATAAGTCAGTAAAAGGCAAGTTCGACAAGGAAAAGCAGATAAACGACTACTTTGCCAAAGTGGAAAGCATCTCTGCACTCCTCGGCAGCGACGCTCTGACTATAAAGCTTACAGCAAAGGACATCGCAGAACAGCCAGCGTCTCTCTGCAAGCTGATAGACAGTCTCAGCAGTATCAACGACAGCCTCAGCAGCATTGCTTCGCTCAAATACAGAGACGAAAAGTTCAACAATGTAAAGGAAGCTTTAAAGTCATTGGAGAATGGCTTTGTGTTCATCAATTCCATCATCGCCTATATCAAAAACTTTTCACTCATCAAGGACCTCTTTGCCCTGCTCGATGAATTCACCGAGGAAGCAAAGCGTATCCGCCTTCGCTCAGGCAGCCTCTCTTTCCGTGACATCCAGAAAATGGCACTCAAAATCCTGCGAGAGCAGGATGACATACGCAGTCAGGAACAGCATGCCTATGACAAAATCATGATTGACGAGTTTCAGGACAATAACTGCGAAAACCGCGGCCTGCTCTTTATGCTTGCGGGGAAAAAAGGCATAGGCAGCATAGACAACATTGCCGATGACAAGCTCTTTTTCGTGGGAGACGAAAAACAGTCAATCTACAAGTTCCGAGATGCGGACGTTTCTGTTTTCAACAGGCTTCAGGAGGATTTTGCCAGCCGCTTTGCGGGCAGCGTCATGCAGATGACGAACAATTACCGTTCGAGCAAGGAGCTGCTTGCCTCGTTCAACAGCCTTTTCGGAGGCACCAAGAACAACAAAGGCATATTCGACAACGCGCTGCCCGTAAAGGACTATCCTTACGAAGCGCGTTACAAGGCAGATGCAAGCAAGCCAGACGGCGTCCCTGCCCTGCCGCAGGACGCAAAGGATATTGCCATGCACTTCCGCTTCCTCATGAAGGATGTGCTCGATAAAAACGAAAACTACCTTTCCGAAAAAGACCAGCTTGCCTACGACATGGCGCAGAAGATACAGGGCATAGTGGCAGACGCAAAGGCAAAAGGCGAGCGCCCCAGCATTGCCATCCTTGACCGCAGCCGCACGGACAGGGGCGTCATCACCAAATGGCTCAACAGGTGCGGTATCTCTTACAGCACGGACCAGCAGAGCAGCCTTTTTGACGCAGGACCTGTCTGCGACATCTACAATTTTCTTCGCAGCTGCATCTACCCGTCTGACAGCACCGCGTATGCAGCCTACCTTGCCTCCCCGTTCGCAGGACTGGCAGAGACTAGCATAGAGACCATACTCGCAATCCTTTCCAGCCGGAGCGGGACTGACTTTGCCTTTACTCCGGAATGCGGAGAAGAGGAACGGCTTGCCATAAAGGAACTGCTTCCACCAAAAGAATGGGAAAAATACCGGCTCGCGCAGGCATTCTATGAGACAGAGCGAAAGAAAACGCTCAGCCGCCCGCTCACAGACACAATAGCGGTGCTCTGGGAAGAAACAGGCTATCACTATGAAACCCTGCTAGACGCGACGACGAAGCTTTACGCAGAGCAGTACGATATGCTCTTTGAACTTGCCCGCAGCTGCGACAGTGAGGACAGAACAGCCGCATGGTTTGTTGACCAGCTGGCGCTCATCAAGGCAAAGGAATCAGCATCATCATTCGGTGCCGATGATGACGAGCTGGGCATAAAGGAACTGAGCTACCCTATAGAAAAAGAAAGCGATGTGCAGATAATGACCATACACAAAAGCAAAGGCTTGCAGTTCAGCTCTGTCTTTGTATATGGCTGCACGGGGGTACGCGCAAAGACGGACAAAAACAGACTATTCTTTGAAGAAAGCACGGGAATCTCCATCAAGCCGGAAAGCGGTTCGGGGAACTTCTTTTCCCTTCGCGGCAAGGAACTGGAAACCAAAAAGGAGCTTGCGGAATTCCGCCGCCTCCTCTATGTGGCGATTACACGGGCAGAAAAGGAAGTATTCATCATGGGCTCTGTAAACAGCGGCAAAGAGAGTAGTTCCAGCTTTGCCCTGCTTGAAGGGCAGCTGGAAAGCTATTATCACCTCTCTGCCGAAAGCGGGAACAGCAGGATTGGTGAAGAAATCTATGAAGCAGGGGCACCTTTCACCTTCTACAGCATCAAGCCTATTGAGCGCAGCATGGTGGCCAGACTCAAGCGAGGGCAGAACGTCTCCCCATCTGCGGGACAGAACAGGGAAAAACTTATGCAGCTCTACAGCAAGCTTTATGATGGAAAAGCCCTCGTCAATCTGACGCCGGAAGACCTGTGGAAAGCAAGCCCGAGCCTTCTTGAAGTGCCCGCTTCTTCGGGCAGAAGGCCGCAGTCTTCCCTTGCCGATGCCTACGAAGCGCAGATCACCCCCATACTGGAGCACTACAGGAAAAAAGCAGAGCTACAGGGCGCAGCTGACCCCGACAGCGGAGACAAGGTGCTGCAGGATGGCACAGAGCTTCCCGATTCATTCTTTGCCGCAAAGGATTTCGGCACGCTCGCACATACCTATCTGGAAGCCTTTGCCAAACGGGGCAGCCCTGCGATGGAAGGCTATGAAGCGCCTCTAAAGCTTTTCAAAGATATAAACAAAGGACATGCAGACACACTCAGGGAGTGCTGCAAGCGCATGGTCAAGGAATTTGCTGAAAGCCCGCTCGGCAAAGCCTTTATACAGGCAAAAAAGGCGGGGCGTTTTTACCGCACGGAATACGGCTTCAAGACAGCCATACACGGCTACCTCGTCACCGGCTCTATCGACTTGATTTTTCAAAATGATGACGGCAGCTACAGCTTAGTAGACTACAAAACTGACGAAGAAATCTGTGAGGAACGCTATATTCCCCAGCAGTCCTGCTACAGAATTGCGGCAGCACGCCTGCTCGGCACAAGCTCCGACAAGATACACTGCTTCCTGCATTTCCTGCGTTTCGGCAAAACCATCACGCTTTCCCTTGACGCAGACATATCAGCTGCCCAAATAGAACAGGGCTTGCGACGGGAAAAGAAGGAACATCTCATTCGGGACATAACGGATAAGGAGCGCATTTCTCCCGCAGAGGCTGCGGAAAAGCTTTCGGCTATGGCGCTGGGCAAAAGCTTAGAGGCAGACGGGGAACAGCTCTTCCGCAAATCCCACGAATACCTCTATTCTTTGTATCAGTCTTCCGTAGGATAATAGCACTGCTTGATGATGGCGAAAACCTCTTTATCCTTATAGTTAAAGCGGTAGTCTTTGAGCGGAGCGAATTTGAGCGTATACGACGCATCAGGATTAACGCTCATAAAGGGAAAGAAATCCTTCGCCTTCTGCTCAAAGTAAAGCCAGCATTGGAGATAAATAAAGTTGTCGCCAAGCGTGTATTGCTCCATATCGCAGAGCGCGCAGCTTACAACGTTGTCCCTGATATAGGTGCCCTGCACGCTGAACTGCCTGTTCGCTTCCTGCACCGCCTTGAACAGGTTGTACGCCGCAAGCAGATGCTGTTCTTCACCGTTGATGGCATCCGCTTCCGGCGTTTCACCCAGCGTCTTGTAGGGGAATTTGTATTTTTTATACGCCTCCGCTACAGACGCCCGGTAATCCTGCTCGTGGTAGTCAATCTTCTTCTGGCGGATTTCATCGGCAGACAGCGTATGGCTTGGCTTTCCCTCAGGATTTGCCGCCATGAAGCGCTCCATTTTCTTGGAGAACGCGCTCACCGACTTGATGATGCCCAGAGTAGCCTTTTTGCTTTTTGCCATAGACAGCTCATTTCATTATCTTTTCGCCCCTGTCCATGGCAGTGAGGCCGGACTTGAGCAGTTCCAAAATGCCATAAGGCTCCAGCAAGCGGATGAGAGAGGAGATTTTATCCTCGCTGCCCGTAGCCTCCACGATGAGGGAATTTTCAGACACATCGACAATGTGCGCGCGGAAGATATTGCAGGTTTCGATGATGACAGAACGGCTTGCCCCTCCTGCCTTTACCTTGATGAGCGCCATCTCGCGCTGTGTGGTGGAAGACGAGTCACAGTGCTCAATGGAAATGACTTCCACAAGCTTGGAAAGCTGCTTCTCTATCTGCTCAAGGATATACTCATCGCCCCGCACCACAATAGTCATGCGGCTGCGCTCTGGATCCGCTGTCTCGCAGACGGTGAGCGAGTCAATATTGTAACCGCGGCGGCTGAACAGCCCCGACACGCGGCTCAAAACACCGGCATGGTTTTCCACCAGAACAGAAAGTACATATTTTTCCATAAAATGCTATCTCCTTCAAAGAATTAATGACGGTATTCCGGGTAAATTCCCAGAAGCCTCACGTCCTCTGTTTTTTCCTTCAATTCTTCATGCAGAACATGCACGCAGTCCGCGGCATCGCCTTCAATGCCTTTCAGCTCGGCATCCGCATAAAACCAGTAGTTCCACGGCTGCCCTTCCAGCGGGCGGGATTCCAGACGCACAAGATTCACCTTGTGCTTTTCAAACACGCCGAGCGTCTGATACAGCGCGCCCGGCTCGTTCTTGGTCTTGATGATAAAGCTCGCCGTATTCGGCTTGATGTTCAGCTCACCAGAGCCATTTCCAGCGGCAGACACGGACTGGATGACCACAAAGCGCGTAAAGTTGCCCGGATCGTCCTCTATGTCTTCGGCAAGCACATCGAGGTTATAGAGCGAGGCGTTCACCGTGCTTGCAATGGCGGCATTTGCCTTGTTCCCTCCCCTGCCAACAAGCTCCGCCGCAGTCGCTGTGGAAACGGCATCCACATGTCTCCAGTCCTTGTGTGCATCGAGGAAACGCCTGCACTGGGTAAAGCCCTGCGGATGCGAATAGACAGTCCTCACATCCGAAAGCACAGCTCCCTTCGCGCCAAGCAGGGCATGGCGGATATTGAGCGTAAGCGCTCCGACTATCGTCACATCCTCAAAGCGGGAAAAATTATCATAATTCTGATACACGGAACCGGCAAGGCTGTTTTCAATGGGCACCATGCCGTAATCCGCCTTTCCGTCAATGACATCCTGAAAGATTTCGCTGAAGGAATCAACGGGGCGTGCCTCCACGTCCGCAGCATCAAAGTAGCGGCTGATTGCCTGCTCTGCATAGGCGCCGCGCTTGCCGCTGTAGGCACAGACCACCTTCTTGCGGCGTTCTTCGCGGATATGGGCGACAGACTTGCCCATCACCGGCGCAAGCGCCTCTATGTCATGCATCATCTTGTCGAACTGGGCGGGCAGCATAGAAGAAGCTCCGTCTACAAGCGCCTTTTCCGGATGGCTGTGCACTTCAAGCATAAGCCCGTCAGCGCCAGAAGCAATGGCGGCAAGCCCCATCGGCGGCACCTTGTCGCGGACAGAAACGGAATGGCTCGGGTCTACGATAATCGGCAGATGCGTAAGGGAACGGAGCACGGGCACTGCGGACAGGTCAAGCGTGTTGCGCGTGGCTGGCTCAAAAGTGCGGATGCCCCGCTCGCAGAGGATGACCCCCTCCGTACCGCTTGAAAGCAGATACTCTGCGGACATAAGCAACTCTTCCAGCGTGGCAGAGTGGCTGCGCCGCAAAATGACGGGCTTTCCCGTCGCGCCGACCTTGCGCAGGAGCTCAAAATCCTGCATATTGCGCGCACCAATCTGGTACACGTCCACGTAATCCTGCATGACGGGAAGCAGTTCAGGGGAAAGCACCTCCGTCACAATCGGCAGACCGTATTTATCGCCTGCCTCGCGCAGATAGATGAGCGCTTCCTTGCCAAGCCCCTGAAAATTATAGGGGGAAGAATTAGGCTCATACGCGCCGCCGCGCAGCATGACGGCACCGCTTGCCGCCACCGCCGCCGCAGTCTCCATAATCTGCTCGCGGCTTTCCACCGCCCGCGGTCCCGCAATGGTGACAAGGCGCTGTCCCCCGATGCGGATTTTCTGCCCCCGCCGGTTTGGCACCTCCACAACCGTATCGCTGCGCTTGAATTCGCGGCTTGCAAGCTTATAGGGCTTGCTGATGGGGATGACAGCCCTTACACCGGGCAATGCTTCCACCTCGTGCCTGTCAACAGACAGCCTTCCCACAGCGGCAATGACAGTATCTTCCTCGCCCACAATTTCGTTAAGCTTGAAATCCTTCCGCGTAAGGAAATCACGGACAACGCCTTTCTGCGTTTCCGTTATATCTTTCTTTAGAACTACAACCACTCTTTTGCTTCCTATTTCAGCACGTTCCAGCTCACCGTGCGCAGAATATCACCGAAGACACCTGCGGCAGTTACGCCCGCCCCCGCACCGTAGCCACGCACGGTAAGCGGGATAGGTGAATAGCGGGCAGTCGTAAAGACAAATGCATTTTCACCGCCGCGCACCGCATAGAGGGGATCCTCAGGACCAACTTCAAGCATGCCCACGCTCACCTTGCCGTCCTTGATGCTCGCGCCCATGCGCAACACCTTGTTTTCCTTGCGCAGGGTTGCCATCTTGTCTGCAAAGTAGCCGTCAAGCTCCGGCAGACGCTTCAGGAAGTCCTCGGTAGAACCCTCCAGACTGAATTCCTCTGGGAATATTGAACGCATCTCGATGTCGTCCAGTTCAATCTCCATGCCAGCCTCACGGGCAATGATGAGGGCTTTGCGCGCCACGTCAGTACCCCGCAGGTCATCACGGGGATCAGGCTCAGTGTAACGGAGCTCTTTTGCCTGTAGCACTGCTTCGCTAAACTTTGCCCCCTCGTCAAGCCGTCCGAAGATATAGCTCAGCGAGCCGGACATAATGCCGTTGAATGCCGTCAGGCGATCGCCGCTCTTAAAGAGGTTCTGCAGGGTATCGATGATGGGCAAGCCCGCACCCACGTTCGTCTCATAGAGGAAGCGCACGTGCATCTTGTTTGCCGTTTTGCGCAGCTTGCGGTAAAAGTCCATATCCATGGAATTTGCCCGCTTGTTCGGCGTGGCAATGTTCATGCCTGCCTTGAGGATATCAATGTAGCGCTCCGGCAGATCATAGCTTGCCGTGCAGTCCACAAAAATCGGATTGAGCGGCTTGGTGTCGCGCACAAAGTCAAGAATGTGGTCAAGGTTTGTCTTCTCGCCCTCCTCTTTTACCTGTTTGCGCCAGTCCTTCAAATCTATGCCATCGGCATTGAAAATCATACCGTCAATGTTCGCTATCGCCATCACCCGGATATCAATGCCCTGCGCCAAAAGTGTTTTCTGCTGTTCGCCAATCTGGTCAAGCAAGGTGCCGCCAATCGTCCCCGCGCCAAAAGCATAAACCTGAATGGACTGCACGGTATTGAAGAAGAACTGGTGCACGATGCGCACTGCCGTGTCTCCGTCAGTAACCTTGATAACTGCTGAAATTGAACGCTCGCTGGAGCCCTGCGCAATGGCAAGGATATTGATGTCCCTCGTTGCCAGGGAATTAAAGAAAGTCCCCGCAACGCCGCGCACTTCCTTCATTGCGTCTCCCACAATGGACACTATAGCGCAGTCGGCATGAACCTCAATCTGATTGATGAGCCTGAGCGAGATTTCCAATGCAAATTCGCTTTTGAGCACGTCCTGCACCAGCGACGCAAAATTCTTGCGGACACAGAAAGAAAGCGTGTATTCAGAGGAAGACTGCGTAATCAAGAGGATAGAAATGCCTGCATTGCTTACTGCGGAAAAGATACGGGCCGCCATGCCCTTGCGCCCCTTCATGCCGGAACCGCTCACGCTTATCATAGCGCAATCCTTGAGACAGCTGATGCCGCGCACGGGTCCCGCTTTCTTCCCGCTCTCAAAGGGTCCCCGCCCAATGCGTGTTCCCGGCGCGGAGGGATTCTGGCTGTTCAGGCTCCACGCCTCAATGTCCTTTGCCGCCAGAGGGGCAAGCGTCTTTGGATGGAGCACCTTGCTGCCAAAGAAGGAAAGCTCCATGGCTTCCTCGTAACTCAAATCCTTGATGAGTATCGCGTCCTTCACGACGCGCGGGTCCGCAGTGTAGATGCCGTCCACATCCGTCCAGAACTCCACCTTCTTGGAACCGAGCGAGGCTCCCACCACGGCGGCGGAAAAATCGCTTCCATTGCGTCCCAAAAGCCCCATCACCGGTTTTGTATCCGTGCCGCTAATCCATGAGCAGATAAAACCGGGGAAGAGCAGTATCCGTGCCTGAGGTCCTTCTGCCTCGCGGTAGGGGGCAAAGGCATCCGCACAGCGGTAATAGTCGGGGTCCCCTTCTTTCTGGTCTCCCGTCGTATAGATGAACTTGCGCGAGTCAAGCAGAACTACGCTTTGCCCCTTAGCGAGCAGCACTGCTTCCACAATCGGAGAGCATAAAAGCTCTCCCATGCCCATAAAGATCGGAAGAGCGTCGTGTAGGGAAA
>ERZ842401.4850-NODE-4850-length-15308-cov-4.366748_pt1 | contig 15308 bp, 8 predicted proteins | sample MGYA00521270_ERZ842401 | MGnify/ENA primary metagenome ERZ842401 (study PRJEB31892, sample SAMEA3878208) | bioreactor metagenome | biome: Moose rumen | place: Sweden | collected 2011-10 | study: EMG produced TPA metagenomics assembly of the PRJEB12797 data set...
GACGCTCTGGCCTGCGGTGAGGACGAGGTCTTCGCCGGAGGAGTAGGGCGTGAGGGTCATGGAGTATTCGGGATTCACCGTGACCTGCTTCACATAGTTGGAGGGCGTGCTGGTCGCGCTGAACTTGGAGAAGGTCACATACACGGTGGTGTTGGAGGTTCCCGCAGCAACGGAGGTGCTCACGGAGGACCCATAGAACATGTCGTTGTCCAGGGTGCCGTCATTGAAGGTGATCTTGCACTCGACGTCGTCAGGGATGTATACTACCCACTGTCCGGAGGAGTTGCTCATTCCGTACATGGTGTAGTCCACGCTGTTGTAGGTGAACTCGGCCGTGGCGGTCACGTATCCGAGCCCGACGTTGCTGGAGCTGGTTCCGCTGGCGTACCTGACGTTGGAGGTGACCCTCCTTCCGTCCACGAGGCTGATGTCGCCGAGATCGGCGTCGGCCGAGACGGTCTTCGATGCGACCGCGACCATGTCGGTCCCGTTGTTGGCGAACAGGGTGTACGTCCCGGCCGGGAGGTACACGGAGAACTTCCCGTCGCTGCCCGCGGAGACCTTGACGGTCTGCTTGCTGCCGTTGACGAAGAAGACGGTTCCGGACACGGCGTTGTCGCCGCTCTTGAGGGTTCCGGTGACCTTGTAGCCGACGCTCTCGGTCACGGTGAGGGTCCCGTCATAGGTCCCGAGGACGACCCTGCCGCCGTCCAGGCCGTATACGGTGTAGAGCTGCTTGTCGGTTCCCATGGACTTGGGGAGGCTGACCTTGCCGTCGTAGGAGACGGTGCTGAAGGTGCCTGCGCTGAATGTGAGGGGCACGTCGCCGGTGACGGTGACGCTGTCCGCCTTGTAGGCGGTCACGGTGGCGGTCCTGTTGCTGGAGGATATCGCGTAGGTCGTGCTGGACTCGGTCATGTACCCGTCGGTCAGCTGGATCGTGTAGGTTCCTGAGACCAGGCTGATGACTGCGACGCCGTTCTCGATGGGGGCGCTGAACTGGAGGCCGTTGGAGACGTTGGTCGCGACAGCGCGCCCGCCGTCGACCTCGACGCCCCTCGAATCCTTCACTGTGACGGTGAGGGTCCTGGTGGTGGGGTAGACGGTGAGCCCGGAGATCTTCTTGCTGTCGTCGGCGGCCACGGCGAAGGTCGAAGTGCCGATGGCGGCCGCGGAGGAGTCGTACATGGTAAGCCCGTACTCTCCCTCGACCATCGCGGGTATGCTGAAGCTTCCGTCGTTTGTGTCGACCTCGTACTTGGCGTCCTTCACGGCGCTGTTCTGGAACACGAGCTTCATGGGGCTTCCGACGATGGCGTTGTCGCCGGCGTCCACATGTCCGTCCACGCTGACGGTGGGGACCGTGTAGACTGCAGGGACGTCCTTGAAGGCGGCGAGCTCGACATTGCCGGACTTCAGGAGAACGGTGTATCCGTCGTATCCGGAGGGGACTGCGAGGGAGTAGACCCCGTTCTTCACGATGTCGCTGGAGACGAGGATGTCCTTTCCGACGTTGCTGTTGTACACATAGAGCTCGGCGCTGAGGCCGTCGAGGCTGGTGTTATTGTCGGAGGCCACCTTTCCGGTGACGTAGGTTGCTCCGGAGATCCCGGTGTACTCGTACATCATGTAGGATGTGAGATAGTTGATGGTCCCTCCCTCGGCCTTCTGCTTGGCGATCGCCTCGGAGTAGTCGAGGTAGTCCCATTTGCTGTCGGCATTGGGGTTCTTGTCGGAGGTGTATCTGAGGATCCACTTGTCGAGCGAGAATCCGGCCATTCCGACGGGGGATGCCACGACGGTTCCGTCGCTGACCGAGAGGTCATAGAGGTACGAGTAGGAGCTGGACTCGCCTGCCTCGGAGGCGGAGGGCCCGATCATCGCCTTCCAGAGGAAGGTGTCGTACATGGCGTCGGTGTACACGGTGTATCCGTAGTACGTGTTGTAAGAGAAGAACTGGGTGGCCGCTCCGTAGGAGTCCACGGCGTAGTCGGCGAAGTGGGCGAGCGTGGAGAACTGATCGCCTCCCCCGTACTGGATCGCGATTAGCGAGGGGTCGAGGAGGACGTAGGAGATCTTCTCGCCGGCCCTGGCGCAGACCTTGTCGTAGGTGTTGGCGAGCTCCACGGTGCTCATGTTGTCGGTCATGCTCTTGATGCATGCGAGGTACATCGCGTTGTCGTGGTCGACATCGGACTTGATGTTGCCGTAGCTCTCCGCGTTCTCCCTGAGCTCCTTGTAGAGGGCGTCGGAGTCGGCGGAGTAGGTCTTGATTGTGTTGTACACCTCGGCGTTGGAGAAGTCGGACGCGAAGTCGCTGATGTCGTTGGCCATCATGACCCTCATGATCATGGCCGATATCGCTCCGGCGGAGCCTTTGGACAGCAGCGTGTGGGCCACGGCCGGCGACCCTTCGCCAGTTATGTCCGTCACGGTGTCGAATCCGCCATAGGCGACGGCGTCGTAGGTGTAGTCCATGCGGTTCACGAGCGCGCCGGACTTACTCTGGGCCTCGAAGGACTCCCAGACCTCTTCGACAGGGTAGCTGTCGCCGGTCTTGATGGTGTACTGAGTGTTCCCGTTATAGAGGATGTTGTCGGAGTCGTTCGTCGGCACCCCTGCGTCGAGAGCGTACACGAAGTTGGGCACGATCACGAGGAACACGACGATGATGACGGTCGCGAACGGGATGGCTGAAACGAACTTCCTGAGGGACTTGGGGAATCCGGCGGACTTGACGTCCTTGGCCCAGTCCCTGAGGTTGGCGTATTTGACGAGCTTGACGAGCGCGGCGGCGGAGGCGACACCGAAGACGCACCCGACGGCGACGGCGGTCCCGTAGGAGGACCAGACCGCGAAGAACATCATGTAGAGCCAGACGGCCACGAAGAGCCTGGCGCTGGAGCGGTCCTTCCTGAGGAACACGTAGGTCTCGTAGATGGCGAGGCATATAGGGAGCCACATGGTGAGCCATCCGTAGTACGAGGCCACGTTGGACATGGACACGTGGGTGGAGTAGATCTCGTTCATCAGAGCGGTGTAGATGGAGTTGCCACCGACGAAGTCGTCGAAGAGGCTTCCGGAAACGAAGTACAAGACCGCCAGCACAGCGACGAACGCGATGGCGAGGGCGGGGATCGTGACGACCCATGAGACCTTCTTGAGCGCTACGAATACCGCTCCGAACACGACGGCGAACACTACGAGGAGGCAAGGTCCGGAGAAAACCGCGTCCCAGAGTCCAGCGGGGATGTAGTAGATGGCGGCCATCGCCAATCCGATGACCATCATCAGCGAATATGCCACGAAGGGCTGGACGACGTCCTTCTGAGAGATGCGGCGGACGACGATCTGCAGGATCATCGCCGCGGCCGCCACCGCCATGAGGACGCCGAATCCGTTCCAGGCGAGGGCCGCGAGGCCCATGAACACACCGGCGACGACGCTGTTAACGAGCACGGCCTTGCGCCCGCCCTCTTCGTCGAGGGCCTTGGCCGCCCTGAACATGAACAGGGACATGAACGCGACAAGGAACGCTGCCAGAGCGTACTCGTTCCCGTTGGAGAACACGGACGAGGCTATGGGCAGGGGCAGGAATGCGAAGATCAGGGCCGCGACCACGCCTATGGTCTTGTTGTGGAACATGTCCCTCGCAACAAGGTACACAGGTATGCAGGTCAGAGCACCGATCACCGGGTTGAGTCCAGCCAGAGCCGCAGAGGGGGAAGTGAACGACGCGATGCCCGCTGCGATGAAGTCGAGGAGGGGCGGGTAGACGTTCAGTCCTCCGAGAGGATAATTGATGGCAGCGTCGGCGCCGATGGCGTAGCTGCCGTTCAATATGCTTTCGATCGCATGCAGGTGATATTGTGCGCCGGAACCTCCGGACAACGCATAGTTGTTGTCCACGGAGATGCCATATGCGAACACCGTCCTCAGCAGCAGCGCTACTATGATGATGACGCAAACGGAAAGGGCGCACCAGTGGTCTTTCAACCACCCGTTGCCGCTAGACTCGCGGCTGACCTCCTTTTCGGAGGCAGAGGCTGACTCTTTTCCCAATTTGAGCATTCTATAAGTCTCCGTCTTTAGAATGGCGGTTCATGAACCGTCCTGTATAATAAGTTTTAGCCCTAATATATATTGAAATATAAGACAGAATGAACGAGGTGCATCCCTGACCCCCATGCCGCAGGCTCAGAATGACGCGCGTATGTCCTCCAGGAACGCCATCGCCGCCTCTTTCGGGTCCGGGGAGCCGTAGATCGCCCTCCCGACTATGGCGTAGTCGGCGCCTGCGCGGATGGCGTCGGAGGCCTTTCCCCCCTGGGCACCCACGCCGGGGGACAGGATCTTCTTGCCCGGGCCGACCACCGCGCGGATGGCGGCTATCCTGTCGGGACGCGTCGCTGGGGCTATGAATCCCTCCGCCCCGCACTCCGATGCCATCCTCGCCATCTCCTCCGCGTGGACGGCCGTGAACATCCTGGCGCCGGGATGGCTCATCTCGGTCACGGCATAGACCTCGGCGTCCCCGGCGGCTTCCACGGCCGCCCTGAGGGAGTCGTCGCCGGTGAATGCGTGCACTATGACGGCGGAAGCCCCTCTGGACACCGAGTTCTCGACGATCAGCCTGACCGTGTTGGGGATGTCCGCGACCTTGAAGTCGCATATGACGTCCGCCATCCCGGCAAGGCGGGTTATCATCTGGGGGCCTTCCGAGAGGACGAGCGGCCAGTTGATCTTTATGGCGTCCACCACGTCGCACACGTCCCTGGCCACCGCCAGGGCCTTCTCGCCGTCCGTCTCGTCCAGGGCCAACACGAGCCTGCTGTCCTTCCTCATGGTCCGCATGACCTCCCCCGACACATATTAAACCATCGTGCCGATGGGCGTCCCATGATCGAAGAGATGGAGTGCGGCTCCGCGCGCACCGGGAAGCTGGCCGTCGGCTGCGAGCATTGCATCAACGGATCCAAGATGGTCCTCCTGGTGACCGGCGAGTGCCCCTGGGGCTGCTACTACTGCCCGGTCTCCCTGGAGAAGAAGGGGAGGGACGTGGTCTACGCCAACGAGGGCCGCGCCGACGACGACGAGAGCGTGATAGCCGAGGCGGAGTCCATGGACGCGACCGGCACCGGGATCACGGGAGGTGACCCGCTCACATGCATGGAGCGCACCGTCCGCATGATACGCCTGCTCAAGGAGAGGTTCGGCCAGGAGCACCACATCCACCTTTACACGGCGACCATCGACCTGGACAAGGCGAGGGCGCTGGAGGAGGCCGGACTCGACGAGATCCGCTTCCACCCCCGCAGGAGCATGTGGTCCCGCATGGAGGAGACCGAGCTGAAGGCCGTCGTCGATAATGTCGGCATGGACGTGGGCATCGAGGTCCCCGCCCTCCCCGGATCCGACGACGAGCTCTGCGCCCTCGTCGACTACGCCACGTCCGTGGGCGTCGGTTTCGTGAACCTCAACGAGCTCGAGTTCTCGGAGAGCAACTGGAGCATGATGGGCGAGCACGGCTACAAAGTGAGGGACGAGGTGTCCTCCGCGGTGCTGGGCTCCGAGGAGACCGCCAGGGCCGTCATGAAGAGGTGCGGGGGTAACGTTCACTTCTGCTCCTCGCCCTTCAAGGACGGCGTCCAGCTCAGGCGCAGGCTCATCCGCAAGGCCGAGCACGCGTGCACGGACTACCAGGCCATAACCGAGGACGGGACCATAGTGCGCGGCTTCGTCTACTCGAAGGACCCGGACGCCGCCGTGAGGCGCCTGAAGGAGCTCGGCGTCGGGGAGGACATGATGCGGGCGATGGACGACAGGGTCGAGGTCGCGCCCTGGATACTCGAGGAGATAGCGGAGATGCTGGACTTCAAATGCTTCATGTCCGAGCAGTATCCCACCGCGGACGCCCTCGAGGTCGAGAGGACGCCTCTGAATTGATCGATAGAACAGGAGGGGGCCGCCCCTCCTGAAATGGTTTCGTCTGATGTCTCCCAAACCGTGCCCTTCCGGCCGACGGGGGATCAGTCCACGCTGAGGCTCTGGATCTCGTGATGCCTGTTCACGATGTCCCTGGCGATGCGCAGATTCTTCCCGGCCTTTCCTATTGCACGGCCCTTGAGCTTGGGGTCCACGGTGACGGTGGCGTGCGTTATGTTTCCGCGCTGTTCGATAACGACCTTCTGAGGATTGTAGATGTGGAAGACGTTCTTCACGAACTGCTCCGGGTCGTCCGAGTACTCGACGACCTGGATGTTCTTCCCAGTCTTGTCCTTGAGCTTGATGACGTGCTCGCCCTTCTTCCCGACGGCGATGTTCCCCTGGCCTTTCTCGACGACGAACACGAGCTTGTCCTCGGTGTCCATGCAGTCGATGGCGTTGGCCTTGGTGATCTGCTCGAAAAGAGAGATGTACCTGAGCGTGTCCTCGGTAAGTACGATATCTGCGGACATGTTCCTCACAGCGTTAAGATGTTAGAGCTACCTTTGTCGATTATCACAAGGGCAGATACAGAGAAAGGCTTTCCACACAGGGCACCGAGCTCCATGTTGTTTCCGTCGTAGACGTGGACCTTGACTCCGATGTCCCCCTTGAGGTCCTCGCAGGGGCAGTTCCTGGCCAGGACCACCATCTGGGCCTTGCCGCTCTTGACCGCCTTCTGGGTCTGCCCGACTCCGAACTCGACCTTTCCGGTCGTTATCGCTGTTTTCAATGCTCTGCTTATGTCGATTTTCTCATCGCTCATTCGTTGTCCCCCTTTGTCTCGGGTTCCGGGCTTCCGCGCCCGGGGCGTTCTGCTATGGTGTTCTCGTCAGGCCCTCAAGGCGAGCCTGCCTCTCCCGACCATTGCAGCGTGAAGGAGATTGGGACCTTCGAGGCCCCCTAGTCGTCCGCATCGCTGCGAACTCCCGGTCTCCCGGGATGCTTCCGGCATCAGCCGGTGTAGGGGGAGATTCCTCCCCCATGAGTTTCAGTCGGCCTCCCCGGCATGCCTCTTCTTGGGCCTGTACTCCAGGTTGACCGCTCCGGTCCCCAGCGTGACCGGCTGTCCGACTATGATGTTCTCGGTGACCCCTTCGAGGTGGTCCACCTCGCCCACCATCGCCGCATGGAGCAGATGGGCGGCGGTTATCTCGAACGCGGCCCTGGCGAGGACCGAGGACTTCTTTCCGGATATTCCGTGCCTTCCGATGGCCTTGACGTATCCGTCGTTGGTCATCAGGTCCGCGACCAGCATGATGTGCCTTATGTCGACGTTGAGACCGGCTTCGCCGAGAGTGCCCTCCGCCTCGCGGATGAGGGCGTTCCTCGCCGCCTCGATCCCGAGGACGTCTGCGACCTCGAGGATGCTGTTGGTCATGACGTGCTCCACGTCCACGCCCCTCACCTTGAGGACCTCCCTGAGGTTGCTCCCCTCGGTTATGATGCTCCAGCCGCCGTTCCCCTTCGACAGGACGGCCCTGCTGATGCCGTCGATCCCTTTGATCTTCGTCCCCTTTATGGTGTCGTACATCAGCTGGAGCTTCTTGAAGGAGGGCTCGTCGGACCTGGCTATGATGTTGATCTTGTTCACGGGGTCGATCTCGACGTTGCCGCGGACGATCTTGATCTTGTTCAGCCTGTCCCTGATGTCCTCGGGGGTGATCCTCTTGTCGGAGATCTTGCGCGCGTCGGGGACGATCACCAGCTCCATAGCCGTGACGTCCGTCAGTATGCTGGCCACGTCCAGCAGGGTGGTGACCTCGATCTCGGACGCGATGTGCCTCGCCACTCCCTCGTCCACAGGGCCCCCGTCGATCTCGTCGACGAGAGGGATGACCATGGACGGGGTCGCGGGGATGCGCCTGGCGTCCACGATCTCGATCAGCCTGGGCAGACCCTGGGTGACGTTGACGTTCGCGACCCCGGCATAGTGGAACGTACGCATGTTCATCTGCGTGCCGGGCTCTCCGAGGGAGTGCGCCGCCATGACCCCGGCGGACTCGTTCTGGTCCATCCTGTGGCGCTGGTACATGTCGTTAGCCCTGACGATGAGCTCCCTGCACTTGTCCTCGGGGACGTCGTGGCCCTCGATACGGGCTGCGATGTCGACGACTATCTTCATGGGGAGTTCGATGTCCTCCTTCTTCATGATGTCCTTGAGCATGAGCTCGGTCTCGTTGTAGGTGTAGAACTCCGTGACCTCCTCCATGGGGACTGCGGGTACCTCCTCCTCGACCTTCTTCTTAGGGGATTTGGATGAAGAGGATGTTGTCCTCTTTCCGACCTTCGAGAGAACGGACTTCGCTTCGTCCTCGGTCATTCCGAGCTCGACGAGCTCCGACTCCTTGGCGCCGCTGATGTCGCTGAGAGTGCTGTACTTCGTGAGCAGGAGTGTAGCTGTTTCCTCGCTGATGCTCCTCTTCAGGAGTGCATTCATGGTATCTTTCTTCGCCATTATCACTCACCTCCTCCGTCGTAGTCCATGTCGATGTCGTCCATGTCCTCTCCGTCTCCCTCTTCCTCGATGTATTCCATCTCGTCCTTCTCGAGGGATCCGTAGTCTCCTCCGACATCCTTCTCGTTGTCCTGGATGAAGTCCTCTGCCGCATCTCCGAATACCTCGAAGAACAGGTCGTCGAGATCGATGGCCTTTCCTCTGACGGTCTTCGCGGGGTCGACTCCGTCCTCTCCGTACTTGAACTGGACGACGGTTCCGACTGTGTTCCTGACAGTTCCGTCGGATGTTAGCTTGAGGTCCTCCAGAGCGGAGACGAGCCTCCTCTGCATGTATCCTGACCTGGAAGTACGGACAGCGGTATCGACCAGTCCCTCTCTTCCTCCCATTGCGTGGAAGAAGAACTCCGTGGGGGTCAATCCGGACTTGTATGAGTTGGAGCAGAATCCCCTGGCGTATGCCCCGAGGTCTCCCTTCTCGAAATGGGAGAGCGTCCTGTCCCAGTATCCTCTGGACAGCCTCTCTCCACGGACGGCCTGCTGACCGACACAACCTGCCATCTGCGACAGGTTGAGCATGGATCCACGGGCTCCGGCCTTTGCCATGATGACGGCAGGGTTGTCCATTCCCAGGTACTTTCCTGCGATGTCTCCTGCCTCGTCACGGGCCTCTCCGAGCTCCTTCATAACGCTGACCTCCAGGGTCTCCCTCAGCGAACGCCCGGGCATCTGCTGGAGCGTACCGGAGCGGTACGAGTCCACCAGGGCCGTCACCTTGTCGATGTGCTCGTTGGTGTTGTTGCTGATCTGCAGGAGTGCCTCCTGGGGGATATCCTCGTCGCTGATTCCTGTACTGAATCCGTGGTTCATCAGTGCACCGAGGGCGAGCCTGGTGACCTGGTTGATGAACTGTGCGGCCCTTGCCGCACCGTAGTCACGTGCGATACGGTCGAGGATCTTTCCCTTGCTGTTACCGATCGCCTTGACGTCGATGGTTCCGCACTTGAGCTCTCCGTCGCGGATGATGACGTATCCGTCGTAGGGGCAGTTGCCCTTCTTGCATTCCGCACGGTTGGTGCACTGGCAGATGTTGGCCCTGAAACTCGTGTTGAATCCTTTGGGAAGGATCGTGGAGAACAGCTGCCTTCCTGTCCAATACTTCTCGCCGGTGGTCTCGTCGATGAAGGGCTCCGGCATGGGGACGTCGTTCAGCTTGAACATGATGTTCGCCGCTTCCTCTGCGTTGAAGCGGGGGTTGTTGTGCGTAAGGAAATACGCACCTGTAATGTGGTCGTGGATCGCACCGATGATGGGTCCTCCGTACCTGGGCGACAGGATGTTCTCCTGGACCTGCATGATGATACGTGCCTCGGCACGGGCCTCATCGGACTGCAGGACGTGCAGATTCATCTCGTCACCGTCGAAGTCTGCGTTGTAAGGAGGACATACGCACAGATTGAACCTGAATGTCTTTCCTTCCATGACCTTGACGCGGTGGGCCATCATCGACATCCTGTGCAGCGAAGGCTGCCTGTTGAACAGGACGACATCTCCGTCGATGAGCTGTCTCTCAACGGTGTAACCGATGTCGAGTCCCTCTGCGACCTCCTCTGCGTTCCTCTCGGTGATCCTGATCTTCCTTCCGTCCGCACGGATGACGTAGTTCGCTCCGGGGACATAGGGGAAGTCGAGCTTGTCGGCCATCGGACCGCGCCTGACGATCTCCCTGACCTTCTCGATGTTGTACTGGTTCACGCGGAGGGGGACTGTGAGCTCCCTTGCTGCGAACGTGGGTACTCCGACATCGTTGATTGAAAGCAACGGATCGGGTGAGATGACGGTACGGGCGGAGAAGTTGACACGCTTTCCGGACAGGTTGGATCTGAAACGACCCTCCTTTCCCTTAAGCCTCTGCTCGAGCGTCTTGAGGGGACGTCCGGACCTGTGCCTCGCGGGCGGAATACCGGATGTCTGGTTGTCGAAATATGTGGTGACATGATACTGGAGCAGTTCCCACAGATCCTCGACGATCAGCTGGGGTGCTCCTGCGTCACGGTTCTCTCTGAGCCTCTGGTTGATCCTGAGGACATCGACCAGCTTGTGGGTCAGGTCATCCTCGGACTTGTCTCCGGCCTCGAGTGTGATCGAAGGCCTGACGGACACAGGGGGAACCGCGAGGACTGTCAGCACCATCCACTCGGGCCTGCAGGTCTCGGGATCGATTCCCAGTGCCCTGAGGTCCTCGTCGGGGATCCTCTCGAGCCTCTCGCGGACCTCCTTTGGTGTGAGCTTGTGGTTGTCCTCGACCTCCCTGAATGTAGTGGGCTTGTCGAGCTTGATCTTAATCTGGGTCTCGTTACAGTAAGGACAGACTGCCTTTCCGGAAGCGTCCTTCGCGGTGTCCTTCGTGAAGAGCTTCTTCTCGATGGTTCCGCCTCCGAGCTCCTCCATCTTCTCCATGCTGTCCATACGGTCCTTGATCTGCTCGGGGGAGAGCATGAGCCTTCCGCACTTGCAGCAGGTGGACTCCAGGAGCATCTTGATGTCCTTGATGAATCCGACGTGGATCACAGGAAGGGCGAGCTCGATGTGTCCGAAGTGTCCGGGACACTCGTCGACCTTGCATCCGCATGTCTTACAGCGGATTCCGGGCTCAATGACTCCCATGTGGGGGTCCATAAGACCTCCGCTGTAGGGGTATCCCTCGTCGTCATAGGTATCTGGTGTGATGACCTTGATGGCGGACATCTTCCTGATCTCCTCGGGGGAGAGGCAGGAGAACTTGATCGAGCCGATTCTCTTAGTGATTCCGTATGTCATTTCAAATCCTCCAGCTGAAGCCTCATGGCCACACCAAGGGACAGGAGCTCATCCATCAGCAGCTTGAAAGCATAGGATGTCTGAACCTGGTAGATGTTTGTGTTGTTCTTACATACAGGACAGTACAGGGATCCGTGTCTGTCCATGATAGCGATGTGTCCGCAGGACTGGTTGCCGCAGATCCACTGCTGTGTTCCGTCCGACTCGTCCAGGAGACGGTCCTTGATGACCATGGACACTCCGTGACCGATAAGACAGTCACGCTCCATCTCTCCGAACCTGAGACCTCCCTGCCTGGAACGTCCCTCGGTAGGCTGCCTGGTGAGGATCTGGACCGGGCCTCTGGACCTGACGTGCATCTTTCCGCTGACCATGTGGTGCAGCTTCTCGTAGAAGATGACTCCGGTGTAGACCTCGGCCTGGATCATCTTTCCGGTCCTTCCGTCGTACATGATCTCCTTTCCGGTGTTCTTGAACCCGTTCCTTACGAGACCGTCACGGATGGACTCCTCGTTCTCTCCGGAGAACGCTGTACCGTCGATGGTGCGTCCCTCCATCGATCCGACCTTACCTGCGATCATCTCGAGGACGTGTCCGATGGTCATACGGGACGGGATACCGTGGGGGTTGACGACGAGGTCAGGTGTGACTCCGTCGGCTGTGAAGGGCATGTCGCACTGGTCGACGAGCCTTCCGACGACTCCCTTCTGTCCGAACCTGGAACAGAACTTGTCTCCGAGCTCGGGAATCCTCTGATCCCTGACCTTCACGCGGACGAGCTTGCGTCCGTCGAGGTCCTCGGTGATCATAACTGAATCCACATATCCGCTCTCTCCGTGCCTGACGGTGACGGATGTCTCCCTCCTCTTCTGAGGCGTGAGGAAATCTGTGTCCTCCTCTGTGAACCTGGGAGGCGATGTCTTTCCGACGAGGACGTCGGAGCTTCCGACAGCCGATCCGGGGAGGATTAGACCGTCGTCACCGAGCATGGAGTACTTGTCCTCCTCACGTGCACCGGTGACATCGGGCTGGGGGATCTCGAACACATCCTCGGCTCCTCCGGGGTAGCGGTGCTCCTCTGCGGAGTAGGACCTGAGGAAGGTGGACCTTCCGAGACCCCTCTGCACGGAGCTCTTGTTCATGACGAGCGCATCCTCTATGTTGTATCCGTGGTAAGAGAGGACGGCGATACAGAAGTTCTGTCCTGCAGGCCTGTGCTCGTAGTGCATATAATTCATGGTCTGGGTCTGTACCATGGGGACCTGCGGGTAGTGCATCAGGTGTCCCCTTGTGTCGGGCCTTATCCTGTAGTTGGAGCAGGCGATTCCCAGAGCCTGCTTACCCATTGCTGCACCCATTGTGATACGAGGTGCCGAGTTGTGCTCCGGATAGGGAACGATACCGCATCCGACTCCGATGATGATCATCGGGTCGACCTCCATATGGGTGTACTTGGGGTCGAGCTTGGAGGGTACGGTGAACTCCTCGCCGCACCACCTGCACTTGAGCACTGCGTCCTCGTCCTTGCCGGGGTTCATCCAGTCGGCGTCGGTGGGCGAGAGTGCGTGGTTGCAGCAGGGGCACCTTGCAGGTACGTCGTAGGGGGAGACGAGAACGAGTGCGTCCTCCTCTTCCTCTGCATCGATCCACTCGATGATTCCCTCGCGGAACAGATCGTTCCACCTGATCTTCTCCTCGCGGATCCCCTCGATATGCTTCCTTGTAAGTGCCAGTCTTCCGTTCTTGACGATGAGGAGAGGCCTTCTAAGACGTCCCTCGTCACAGTTGATGATGACCTCGTCGGTCTCCTGGTCGAAACGGACGTTGATCTCTCCGGAGATCAGACCGCATCTCCTGCGCTCCCTGATCTCGTTGACGAGCTTCTTGGCGTCCTCGTGTACTCCCACGAGATCCCCGTTGACGTAGATACGGGTCTCGTCCGAGGTCTTGACGGTCTTGATTCCCAGTTCCCTGAGCATCCACCTGATGTCCATCTCGGGGATTCCCTCCGAAATCTCGATGATCAGTGCGGCGTTCTTCACCAGACCGCAGTTCTGTCCTTCGGGTGTCTCCGAGGGGCACAATCTTCCCCACTGTGTGGGGTGAAGGTCACGGGCCTCGAAGTGGGGCTGACTCCTTGTAAGTGAGGATGTGACCCTCCTGAGGTGCGACATGGCGGACAGGTTGGATGTCCTGTCGAGAAGCTGTGATACACCTGCGCGTCCGCCGACCCAGTTACCTGTGGCAAGGGCGTGGATGAGCTTGTGTGTGAGCAGCTCGGTCCTGATGGAAGAACGAATCGTGTTGATGTCGAACTTCTCGTTCTTCTTCCTTCCCCAGCTCCTCTCAAGCTGGTACTTCAGGTCCTTCATGAGGCTGCTGAAGCTTGTCCTGAAGAGATCCTCCATGAGGTCTCCGGAGAGCTTGAGCCTCTTGTTAGCGTAGTGGTCCTTGTCGTCCTCCTTCCTCTTCTCGAGGGAAAGCTCAAGGACCGAACGTGCGACACGGCCGAGGAAGATGGCTTTCTTCTTCCTGTCATCGGCAGTGTCTCCGAGGTGGGGCAGAAGCGAGCGGTCCAGGATGGACTCGACCTTCTTCGTCCTGTACTCCTTCGCCTGACCGGCAGCAAAGTTCCTCTCAAGGAACAGGATTGCATCCTCGGTTGTGTGGAATCCGTTGGGTGCGTAGGTCTTCTTGTCGTACGCCGTTTCGATGTTGGCGTAGACGGTGTTGGCCATGAGCTCATCAGATACGATGGTCTCATAGATATCCTGATCGGACTCCATTCCCAGTGCCTTCATCAGTGCGACGAGGGGGATGGATCCGGAAACTGCGGGGACGGATACGGAGAGCATTCCGTCCTTCTTCTTCTCAACGAGGGTCAGTGCGCGGTAACCGTCCTTCTGTGAGAAGACCTTGGCAACTTCGACTGCCGCGCCGTATTTCTCATTGTACTCGACCATGACCCTGTTGGGTGCGAGATCCTCAAGGGTGATCAGTACCCTCTCGGTACCTCCGACAATGAAGTATCCTCCGGGCTCCCTGGGGTCCTCCTTCTCCTTGATGAGTTCCTCCTCATACTCGGCGGGGGTCAGGGGGCGCTCGAGGTGGTGCTCGAGGTTCTCCTTGTTGAGACTGCATCCCTTGGACTTCACCATGATGGGCAGGTCTCCGACCCACAGCCATCCGGATGCATCGGGGGAGTCGACCTCCTCACCGTCCTCGAAGATCTCGAAGAAGACCTCTACACGTGAAGCGTAATTGAACTTTCTGAGCCTGGCCTCCATAGGGGTGGTCCAGTGCTCGCATCCGTTGGCCTCCTTAACGTAGGGTTCGCCGACACGGATTGTGGATCTTGCGTTGACATCGATGTGTCCGTCCTCGTCCCTCTTCCTTCCAATGCGGATCTCTAGGTTCCTTCCGCCTGTGCGCTCGGGGTCGAGCTTGATGACTCCGCGGACTGCGTCGTCGGTGGGGACCCTGATGTCATCGACGATCCTCTGCATCCTGCTGTTCGCGTTCTCGTCGGATGCGAGGAAATCGTTGAAGGACGAGAGGTGGTGATTCACGATGTTGTGTTCCGAGAAGTAGAGCTGTACTAAGTCCCTCATCTTCATCCCCTCGTTACGAGCCTGTACGCCACGAACTCCTGGGCGGTCCTGCTCTTCCTTACGATCTTGATGACACGACCCTCCTCGATAGGTCCGTGGATACTCTCCAGGACTTTGACTCCGGGGTCGCTTTTTCTTATCTTGGGAAGCTGCTCGAGCTTGATCCCCTTTCTATCAAGGACTGCTTGTGCCTCTTCCTGCGACAAGAGGTGATGCTCAGGCACTAGACAGTGCGTGAGGACATTGAACGAGATGTTTTCTGTTGCCAAGTTTTCACCTACTTTTTTTCCAGACCGGTCATCTGGGGAAGACGTTTGATATTGAGAAAAAGTGCGTGCCTTTCCTCATACTTGATCTGCCGTCGATCTCTCATGAAGTCCATTGGCGGGCCTGAAGGGATTCGAACCCTTGACCACCTGATTAAAAGTCAGATGC
>ERZ842401.4851-NODE-4851-length-15305-cov-4.701770_pt1 | contig 15305 bp, 15 predicted proteins | sample MGYA00521270_ERZ842401 | MGnify/ENA primary metagenome ERZ842401 (study PRJEB31892, sample SAMEA3878208) | bioreactor metagenome | biome: Moose rumen | place: Sweden | collected 2011-10 | study: EMG produced TPA metagenomics assembly of the PRJEB12797 data set...
TCCATTATTTCATCTTTTTCGCTCGGCTTCATTTTGCCATTGAGCATATCTACTCTTATTGATGAAGGCAAAATATCCTTTAATTTTTGTGTATAATCTGTGACATTCTCAACATCGTTCATTTCGCCTTCCTCAATCATGGGGCAGATGACATAAACCTGATGTCCCAGAAGAACTTGCTTTTCTATAAATTTATAAGCCGTGGGTCTGTAATCTGTTCCGACAACACAGTTTTTTATGGGAAGTCTCAAAGATGGCTTTTCATCAAGCACCGACACATGCAAATCCCCATATAATATAATCGCAAGAGTTCTTGGAATGGGGGTGGCACTCATAGCAAGTACATGAGTACATTCGCCTTTTTTTGCAAGCTTCTCACGCTGTCTAACACCAAATCTGTGCTGTTCATCTGTTATAACAAGCGCAAGATTCTTGTAGTTTACAAGATCCTGTATTAGAGCATTTGTACCTATACATACGTTATAAATTCCATCTTCAATACCTTTGCGGTTGTCCTTTTTTTCTTTTGCTTTTAACGATCCTATCATCAGAACGGGTTTAAAAGGAAGATTGTATTCCTCAGCCATTTTGCATAGATCTTCATAGTGCTGCCTTGCAAGAACCTCTGTCGGAGCCATCATAGCACCCTGATAGCCATTTTCTACAGTTATCAAAAGAGCAAGAAAAGCAAGAATTGTTTTTCCCGATCCAACATCACCTTGTATAAGTCTGTTCATAACTCGTGACCCTGTTAGATCATTTTCAATTTCTTTGTAAACCCTTTTCTGGGCATCTGTCAGATCGTAAGGAAGCTTTTTTAGAAAATCTTCTGCAAGGATCGATTTCTTCATAACATTAGTACTAAGAGACTCTTCTTCCGTCAGTTTTAGAATTCTGAGCCTTAAGATAAAAAGCAAAAACTCGTCATATGCCAGTCTTCTTCTGGCCTTTTCAAAAGTATTCTTATCTTTTGGGAAATGAATATTTTTAATTGCATCCTTATATTCCATCAAAGAATTTTCTTCTATAAGACGTTTTGGAATAGGATCTTTCATGTATACCGAATATTCAAGAGCCTGCCACATAGCCTTGATAACCATATTGCAGGTTAAACCTTTGACAAGAGGATATACAGGCTGCATAGTTCCTTGAAGAGCAAAATACTCTTCAGGTTGATATATTTTGGGCTGATTAAAGCAAAAACTATTTCCTTTTTTGGTGACAAGACCTCTGAAAATATAAAAATGTCCTTGTTTTAATGTGCTCCTCAAATAGGGCTGATTAAAGTAAGTAACCTTGGCTTTGCCTGTAATATCAGCTATATCAAAAGTAATAATTGACATATTTTTGATATTTTTAACATAAATATTACCGGCTATCTGACATCTAACAGCAACAATATTTCCACTTTTTAGGTCAAAGATATTTATGGCATTTTCTAATATGTCGTAGTTTCTGGGATAATATTGAAGAAGGTCTTCAATATTAACAATCCCGGCTTTTTCAAATATTTTTGCCGTTTTATCGCCTATTCCCTTAAGTGTCTTTACATTCTCTTTTAAGGAATCTTCGTTCATATATCCCCCAGCCAAAGTTGTCCAAGAAGCGGTAAACAAATCAATACATAAATATATTATTACATCAATACATAAATGTATAAATTAAATACATCAATACATAACCTAACTTGTTGAAAAAATATTTTTAATCAAAGATAAAAACCGGGCACCAAGCCCGGTTGAATCCAAAATATAATATGAAACTCACATATGACCTGGCCCTAAGCAAATGATTAAATTTGCTGGGATAACAGTTCTGTCATTTTCTTAATAACAAGACTTACCTGGCCATCACGACAGCGCCTTGCGAACTGACCATTATCGAAATAATCTTCTCTAAGAAGCATCGTCATAAGTGCACAACAAAGATCATAACTTGCATGCGGTAAACGCTTAAGTTCTTCGTCCGCAACAACAGGTCCTGTAATCATGTAATCGGAGTAATTGTATTTGAGATCTCCCATATTACCAAGAACATTGTAATAATCAACTGTCTTTTCTGAACCTTCCACAGCTCTTAAAACCTTGATTTTTTCAACGTTTTTCATATAATAATCCCCCTCCTGACCAAAATTATTTTATCATAGCATTTGTCTTATGTGGAGTTGGCATTTTTGACAAAAAATTCCTTTATCACATGATTAAAAAGGCTCAAAAAGCTCATAATATGTGGTTTTCATTGCTAGTTTATATTTTTAGAGCAATCAGATACATTTAACACCAAGGCTCTCATTATAATCAGATTTTTTTGCCAGTTCTTTTATTTTGCGAAGCATTCCGGGCATATCTTCTGCCTTATCACAAAGTGCAACCGGCATACCAACCTCATATGATACCGAAATACCCTCAGATATCAGTGTGTTCATGAATTTCTGTTTAGAAATTTCTGCCATGTTATTTAAATCCTCCAATTACTTATGTGCTGATTAGTATATTGTCGCATTCATATTTGATCAAATATGAACGAGTCAGCACACTATATATATTTTTCGAGCAAGCCCTAATCGAAATAATTTTTAAACTTAACGTCATCATACATAAAAATAGCCATAAAATTACCGGGAAGTTTATAGCTTCCCGGTAATCATTAAAGTCAAATCATTCAGCTGATACTATATAGTAGTAAACAGGCTGTCCTCCTTGTTGAAGCTCTATATCACAGTTTGGATATTCGTTAGCTACACGCTTTTTAAGACTCTGCGCTGTTTTTTCATCTACATCAGCTCCGTAATAGATGCTGATAAGTTCCAGTTCATCTGACATCAGACCTTTAAGCATATCGAAAGTTACATCTTCCATTTTCTGGCCTACAGCAATGATGCCTTCATCACCAATGCCCATGTAATCGCCTTCATGTATCTGCTTATCATCAATTACAGTATCACGAACAGCATAGGTAACTTCACCGGTATGAACACCTCCAATTGCATCAAGCATGGTATCCTGATTCTCCTCTGCCGACATATCCGGTATAAAGTTTATAACAGCAGTTACTCCTTGAGGAACTGTCTTCGTAGGGATAACAATAACTTCCTTATCCTCTGCAAGATCTCTTGCCTGATTAGCTGCCATTATGATGTTCTTGTTGTTAGGAAGAACGAATACAGTTTTTGCATTTACGTGTTCAATTGCCGTAAGTATATCATCCGTACTGGGATTCATGGTCTGGCCACCGCTTATAATTTCATCTACGCCCAAACCTTTAAAAAGCTCAGTAAGCCCATCGCCGGCACATACTGCTACAAATCCGAATTCAGCAAGCTCTTCTTTTTTAGCGTCAACACCTAAAGCTTCCATAGAACCGAAGGCTTCGCCCTTATCATCGCCCCATTTAGCAGCATCGTTAAGAACTGCATCAACATGTTTGCCGGATACCTTGATCTCGCCTTCAGGATAATCAAATTCTGCATTCTGAGGTATTGTACGCTCTGCCATTCCGGAGATTTCCTGATCTATCTCATCAACAGTTCCATTCTCGTTCATGTGGAAGAGTTTCTCTCTATGCTCCATACGCATATTATCAACTTTCATGTTTGAAAGCTGCCCAAGCATAAGTGCCTTCTGAATAGCAAGTCCCGGATCGTTGGTGTGAACATGTATCTTGCATATCTCATCATCTGCAACCATGACAATACTATCGCCAATATCACCAAGAAACTTCCTGAAATCAGCTTCCTGCTTGGCGTTAAGTTCTCTCTTTAAAAGAATAACAAATTCTGTACAGTATCCATATTTGATCTCTACAGGAGCTTCCTTTGAAACCATCTTCTTTGGTGCTTCAACAGGCTCTTCAACCTCGACAGGAGTAAGGTCAAGTTCTTCTCCCATAAGAGCGCTCATAGCACCCTTAAGCACCTGAACAAGTCCCTCTCCGCCTGAATCAACAACGCCGGCCTGCTTAAGTACAGGTAACATCTCGGGCGTTCTATCCAAAACTTCGTCTGCATACTTAATTACTTCATCTGCAAACTTCTCAATATCGGTCTCTCCACTGCTGGCAAGTTCTCTTGCCTTATCACCTGCGCCCTTGGCCACAGTCAGAATAGTTCCTTCTTTGGGCTTCATTACAGCTTTATAAGCAGTTTCTACAGCTTTGTCGAAGGCATCGGCTAGTATCTGTACATCGACCTCTTTGTGCTCTTTAAGCCCCTTTGTAAGTCCTCTTAAAAGCTGCGACAGTATAACGCCGGAATTACCTCTGGCTCCGCGTAGAGAGCCGGATGATATAGCCTTGCAAACGGCTGCCATATCACTTTGGTCGCATGCCTGAACTTCCTTGGCAGCAGCCATTATTGTCATAGTCATATTAGTTCCTGTATCGCCATCAGGTACAGGAAATACATTTAACTGGTTGATCCATTCCTTTTTAGCTTCAAGGTTCTTGGCACCTGCAAGAAACATCCTTGCGACCATTCTGGAATCAATAGTACTTGTACTCAAGCTGGGTTCCTCCTACACAAGTCGATCAGTCGATAACTCGAACACCTTCGACATAAATATTGATTTTCTCAATTTCAAGTCCTGTAAATTCTTCAACTTTGTATTTGACAGAATCGATAAGATTGTCTGCGACAGCAGAAATACTTACACCATACGCAATGATAACATGAAAATTCAGTACCAGTTTTTTGTTCTGGTTAAGTTCAACGTTAATACCCTTAGTCATATTATCAGGGCGGAGCAAGCTTACCAGCCCGTCTCTAATACTGACGTTAGCCATGCCAACAATACCAAAGCATTCCATGGCAACAGTTCCGGCATACTGAGCAATAACCTCATTGTCTATGGAAATGTTACCCATATGTGTATTCAATGATGAAGCCTTCATTGGTTGTCCTCCTCGTAAATGGCATTTCTCTTCTGCATAGATAGCTTAATTATAAGACAGATATGACAAAAAATAAAGCGCTTCCTCTTAAAAAAGAAGCGCTTCCTTGTAAATTCTTAAGAATAAATTAAGCTCTCTCAACAGCATTAGATCTGAGGCAGCTTGTGCATACATTCATTCTGCGAGTAGATCCGTTGATCTTAACTGCAACACGCTGAACGTTTGCGTTCCATGCTCTGTTTGATCTTCTATGGGAATGGCTTACGTTGTTACCAAAATGAACGCCCTTGCCACAAACTTCACACTTTGCCATCTTAACACCTCCTGTAAAACTATGTTAATTAATGATAATTTTAAATTAAAATCACATCCATGTTCGCATAAAAACAATTATAAAAATCGTCTTATGCAGTCGCAACACTGATACTATATCAAAACATTTGGCTTTTTGCAAGAAGAAATTTACTTTTGATAGTATTTTTTTATAAAATTCCTTTTCAAAGCTCAGTATTCATCAGGATTAGAAGCTTATTTAGAACATATATAATAAATTCGAAATTTATGTCTGTCAGTATTTGAAGCTTTTTTAGTCTCCCATAGCCTTATCCATCTCTTGCTTGAGATTGGAATATTCTATGTTAAGCCATTGTACAAGTTCATCATCGCCATATTGATTATCCGGATGAAAAACCTTCATAAGATCCTTATAGCGCTTTTTTAAAGCAAGAGGAGTGTCCGCACCTTTGAACAATACTGCCATAAGGTTTGCCGACTGCTCTTTAAGTTTGACATCAGCATGTATCAAATCCTCTTGAAGCATCATTCGTTCATTCTCTATTTTCTTTTTTTCATTTTCAAGGATTTTGCGATCCTGACTCAGCTTGTCATATCCATCTTTTAGAATTTGAACTTTTTGATCAAAGAATGAGCGATCATGTTCAAACTCAGCTCTTTGCGCCTGGAGCTTTTTGGTAGCTTCGTCAATCTCTTCTTTTAAGAGATTTCGTTCCTTTTCAAGCTTTAACCACTGATCATCAAGAGCACTTTCCTGATTCTTAAGTCTGCAGCTTTCCTTGAAAAGAAAACGTCTGAGTTCTTCAAGAGAATTCTGATCTCCATTACTTAAAAGTTTATCGCTATAATTCTGATCCATGGATCCCTCCCACTTGTTTGATATAATGCTAAGTCCTGCAAGTTGCGTAACGCCAAAACAAAGATTAACATTCTATCCTAAAACAACCAGTGTGCTGACAATCACCCCTTCTCCTTAAGTGATGACTTTTTATATATGCAAGTACATTTACTACAATTATTTATCTTCATCTCCAAAGGCAGCATCAACAACATCACTATCATTTGGCATATCATCTTTGCCGGAACCCTGGAATTTATTTATTACATCAGGAACCAAATCCAGTATTTTTGTAACAGCATCCTGGTTCTTGATATTTACTAACTTGGTCTGTCCGTTTCTTATGACAAGAACAGCTGTTGGAGACATTTTAGCTCCAAATCCACCTGCTCCGCGCTTTTTCTTATCTTCATCCTTCGATCCTGCGCCGACGCCCATAGATACATCAACTAAAGGAACTATAATAGTATCTCCTATTTTAGTTGGTTCTCCTACGACCGTTTTTGCTGAAAGCATCTGATTCATGCCTTCCATAAGGGAATCAACAATTCCGTCAAAATGTTTGTTCTCCATACTTCCTCCCTGACTACATCCTCTTATTTTTTGATTATGCGTTTGAATCTCTTCCAAACTTTACGTATATCCTTGTTAAAATAAACTCTTAATACCGAAAGCGCAAGCCTCCATAAATAGACTCTGCCTTTTATATTAATCTTGCCTTCTACGAGCTTGTTATCAAAATCCGGTTGCATCCAGATGTCATAATCACAAAGTGCATTAACGACGCCCACTCCTGCAAGAATCTGCGCAGTTACACATGGATCACCTACTCCAAGTAGTATATCGGCTTGAGCTTTTTTGGGCATAACATGTCTTAATATTAGAAAAAGATCTGTTTTTGCTCGTTCATATGCTCTATCAAATATGGGATTTTCAATAGTGTCCGAAACCATATTTATTTTATCATATGCCTTTGATAATGTATAGAAAGCTTTTTCGCAAGCCTCCCCAGGCTTTTCAAGAAAATCAGCAAATGCATAGAAGATATCCGCAAGCTTTTCGAATAAATCAAACAAAGTGTATATGTCTTTATCTTCTTCATCCTCTGAGGATTTATCAGATTTCAAATCGTCCATTTTAGTGTTCGATGATGCCGAATCATTGTTTGTAGTACCTATATCATCAGACTCGGTTGTCTTAATGCCGTCAAATTTAGAATGATTTATCTTGGCATTTTCAGATTCGATACTTTCAGATTCGATACTGTTAGATTCAGTATTTTTAGATTCGATATAGTTAGATTCAGTGTTTTTTGACTCGTTATTCCCTGATTTTATATTCTCAGATTCAATTTTCTCAGGCTCATCACTTTCAGATTTACAATTTTTTGATTTGTTATTTTCAGATAAATTTAAAAATTCGTTATTATCATCTTCGCCGTTCTCTGTCACATTATAATTGCATTTAATTTTATCTTGTGTCTTTGATAGATCTTTATTATGAACATGTTCATAATAATCCGACGAATCACACTCTTCAACATCCTTATTCGTATTTGTATTATCCTTATCAACCTCATTGTCATTATTTTCCTTATTACCCTTATCTTTCTTTTTGCTCTTCTTTAACTTCCTATTTCTCTTTTTTTTCTTTTTTTCTTCAGATGAAGGAAGAATCCCAAAGAAGAGAACTCGAAGAAAAAAGGTGGTGTTTTTAGGGTATCCTATACCGCCTCTTACGAGATGCAAAAGCCAACTAAATGTAGCATTAAATTTAATTTTATCTTTTACATCATTCTCAAAATCAAGATTATCACTATCAAAATCTATGCGATCAAGCGTAGCATTAACCTTGTACCTTATCGGAACAAACAAAACAATCATAAGAAGTACAAGTATGGTCAGCAAGATAACAAGAATGACAATCCCAATGATTTTCAGAATGCCAAGAAATATCCCCAGCATTAATTATTCTCCTTTTGAACGCTCATTGTTTCAAGAAAACCCAAAAGATCTCCGTCCATGCCACATTCAGATGCCTTTTTTGAAATAGTAACTATCATGTCAAGAGCTTCTTTATATCCGGATGATATACCATATACATGAACAGGATTATTTCTAAAACGCTTTTGTGTAAGGAATCCGCAATGAATTATATCAAGCTGATCATTGGGATTTTGCGCTCTGCAGATAGCAAAAACTGATATCTGACCGGCACCGTGCTGCATCTTCCATTTAACAAGTGCAACATTTTTAACTGAAGAACCAACGTATAGATTTTTATCAAATTCGCAATAATGTTTTTTCAACTATATAGTTCTCCCAAACAATCAATTAATTGCATTGACACCGAAATATTCGTCAAATATACGCTTTGCAACAGGAACAGCCATATGTCCTCCGCTTCCTGCTTTTTCCATGATTATTGTAACACAAATCTGAGGATCATCCTTTGGCGCAAAACCGGTGAACCAAGCGTGCGAATCAGAAGATGATGATGAGTATTCAGCAGATCCTGTTTTGCCAACAGCTTCGTAAGAAGTCCCTGAAAGTCCTGAAGCCGTACCGGTCAGAACAACCTGTTCCATCATATCAGTAAGAATCTCAGCTTCATCTGCGCTCATCAGCTGTCCGTATTCAACCGGAGAGAATTCTTCTACACTCTTACCATCCGCCGATTTAACACCTGTCACAAGATAAGGTTTCATGAGTGTTCCGCCATTCGCAATAGCCATGGTAATCATGTTCATATGAAGAGGGCTGACAGATGTCGCGCCTTGTCCGATAGAAAGCTGCATCTTATCTTCATCCGAAAGGTTTGTACTGGCAGTAGCAATGCTCTGTGAATATGGAAAGTCAACCGGCAGTTCTTGATTAAACAAAAGGTCATTAAGAGTATCCGCAAATTTATCCTGATCAAGTGAAAGCCCTATATTTGCATATGATGAATTACAGGACTTGGCAAAAGATGAAAAGAAATCTAATGTTCCATGAACCTGATTGTGGTAACACTTTATGGATGCTCCGTTAACAGAAAGTGATCCTTTGCAGGTGAATGTATAGTCTTCATAGCTTGAAGGATTTTCTTTTATGTATTCGAGCGAAGTCACAATCTTAAATGTCGATCCCGGTGGATAAAGGCCTTGTGTACATCTATTAACGAGTGCTGCTGTTTTGGTATCAGCAGAAAGCGATGACCAATCAGCTTTAATAGTATTAGGATCAAAATCAGGTTTTGAAACCATAGCCAGAATAGCTCCGGTCTTCGGATCAGAGATAATTACAGCTCCGTTATAGTCTCCAAGCGAATAATATGCCAGAATCTGAAGGCTTGCATTTATTGTTGTATAAACGTTATCACCAGGGAATTTAAGCCCTTTATCATCATAGGATGCCTTGGTAGAAAGCGATGAACTACTGTTTATCAGATAGTATTTCATAGAGCTTTCTATACCCATCCCGCCCATATCTGCATAACCTACCACATGAGCGAATTGATTTGCGTAAGGGTAGTTCCTAATCTCATTGCCGTCATCGTCAGTTGTTGTATATGCAAGCTCAACACCATCTGATGAAATTATAGAGCCTCTGGTATTCTCTTCCTGGAGTTGTGATGCACGCTTGTTATAGCTGTTCATTACAAAGTCGACTTTGTTAACATAACTGTACCAGCCTATATATATAAGCATGGCAGCAATTATTCCTGTAAAGAAAATCGCGATAAAAGAAATTGCTTTATTATTGTTCAAATCTTTCTGCCTCCATTGACCGAGCTTGTCTGTATCTCTCGATTGCCTCATAATGCTCATCAAGTCTTATAAGACAGGTTGCTTCAAATACACCTATAGAGAGCATGGTGACCATAAGCGATGTTCCACCATAACTGACAAGAGGAAGTGTAACCCCTGTAAGCGGAATGAATTTTGAACCCCCTCCAACGGTAAGGAATGTTTGAAAAATAATCCATACGGCAATACCGCAATCAACATATCTTGACCATCTGTCTCGAAGCCTTGAAGCTTCAAATAAAATCATCAGAAACATTGTAACAACTACAAGAACCATTGAAATACTGTATATAATTCCAAATTCTTCAGCTATAGCTGAAAAAATAAAATCATCTTCAACATAAGGAATAGCTTGAGGATTTCCCTTAAACAGTCCCAGTCCAAACCATCCTCCGGAGCTTATGCCAAAAAGTGATTGTGTCAGCTGATACCCTGTTGACTCTATCGTAGACCAAGGATCAAGCCATGCCTGTACCCTGACTCTTACATGTCTAAACAAGATAAATCCAGCTATAGCCCCAATTGTTCCAACAGCAATTCCGGCAAGTAGATATACCGGATTTCTTGATGCAACGAACAAAACAGCTAGATATATTATAAAAAGAATAGCTGATGCGCCAAGATCTCTACTCATCATAAGAATAAGTATATATAAAAGAGCTACAAAAAAAGTAATAAGCGCCTCTTTAAAAGTAGCCGCCTTACAAAGTACACATGACAAAAAGAATATAAATATAAGCTTAACAAATTCAGATGGTTGAAAAGTAACACCCAAAATCTTAAATGAAATATAAGAACCATTAGTAACAGATCCAAACACAAGAACAATTGCCAAAAATACAGCTCCTACTATCGCATATAGTAAAGCCAGATTTGTTAAGATCGGCATTTTATATACAATTTCGCATACAATGAACATCGCGACAATAGATATTCCGGCAATGATCATCTGCCTTATAGCCTTGTCCGAATCAATACGCATAAGAATAATAACAGAAGTCATTATAAGGAAAGCTGCATCGTTAATAACAAGTCTGTTCCCGTCAGGAAAAAAAGCGCTGAAAAGCAAAAGCAAGCATGATAGAATCAATAATATACCAATTCCATAGAAAATATATTTTAAATCACCTGTCCTTAATACAACGGTTACAAAACACAACACTAGTATAACTAAAAGCATTATTATCTGACAGGTATATAAAGGCTTTCTCTTTTTTTCACTCTTAAACTTTAATGAGATAAAGCCACAAAGAGCATACAGACAACTAAGTATGGCTACAACATACTTCGATATTTCGACAATATATAACTTCATTAAAATCCTCTCCCAAGACACAGTTCCCTTTTATTCGGTTCCTCTTTTGTAATGCCCTGTTGTATAGTCTTTATACGGAACATCATAAGCTTTATTATCAAAAACATCCTCCCAAAAGCTCAAAATATTCTCTGAATCCTTGCTATTTTCTATAGTAAGATCAACACGAAATGCAAATATATTATTTTCTTTAGAAAGGCTATCGATCTGTTTATGCAAAGATAGCGGAACACTATTGTAAATAATATTAAGGCATTGGCAACAATCTGTCAGTACCTTCATGTTATTATTTTTCCTGTCAGTTATATTATCAAAAGACACCAAATTACTACCCATTTTGCCTAGGCAATTATCAAAAGTCTTCTTGATACAACCGGCAGATATCATCATAGGAATATATCCATACACGCATGCAGAAAACACGCCGTCTGCCATAGACATAAATTCACCAATTTCATGCCTGTTAAGCTCATACGGAATACATCCCTCGCTTGCAATTGTGTTATCAAAAATAACCTTTGCCGATATATGATTCCACATGTATATCCCGTAATCACAGACAACCGTGCCATCAAAAAAGCCGTCTTCATTAAGTGTAAGAAATGCCAGTTCTTCCATATTTCTTACAAGGAAACCCTTAATAAAAGTTTTTGATTTGAGCCATATATCTTTGATTTCGTCTGTGCCTTTAAGATTCCTTTCGCCTCTTAACATATATGGGAGCGCTATATATATATCAATATAAGCAAAAATCTCTTTGACTATCAAAGGAAGCTCACCAATACACATATGATAATCCACATAAATACGTGAAGGCTTATGTTCCATGGATGACACAACTCTTAGCTGTTCAATTGTTGATACAAGTATATGGAGTTTTTTGTTATTATATTTTGCCATTTCAATTTGATTCATAGTTGTAAATCTATATAACTTTCTATAATGCCATCACGAAGGTAATGCGAAAACGGCTTGCTTAATATTATTGTTTTTACATGGAAAAATTGCTTAATATTATGGTTTTTCTTCTGGCATCCCTAACTTAATTCTTCAAGAAGCATATCGCACGCTTTTCTTCTTAACTCGTTGATTTCCTTTATTGGTAAGAAAATCCCCGGATCACCTTCGTCCATATCAATAGTTATATTCTCGTCTTTTAATTCAAAAAAGGTATCACCAAGCTTTTGGAAGCGTTCTTTAATTTCAGTTTTTTGCATTGGACGTTTTGAAGCTTCTTGAACAACCTGACCGGTAACAGAAACAAAAGCATCTTTGCAGGATAGAGTTAATATTGCTTCACTTCCTGCATGAAGATAGGCATATGCAGATATATCCTTTTTCTTTTCGCTACCTAGGAATTTTTTCCTTATTGCCTCAATAAGAGTATCATCTAGCGGTTCGTAACTTGGAGATGTTAAAGTTACCATATCTTTTGAATTATGCCTTTGATAATAGCCTTTACTAATCTCCGTTCTAAGGTACAAGCACCTTAGAACATCCATATCCTTATCTTCAACAATAAAAGGTGCTTTTGGATTTTCGAGATATCTATCTATATACTTTCTGTATATTGATGTTACTCCGGCAACATACTCCGGTTTCTTCATTCGGCCTTCTATTTTGAACGAATCAATTCCTGCATCGATTAAGGATGGAACGATTTCGATAGTGCACATATCCTTTAACGATAAGGGATAACACTCCGAAGAATTATTTGAAACTGCGTACGGAAGTCTGCAAGGCTGAGCGCATCTGCCTCTGTTGCCGGATCTGCCGCCTACTATTGACGAAAAGAGGCACATGCCCGAATAACAATAGCACATAGCTCCGTGAATAAAAGCTTCAACTTCAACTCCGGCTTCCTTCTTAATAGCAATCATCTCACCAAGCGAAAGCTCCCTTGCGGGAACGATTCTAACTGCCCCCATTTTTTTGAGGAGTTTTGCGCCGTATACACCTGTTATAGTCATCTGAGTGCTTGCGTGAAGCTCAACTTGCGGAAAATGCTCTTTTATAAAACCCATAACACCAAAATCCTGTACGATTACACCATCAAGCCCTGCATCCGCATATGGCTTAAGGAAATCGTACAGGTCATCAAGCTCAGTCTCTTTTACAAGCGTATTCACAGTCATATAAAGCTTCCTGCCATTAAGATGCGCATACTTAATAGCTTTAACGACATGTTCTGTATCAAAATTATCGGCGTATGCTCTGGCGCCAAACTTGGAGCCCCCAAGATATACCGCGTCAGCTCCCGCTGATATAGCACCCAGAAATGCTTCGTAATTCCCAGCCGGAGCCAGAAGCTCAGGGCGTTTTAATTCCTTCATAATACTTATTTTTTCCCTTTTCCTTGAGAAGATGAATTTATAGATGTAGATTTGTTTTTGAGTTCCGTTTCAAGCTGAATAATTTTCCTTGAATTTTCTTCAAGATTTTTTTCTAAATTCTTAACTGTCTTCTCAGTATTCTCGAGTTTTATCTGAGAAGCGATAAGTTCATGTTTGAGATCATAAAGCTCTTTTTCCTTCTCTGTTGCCTGTTCTTCAAGAAGAGTTATCTGCTTCTTGGCCTTGAAGTAATCGTCAGCAATATTTAGCTGAAGGAGGGTTGCCTGAAGATCTACGGGTTGTCTGTTGAACCCTTCTATTTTACTGCAATCGGTTATCTTATTGTTAAGATAAGATGCGACTTTCTGAAGATACTCTTCGCTTTCATAACCGCTTAATGTTAAAACTCTTCCGCCAATAATGACCTGTGCATCGGTTTTTGCTGCCATTGGTCCTCCTCCTCAAAATATGATTTAGGTGTCAAAAGAGCTGATTGGCACCATAAAATACGCTGATTGATGTACCTTCTTGTTTAGAATCTCTTCTTTGTAATTTAATAATAAACAAATCGACAATATACATTGATTATAAACTTGCAATAGCTCATACGCAATAAGCTAACACAGTATAGTTTGAAAGCTACTGCGGCATCTGTGCTCCCATCTGTTCGTAACCTTGCTGCGTTACAACGCGGCCCCTTGGAGTTCTATTTATAAATCCGCACTTAATAAGATACGGTTCATAAACGTCTTCAATAGTTCCTGCATCCTCGCCTATGGCGGCAGCAAGCGTATCCAGACCAACGGGCCCACCTGCAAATTTTTCGATCATTGTAGTTAATATCTCATGATCTGTATGATCAAGTCCTTTATCATCTACTTCGAGTAAACTAAGCGCCTCTTTAACAATATCAATCGATACAATGCCGTTATTCCTTACCTGAGCATAGTCACGAACACGTTTTAATGTACGATTTGCAAGTCTCGGTGTTCCTCTGCTTCTTCTGGCCATTTCTACAGCACTCTCATTATCAACTAAAATACCAAGAACATTGGCGGATTGAATTATAATTTGCGAAAGTTCTTTTTCATTATAAAATTCCATCCTATGAATGACACCAAATCGGTCACGAAGGGGCGCAGAAAGCATTCCGGCTCTGGTCGTAGCACCAACAAGAGTAAACTTTGGTAGATCAAGACGTATAGATCTGGCTGTTGGTCCCTTGCCGATCATAATATCAATCGCAAAATCCTCCATTGCCGGATACAATACTTCTTCGACTTGACGTGAAATTCTATGAATCTCATCGACAAAGAGTATATCCCCTTCCTGAAGACTATTGAGAATAGCCGCCATTTCTCCAGGCTTTTCAATAGCAGGACCGGATGTAATCTTGATATTAACCTTCATTTCATTTGCAATAATCTGTGCAAGGGTAGTCTTACCAAGACCTGGTGGCCCATAAAAAAGTATATGATCCAGACTATCCCCACGACTTTTTGCAGCTTCAATATAGATTTTCAAGCTTTTTTTGATTTTTTCCTGACCGATATAGTCGGATAGCTGCTGCGGGCGGAGACTGCTCTCCATCTTCTCATCCTCGATCTGCAGCTGTGTGGAAATCACCCGCTTCTCCATCATTATTCTTCCCTTGATCGTTTATTCTTATAAAATCGTCATATGCTTGAGTGCGTTCCGCAGAACATCCTCCACCTCCATCTCCGCGGAGGCCTCCACCTTCGTCACAGCCTTCAGGCTCTCGGTCTGCGAATATCCCAGGGCAACGAGCGCGAGAACCGCGTCCTTCTTGATCTGCGTAAGGTCACCTGCGGCAGCCCCGTCCTGCGCCGC